>Ga0114962_10004945_pt1 | contig 10514 bp, 10 predicted proteins | sample C_130820_MF_Meta_FD_87017 | JGI IMG/M metagenome (GOLD analysis project Ga0114962, IMG submission 87017) | Freshwater microbial communities from Lake Croche, Canada to study carbon cycling - C_130820_MF_MetaG | ecosystem: Environmental > Aquatic > Freshwater > Lake | place: Lake Croche, Canada...
CGCCAGTTATTGGATTCGGCAAAGTGTTATGTGAGCGCAATCCTCATCAGTGTAGCACCACGTTTCATATATGCAACGCACTCGTAATGCGTAGGTCCGGGGTTCAAATCCCCGAGGCGGCTCTCATAAATCCTTACTCTGCATCGTGGCTCTAGTCGGTCTACTGTCTATTTAGACAAGGGCAAACGGAGGAAGACATGGACGCATTCAAGAAGTCAAAATGGCTTGTGCTGGGTCTTGTAGTGCTTTCAATCTCTCCTGCCTCGCGTGCAATCGCACAGACTCGGATGTTACCAACTGCCCCTAAGGTGATGAGAGTTATCGCTAGCGACGGAGGATTGACGGTTAATACAACTGTTCCTCGTTCTGTATCCCCGATTATCAACTACGAGTATTCTCTTGACGCAGGCACGACATGGACTGCGGAGTCGCCAGCGGTCATCATGGGGCCAATCACGATTTCAGGTTTAGTCAATGGTCAGGTCTATCAAGTTGCTGTTCGTGCAGTCAATGCCGTTGGATCTGGACCCGCATCAAACATCAAGGCAGCAACGCCAGCAACTGTTCCCGATGCTCCGCACATCGATCTCATCAAGGGAACTGGGATGTGGTTCCATGTGTACTTCACTGCGGGAGCTTCTGATGGCTTTGCCCCAATCTCACAGTGGCAGTTTGATATTGATGAAACAGGTCGATGGATGCACTGGGGCAAAGGATCCAGCAGTCCGCAAATCGTAATGATGCCGTGGGCTAAGTTGGGCGATTCGCACATTATTCGGGTTCGGGCCGTAAATGCAGTGGGCGCAAGCAACGTATCAACTTCGGTGACCGTAACAATGTTTAAGACTGGCCTGCACATTTTTCACTAGAGGCATTTCCCCACCGTGTGTCTCGACAGAGCTATATCAACAGCAAAAGAAGTGGTTGGGAACCTCCTATTAGAGATCCCCAACCACTGGTGGTTGTTAGTGATGGTTAGTCAGTAACAACATTCGTTCCTGATCCGCCATCCACGGTATCTTCGCCTTCTCCACCGACGACGGTGTCATTGCCGTCATCACCAAAGAGGTGATCGTTGCCGTTGTTACCCATAATCAGGTCATCACCGGTACTGCCGTAGATTGTGTCCTTGCCGTTAGCACCATTCAAATGGTCATTACCCTGGTTACCTTCAACAAAGTCGTCACCGACACCAGCATTAACTAGGTCATTGCCTAGACCGCCGAGTATGTGATCATTACCAGCTTGTGCGTCCAGTTGGTCATTGCCTAGACCGCCGAGTAGCACGTCATTGCCAGCGCTACCCATCAGGTGATCGTCGCCTTCGCCACCGTTAACTCGGTCATCACCGGCCTGACCAAAGGCTTTGTCGTTTCCGAGTCCGCCGTTAATCATGTCATTGTCGTTGCCACCGTAAATGGTGTCATTTCCGTCTTCACCGCGGATGATGTCCATGCCAGGACCACCATTGAGGGTGTCAGCATCGCCACCACCGTAAATGGTGTCATTTCCGTAACCACCGTCAATCGCATCATGACCACCAGAACCACAAATAATGTCGTCTCCACCAAATGCAGTCACGTAACTCGCTGCGGTCAGAGAAATGACGTCGCGACCTTCGGTTCCGAGTACACGGCCATGGCTCACAATGGTTGCTCGATGCCCATGGCAATACGTTGTAGCTGCGTCTGCAGAGATTACGCTCAAACCAGAAACTCCCACAACTAAGGCCACTGATGATGTCAATGAAATTAGCTTTCTAATCTTCATAGGATTACCTTTCAATTTTTGCTTGGTTCATGTGTTGAGCCATGCGTCTGTATTTCGACCGTACGTTGATGAACAACACACATGAGAAACTTTTCAAATTCGTGAGCAAAATTGGCTTGCGATTTTTTGGTGAACCTGCCAAAACTTGCCTAGTGTTCACAAAGGCTTCGTTTGACTGGAGCAACGACCTTGCGAGTTGGGTCAGGTTGCCGCGTCACATTCGGTTCGATTGACTGTTGCGACTGCTATGTTCGATGCGTGGATGAGCATCATGTGCTTTTAGAAACTAGCCCAGGGCGTGACCGTAATTATGGGCTGGATGGACTCCGCGGCCTAGCCGCACTCATAGTTGTCCTGCATCATTTCACGCAAACTCAACCGTGGTTCGCTTCTCGCTTCTTGCGCCCTGAAGCTTTAGCCCCGCGCCCATGGACTAATACTTGGCAGAACTGGCTTGAAGGAACGCCATTGCATTTCTTGCATGCAGGACCTGAAGCAGTTTTCATTTTCTTCGTCCTGAGTGGCTACGTACTATTCCCAGCGATCTGTCGGTCGAACTTGAACCTGTATGTGCGCACGCGGCTAGTGCGTTTGTATGTGCCAGTCGTTGCTGCAGTGTTGTTTGCAGAGTTACTTCTGAGACTCGCTCCACATGCAAGCGCCCTTCTGTCCACCGAGTGGCTGAACTTCTATCCGGACTCCGCATACATGTCTGACTTCCTGCGCAGTTTGTATCTGTTGGATGGAACAGGCACTCTGAACTCACCGTTGTGGTCAATGAAGTTCGAAGTGCTATTTTCACTTCTGATTCTGGGATTGCTACCAGTCAAGCAACCGCTTGCAGCGTTACGGCCCATCAGACTAGTTGGGCTCATTTTCGGCTTAACCTCACTCGTGGTTATTGGCTCGCAGAGTCATTTAGATGTGTTGACCTACATGCCGATGTTTTTCCTAGGTGTGGTCTTGCACTACTTGCCGAAAGATCGCATCCCAGCTCTCTTTGAATTCGCATTTGGTGTCATGGTGCTCATCGGGCCATGGCTGCTATGGACTGCTGGTCACAGCCTGAGTGTGCCGTACGCATACGCATGGAACACGGTTGGCGCTTTGGTCATAGTTCATGCTGTCGGTAAGCCAAATACCAGAGTCAGTAGCTTCTTTGGTTCTGGTCCCATGCGAGTCCTTGGTGCGCACTCGTACTCGCTCTATCTCGTGCATGTCCCAGTAATCCTGGCCATCTGGTACACGATAGGTACTCCAGTAACTACTACTCAAACATGGAAGATGATTGGTCTGAGCTGCCTTGACATTGCCGTTGTCACTGCATTGTTTTACCGGTTCATTGAAAGACCATGCTTGGCTTGGCTTGCCCGATATAAAGCATCACACGCACTGGAGACAAGCCTGTATTCATACAGCGGGCGCGAAGACAACGCGTAGCTAGCGCAAGCCTCACCGATAGACTCTGACCACGTCCTGATTCACTCAAAATGGGGGATTTTCTTGAACATTGTGACTGCCACCCTCGATACGATTTCGCCTGAGAATGCAATACCTGAAGCATGGGCTCATCTGCGTTCCAGCTATGTCAGTATCTTCAACCCCACTCTGACTGAGTGCGATGGCAAGCTGGTCATCGCGTATCGAGTTGTTGGGGAAGCTGATAACCTGCGCCGAATTGCAACTGCGGTGCTCGACGAGAAATTCCAAATAGTTCCAGGCAGTGCCAGTCCATTTTCTGATCACATTGAATTTGCCCTTGCCGAGGACATTGATGATTCCTCTCGCACTTGGTTTGCGGACCCTCGATATTTTCGCTTGGCAGGTCGCCTCTGGATGATGTGGAATAACGGACACATTGATGGCGTGAATAAGCAATTCTTGGTCGAGGTAAGTGCTGATGGACTAAGACCCATTGGCAAAGCACGCGAAATTGTGATGACAGGTGCTCGTCGAAAGACAGAGAAGAATTGGAGCTTCTTTGAGGACTCGAATGGAATTTGGGCTGTCTATTCAGTGACCCCTCATCGCATCCTGCAAGTTGATATGTCCTCTGAAGCGGTTATCACATGTCGCTTGACTGCTGAAAGTGAGTGGACTGCTAAGTATTCACATATCTATGGAGCGCTCCGCGGCGGAGCACAGCCGATTCAATTGGGTTCGCAATTCATGAATGTTGTGCATTCGAGTTACCTTATGCCTGATGGCCGAGAGTATGTAGCTGCTGTTTATCAATTCGAGGGCCAGTATCCATTCAAGCCAGCTCAGGAACTCCCAACTCCGATCTTTGTGCCAGATGTCTTGAAGAAGTCTGAGCAGGAAAACTTGCATGATCTTAATCCGGGAACAAGCCGAGTGGTCTATCCATCTGGATTTGTTTTGCGTGGTGACGAGATGATTCTGAGCATTGGAATTAACGACCACGAAATGGGCATCGCACGGGTCAGCCTGAACCTGGTGCAAGCTGAAAGCACTCCTGTGAAGAAGGTGCACACAACAACTTATGAGTACCGTGCGCCGAAGACCACCCAGCAAGACTTGACACCACTGAGAGACCCAGCGATACCGGTCTTTTGGTGGAATGCGGTTGGGCAGGTGCTCAGCCCATTAACACGGCACATGAAGTTCAAGCATGGCAACTTCGGCGATGAGGCTTCACCAGATATTGTTGGCAAATTGAGTGGGCTGCAAGTTCGACCTGTTCGACCTGGCGACAACAAGCTCCTTGCGATTGGTTCGATTTTGCATCGCATGTCGCCTGGAGACGTGGTGTGGGGATCGGGTATCAAGTCTCCAGATGCTCTTGATCACATTCCCGTTTCTGATGTAGAACTTGTTGCTGTTCGTGGACCTTTGACGGTCGAAGCACTGAAACGAAATGGTTGGGACGTTTCTGGTATTGCTGAACTTTTTGATCCCGGTATTCTTCTAGCGGGCCTTTATGAAAAAGAGATTGCAGCTTACGATGCATCGCGCAATGATGTTTACGGACCTGTGCGAGTAATACCGCATTTCCGTGACGAGCTCGTTCTTCGCCGCAATCATCCAGACTGGTCGTCGAGCTTTGTGACTGTTGATTGCCACCCGCTGGATATGCTCAAGCGACTCAAGGGCGCTGAAAAAGTCATCTCCTCATCTCTCCACGGTGTCATCTTCGCTGAGAGCCTTGGGATTCCTGCAGTCTGGCTGGCATCCGTTGGTGGTGAAGGGTCCTACAAGTTCCTGGATTACTACGCATCCTCGGGGCGTACATCAGTGCGTGCATGCGAGAGCCTTGAAGAAGCATTGAACGCACAAGCACCTGAGCTTCCAAAAATCGAATTTCAAAAGTGGCTCGACACCTTCCCAAGCGAGAGTATTAAGCGCTTAGCGGCTCAACCACCAGTGGCACCTAATCGTGTGTTCCCACCAGTTGATGAGGTGCCAAATGCCTTAGTAGAAATGGAATGGAATAAGAACTTCACACGTCAAGGCGAAGGTCTATGGTTGGCGGGCAATATCGGGCAACTTACGCTTCCTCAGTTGCGTGTGACTGATCGGAATCGATCACTTGTCATGGCTCTGCGTCCGCGCAAAATGATTCATACTCCGGAGGCACAAAACCTAGTAATCACGTGTGGTGACAGCGAAGTTAAGGTGGCTTGGAGTGCGGGCGATTCGTCTGTGCGCTTTGTAACACTGTCTCCGACAAGTGCCGAATGGGCGGCTGGAGTCAACATTCGTTTTGAACATGATGGTCGTGCACCGCATAGAACATGGCGTAATCGTAAGCCTGCACCATTGCGCAATTTGTGTATCCGCAAGATTGATATTGAAGGCGCATAGTCAGAATGCTGCATGAGCAAGACGAGCTGTGCGGCACTTGGAGGAATCACTGCTAGCTCTAGCTACGTGTTGTGTTTCGGATAGCAAACCCTGTGGAATGTGTCAGACCCTTATGTCACAATGAAGTTGCTCAAGAAGATTGATCACAAGCCCTCTGGCTGATCAACTGCCAACCGCCCGCTCGATGTAACGGTGGCCCCAGAGGAAGAGCCGCTCACATGAAGTTCATGCGAGAAGACGGGCACTGAGGGGTCACACATGGCTGAAGAAAATGTAGGCAGACTTTACTCAACACGAGGTGTTGATTGGTCGGATGAAGATGCGATTAGAAGATTTGCTGAACAGGTTTATGCGGCCTTCACAGCCGCGGTTCGCGAGTCCGAGGAAGCTGCTGCACGCGGCGAAGTGCGCGAAGAGTCTGGTTACTCAAAGTGGTACCGCGGAGTTCGGGATGCTCGTGTCGCACAAGCTGCACGCCAAGCTCAAGAGCAGGTCGCCAATGACATTCAAAATGAAGAGAAATGAGAAGAAATGAAAAGTGAAACCCGACTAAGTCAAGCGTTTGCTTTTGCGGAAGAGTTACACAAGTCCCAGACCCGAAAAGTTGGTAAGGGTGAGAAGGCGCACCTCGCTGTGTCTTATCTGACGCATCTTGCTGAAGTCATGAGTCTAACAATTCAGGGATTCGGTGATGAAGATCAACAAATTGCTGCGCTTCTTCACGATGCTGTAGAAGATCATCCAGAAGTTGCACCGGGCCAAACGACAGTCGAGGCTATTCGTCAGCAGTTTGGTGACCGTGTATTGCACCTCGTCGACCTCTGCACGGATGCACGGCCCGCAACCGCTGATGAGCCAAAGGCGCCATGGTTAGAGCGCAAGCGTGCGCACATTGCTCATCTTCGTGAAGTCGGAATTCAGGATCCTTCAGTTTTGCTCGTTCCTTTGGCTGACAAACTCAGCAATGGCCAGGCAATTGTGAACGATGTTCTTCTGCACGGCGATATTGTGTGGGATCGCTTTAATGCAGAGCCGCACCAAGCCAAGTGGTATTACACATCTATGCTCAGCGTCTTCCAGGAGTTAATTCCAGATAATCCGCTTGTTCCGCGTTTGGAACGAGTTGTGGCTCAACTTCAAGAGCTGGCGAATCAGAGCAAAACATCCACATCAGTTGGCTGAATGTACACATAATGAAGCATGAGATGGTTTAGTCGCTTTCTGCTTTCGAGTGTCGTGGTAGTGATTGACCTAGCGAATGTAGGCGTTGCATCATCAGGCTCATCATGTTGTCAGGGATAATCGTGATTGTGTATCGGCGCTATCTTGCAACCACCATCACTGCGATTTCAGTGCTGACTTGCACGCTGACTTCTCCAGTTGCAGCGGCGCCGATGCATGTGACAAATCTGCGTGTTGAAAGCGTGTTGAAAGCTTGGAAGTTTCCAGTAGCGAATCCTGACGGCTACTTTGATCAGAGCACACGCCAGGCATTATGTGCTTGGCGTGATTTGGCCGGACGAAATGTGACCCATTCTCTCCCATCGATTAGGGAGCGATTCATGCTTAATCGAGCAGTCCGACCAAAGGTACCAACCCGTTTAGTGGTCGGGTTAAATGTCAACATCGCGTGCCAAGTGGTGATCTGGATAGTGAAAGACAAGGTCACTGGCGAACATAAAATTCGTAAGGTTTTTGAGGCAACCACTGGCATGAGTGAGTTTCCAACTCGCACAGGTACTTTCCACATCTATGCCCAAAGAAATGAATGGCAAGAATCCGATTTATATCCCGGCGCCATGATGTATCGTCCAAAATACTTTAATGGTGGTCAGGCATTCCATGGCTCTGCTACTGACGCCTTGATTGTTCCTTACCCCGCATCGCATGGGTGTGTTCGAATGTTGCACAGAGACATACAGGAACTTTGGTATTCACATGTGGGAATTGGCACCATGGTCAAGGTTTATGGACACTGGTCCTAGACCCGGTGTCTCTAATTTGTGAATGTGCGGAGGTTGCTAGCAGCCTCTGATATTTCTTGTACACCTTCTGCTCTTCTTGGGCGATTTGGTCCAGCCATGTTTGGCGCAGGATTATGAATTTTTGTGATGGGACATCCTGGGCACTTAGCCAAGATGACATCATGACTAGGTCTTGATGCCGACCCAAAAGTTTATGGAGTTGACTGCAGAGATAAATGGTTTCGGGGTCTCTCACTATTCCAGCGGTTTGAGCGGCCCCATAGGAATACATCACTTGTTTTGCTTGGATTCGCAGACGATGAAGTTCGCGGTTGGAGAGGTGACGCTTTCTGCCAATGATTAGTTCGAACAATTTATCTAGTGCACCTTCTAAGCAAGAATGAACTAGGTCATTTTGATAAACCGAAGTGCGCGTTGAAACCTTTGTTCGAATGGGTAAGTCGTGGGCGTAATGATGTACATCAGACTTGATTTCGAATGTTTGCCGTAGTTCAAGCTCCTCGCACAATCTGCCGACTTGCTCGACTCTCTGCTGCCGTAGTCGGTTAATGAGATTGATCAAGAGTTCGTCTGTCTGCATTTGTGGCGGAGCCGAGCTTGAGAACTCGGTTGCCAGAAGCTTGAGGGTGACATCGGTATTACGAAGCGGAGCGAGCAGGTCATCGAGCCGCTTAAGCTGGGTACGCGTTGTGCGGGTGATTGGCTTACTCAAAGCGGGACCGAATGTGTCGAGATGCGCACATAATGTCCGGATAAGAACACGGCTCTGATGGATCTGTTCTATTGAGCAATCGCTGGACAGCACGGATAATCGGCCTAGAAGTAACTCAATGTTGGTTGATACCAAGTGGGTAAAAAACAATTCCAGCGAAAACCCTGGATCGGCTCGCGCCTTACCCTTCATGTCCATAAGGACAGTGTTACAAGATTGTCTAGGTCATTACGCTATTACTAGGAGATTGCAAGCCACAAGAGAGGAGGCAGTATGTACAGAGTCATCAAAAGATCCATCGACATTATGGTCAGTTGCCTTGCTCTCACGCTGCTGTCTCCAGCCATCTTGATGGTTGCACTCATCAACGCCAAATTGCATGGACGACCCGTGATGTTCTCACAAGTTCGCCCGGGGTTAGATGAAAAACTCTTTCGCATGTACAAGTTTCGGACTATGACAAATGAGCGAGATGATCTTGGGGAACTGCTCGCAGATGATGTGCGTTTGACTGCGTGGGGAAAGTTTCTACGAGCATCCAGCCTCGATGAGTTACCTGAACTTTGGAATGTGCTTAAAGGAGACATGAGCTTAGTGGGGCCGCGCCCACTCCTGCCTGAGTATTTAGATCATTACACGGCAAGCCAAAAACGTCGACACGATGTACGCCCTGGCATCACTGGGCTGGCTCAGATCGAAGGTCGAAATGAGTTGAGTTGGTCCGAGAAGTTTAACTTCGATGTTGCCTATGTTGATGGCATGAGTTTGGCATTAGACATCAAAATCATCTTCAAGACAGTGATGTCTGTTCTGAAGCGCGAAGGCATCAACACTGTTGAAGGTGCTGCGATGCCAAAGTTCGGTGCGGAGTAGAGCCGACCACGGACGAGTAGATGTCTGCAGAGAGATTAACTTTGTTACATCAGTCAGCGAAACTAAATTCAGTGAATGAGTGCACGACATGTTGTGCACGGAATCCCGGCTCAACCACAGTATCTTGATTGTGAACGTTGTTGCCACGATCCGAAAGCATGTAGGTCGTCCACCTCTGACTGTTTGGGATGACAAAGTCTTTTGCGGGATTGTCACCAATCATCACGCACTCATGCTGCTTCGCTAGCTCCAGTAGTTCACTGAAAAAGTTTGACTCAATTTTGAGAGAGCCAATTTCTTCGCTGATGAGGACATGGGCAAGTTTGTCGGTCAGCCCGAGAGCTGAAATCTTGTTGCGCTGAGTGATGCTACGTCCTTCCGTAGCAATGGCAAGAGTGCAGCTCGCACCAAGCGCTTCTTCGATGAACAGTGCAGCATCAGGGTACAGAGAGATTGTTGGTATGTGCTGGCGATAGATGGATAGCGCCACCTGGCGCATGTGCTGATCAAAGTTCAGGTGGGCAAAGACATCTTGCCCTTGCATACTTAATTCAAGTAGGTCATCAATTCGAACTGTGTGTGCCACATCTAAGGTGTCTAGTATTGCTCGAAAACCTGAGCGCTCAAACTCTCGCTCAGAGTAGAGAGTGTCATCGAGATCTAGAACAATGAGACTGCCCGGTTGTAAGTTATGCACGCAGGAACACCTCTGCGTCGTAACGCAGCATCACTAGGTCAGCTTCCCAACCATCGAAGTAGCTATCGGTCTGACCTGTAAAGTGCTCACTGACTAACCAGTCCACGAAGGTAGCCCCAGACTGTTGGGTAAGTGGGTATCCGCCACCGAAACGGGGGTTGATTTCAATACCTAAGATTTCAGGCGCCGTTTGATTATCGAGATCAACAAAGAATTGCAGCGTAATGCAGCCATACGCACCAGGCAAAGTGTCTAATGCATCGACTAGCTGCGCGAGAAGTGCACCTTTATGGGTTCTGCTCTTGGAAACTTCACCATCACGAACTTCGATGCGCTCGCGGGGGACAAGACCACGCAGAGTTCCATGTCGGTCGTAGAAGGCATCGACTGTGAATTCCTTGAATCGACTTGTGTCAACAAGTTTCTGATGCAAGTAGTGCGCCGTGTCTCGTAGAGCGTCAGTCATCTCGTCAACATTATGGACAACATGGATGTCAATACTTCTGCTGCCTGCTAGCGGCTTAATAAATCTCGGGTAAATCGTTGAGTTGCTCTCAAGCTCCGCAGGAGTTCGAATACCTAGTGAAGCAAAGAGCTGACCGGTCTGGCGTTTGTCTCTGCACACAGTCACAAGTTCTGTATCTGAGATAAC
>Ga0114962_10004947_pt1 | contig 10512 bp, 4 predicted proteins | sample C_130820_MF_Meta_FD_87017 | JGI IMG/M metagenome (GOLD analysis project Ga0114962, IMG submission 87017) | Freshwater microbial communities from Lake Croche, Canada to study carbon cycling - C_130820_MF_MetaG | ecosystem: Environmental > Aquatic > Freshwater > Lake | place: Lake Croche, Canada...
TGGCATAGAACCCAATGGCAGTAAACTGCTTGCCAATGTTGCCGGTGGCACCGTCGCCGGTAAAAGATACAGAATTTATATAACCCAAATAGTCATGATTTTTAATTCCTACAATATCACCAGCTTCTACATTGACTCTTAATCCAGTGATACTGTATCCTGGTATTGGACCATAATCGGTAGATTGTATGCCATTGATATCGCCTATGGTGGTAAAATCGGCACCGGCAAATTGCACACTATTATAACTGCCTCTAACACTCACAGTGTCTTGACCAGTTTCTAATGCCACTGCTTCATCTTTGAATTCGTTGAATCCAATCAACAAAGTTGGACTCACGTTGGCGTTGAAATAAAAACTTGGGTCACGGAAATTCACACGGTTACGTGTGTTATCAAATATTAGATAATTTTGACCACCGTCGGCACTGCTGATGTCAAACACAAAGTTACCGGGTGTGTCAAATCGTAAGCTATGTGTTGTTGCATCATAATCGGCAATATCGTTGATACCAATGCTGACAGCATCAGGCAATGTCACAGTATGTGTGACATCTGTGGTCACTACCCACAAGCGAATGATGGCATAACCAGTGACGCCAACACCTTGACTGGCAGGCCAATTGATGATGCTTAGATTAATTGAACCCTGTGTGGTGATTTTTTGAAAGTTACTGAGTGAGAAATCAAGATCAACCGGACCGGCCAAGGAACCCAGATCAATAAAAGCCTGAGTCCAAGCACGTAGTTGTGGATTGGTCAGAATACTTCCGTTCAAGTCGTTGTCCAGCACTGTGCCAATCAAAGGACTTTTTAATATGGCCTTGTCTTGCAGGTCTTCAATTTCACTCTTGGCAATGGTAAAATTGTTTTTGATGTTGGTGAAATTGTCTCTAAAACCCTGTGTGGGATTGTCCTGCCCGTACACAGGAAAGTTGCCGTTGATGTTGTTGGGTGCTATTTGGCTCATTGCGGCTTAGACCTTTAACCAAGCAGAACTAGTGGTACTGTAAACAAATTTTGCGCTCACGTTGCCGCCGCTAAAAATACTGGTGTTGGACCATTTGACTGTGCTCACACTAAGATTGGCTGTGGTAATGTTGGCTGATGTGATTGGCGCTAGGGTACTTATAATTATTTCTCTACCGTGTTCGACATTTACAGGCAATGTGATCCAGGCATTGGCAATGGTTGCACTGCTGGCAGTGTCGAGTATCCAAGTATGATAGTCAACATTGGCCTGAACATCACGACCGTTGGCTATAGTCAGTTCTAATAGGTTACTGTCAACCAGGCCATTTGTTACAGTCAGTTTGCCATTGACTGTAAAGTCTTTGTCACTGAAGGCTCTGCCTCTAAACAAATCCACAATGTTAACTGTGCTGCCGCCATCGGGGCTGGTTATTTCAAACATGAACACCTGGGGGAAAGTGTTAACATCTGAAAAACTTATATAAGAACCAGTTTGTATAAAACCTTCTAGTCTACCAAATCCATTGTTTTGACTGACTGCATTAAAGCCTATCCGGTGTGCAGAATCTGTAACGTTGATCAACAACCTCATGGATGCAAATTTTCCCAATGGCAAATTACGTAAATTAAGGTCCAAAGTGCCAGCAGTGGTCAATGAGTGTACTGTGGCCAAGTTGTAGTCAAGATCGTAGCTGATGGTCACATCAGGATCACCAATGGTGCCATGATCCAACAATACGTGACTGTCGCTGTTTAGACTCACATTGCTCAAAGTGGCACCAGCCATGTTGTTGTTGACTGTGCCGGTACCGCTCAAGGGACTCTTTAAGATTGCTTTGTTTTGAAGATCGCTGATTTCATTTTTTGCAAAGTTGAGGTTATTTTTGATGTTGGTAAAGTTATCTCTAAAGCCTTGACTGTCGTTGTCTTGGCCAGCAATGGGGAAATAACCATCTATATTATTGGGATTGATGTTGGATGACATTTAAGTGAATACTCCGATCTGGGGAAATTTTAAATATTTATCACCAACTTCGGGGTTGGTGTAAACATCTCTGTAGTTGAGGAATTTGGTGCCGTTGCCGTCAAACGTGGTTCGATCGGCACTATCATTGTTGTTGCGGGTCACTGCTCGGTAGGCCGGCACACTGAATCCGTTGGGAATAACCGGATCATAGATAAGAACACTTCCACTGTAGCTGGCACCATTGTTGATACGCAGTTCATTTGATAGTCTAATCTCACGGGCAAATTCCAAAGTTACCACATTGTTGGCATCGATATGTATGGTCCAGATACCTGCTCGTTGATTGACGCCACTCAGTCCTGATTGTACATCAAGGTATCCGGGAATGGCTTCATACCTGTCCAAGGCAGAGCTGTCAAACCCACTGGAACCAAAACTGTCAAGATTGCGTATCCACCCATCAAATGGGGCGGTATTTCTGTAGAATTGTTCTTGTTGTGCAAATATCAATGTCATACCATCTTCGATATTGGTGTAGCCATCAAGCCCGCCCCATACAGTATTGATATAATTCACACTGCGTTGGTTGATCTGATTGAATGCAATGCTGACAGCAAAATCGACACCACCCACAACGTTGTTGGCACGTGGTATTTCGTCAAAGGTTGTTTCTGCACTGGTTAGAAATTTATTGTTTGACTTGTTGTAATTGTCACTCAGTACCGCATCCAATTGATAACGATCAACAACAAACTCAATGGTGTTAAAATTGAATCCTGATTGCTCAAGTCTATATTTGATAACATTGGCACCATCGGGCACAGTATAGGCCAGCACAGCGGCATTGACAAATCCAATCACACGACCATCTGTTTGTGGACTGGTCATCCAGTCGGGCAAGGCTCCTCGATTCTCAAATCCCAGTGTACCGCCAACTCGATCGCGCATGTTCTTGAATCCGTTGGGATACAGGTATCTGTAGGCTGGATCATCGTTAAAATAATTTGTTATCATTGACGAAAGATCAATTTGTTCTTTTGATATAGATTTGTTGAGGTTGGTCTTGTCGTCAATCAGTTCTACATAAACAACTTCGTATTTGGTATTAAACTTTTCGTCCACAGCTCGGGCAGTTTTGATTGCACCAAATGTAATTTTTTTATCATAGTGATTGTGTATCATGGAAGATATGTATTCACTCAGTGTGCTGGGCACAACACCGGGCAACAGCAATGTCTTGATGTCTTTGCTTTTTCCAAACCAAGGATCTGCTGGTCGATATATAAGGTTTTCGGGAAATATTGAACCATTGTTCAATATTGATTTTAAACGGGTTCTTTGTTCAACCTTGGGCAGGGCTTTTAGATATAGATTATCAAAAGGCGCAAGGTTATAATTATCAATGTTCACTGTGAATGTACGAACACTGCTTCTGGTACCATCAATGGTCGAAGCTCTGACTGTGAATTCTCTGGCAGCATCAAAGGTGGTAACATCTGCTCCGTTGGTACGATCAGTGATGGTGGTTGTTCGTCCTGGTTCAGTCAATATTAGAACCACAGTTTTTGTATTGTTGTAAAAAGTTACAGCAGTACCAGCGGCAGCAATCACTGCTGGGCCAACAACAATTTGAGTAGAGCTTGTCACTTCAATGACTTTGGCGCCAGTACCAACACCAGGTCCGGTGACATCCATGCCCGCCACAACACCTGCTGAATCAGCGACTGCCAATACTGTGGTATCACTGTCAACACTGAATCTACGGAATGAAGGACGGCCAATCAATAAACCGTCTGTGGTCAATTTGATACCCTGTGGCAATTGCTGTGGATATCCATTGGCCAGACTATAGGCCACACTGTCATTGAGAGTTGATGTGGCCACAACTTGCAGTGTGGAACTTTTTCCGTCTACCAGTGTTCCAAGATCGTTTGGTGTTTGCCAAGTGATAGCATTGTACAAATCACCTTGCACTGTCAGCGTATAATATACTGGATCACCGTAGACCAATATTGTGGGAAGATTTGATCTTACTTGAAATTTGTATGGAGTGACTTTGAAATTATATTCTTTGGATGTGGTATCAATACCATTGATGGTACCACTCAACCAACCTGTTATGTAGTTTAATTTTATACCCGGAAGGCTTTCTGCACCTTGATCAAACAGTGTGGTATCAAATCCCACATCTTGCAAATCAAAACCCACTTCGACTTGAATGGTTCCTCCCCATTCGGTATCTTCAGCAGTGGTCAATGTGTAGTATACAGTTGATCCTTCGGCGTCGTAGGCTTCAAATTTGAAATTAAAATTGTCATATTGTCTAACATTACCGATGCTGCCGCCGGGCGTGATCAGCACTGGAGGATAGTGATTATCGTGCGACACATCTAAGTCAGCAATGTCCACACGTTCGATGCCGTCGTCGGCACTGAACAAAGATTTGGCCACCACCGAAATACTGTATTCTTTTATATCAAAGTTGATGCCGTCGGTGACTTTGACACTGAATGTATAAGTTTGAATACGTGTCGAAAGAGTATTATTGTACTGTAGGATAGGAACACCAGAAAGCAGACCAGCACTGCTTAGGGTCAATCCCAATGGTATGGAACCTCGATTTATGGTATATTCTAGGCCACCGAATGTGCTGTTGCTGGCTGAAAATTGGAAACGATAACGAATACCGTCAAAGATATTGCCTAGATTTTGTGCCGCAGGCTCAAGTATAGGAGCCATAACGCCAGATATGGTGATATCAAAAGTTCTGTCTGCTACCGCTCCGGCAGTGGTACTGGCACGAACAACAAACTTGTAAGTTACAGTTTTTCCAACTATATCTGTGTTCAAATTTGGAACACCTTGAATAGCTCCGGTGGGAACAATCTGCATACCCGGTGGCAAAGTACCAGACAAAAATCGATAGTCGACTGGATTGCTGTCAGAATCCGTTGCCTCCAGTGCTTTTTCAAAGGATTGTCCATGCGGAATAATGCCCAAGTTACCGGCTGAAGTTTGCCAAGTAATATAAGACATTAGAATCTTCCTACCATTATTTCAATAATGTGTGTGTCATCGTCGGTGATACTTTGTAGGCTTTTGCCAATCACACAACCAGGTTGATATTTGGCAGGATTCATGGCCTGTGCAACACCAGCGGTTCGGCTGGTCACTAATAAGGCACCTTTGGTGACTGGGCCTTGCACAAGACACGGTACACGACCTGTAAGTGCTATTGGCAGACCTGTGGTAGCGGAATTCATCAGATAAGCAGGATCGGTAGAAACAACACCAGCCACTCTTGGATCATGGTCAATGGTAGTTACTGTGACTTCTTCTTCGCCACCAATCACAACAACTGTGCCGGGCACATATTCAGCATCGCCCACATACTGCTCTGCCAAGTCAGCATATAATGCTTTGCTTGATGTACCGTAAATGCTGTTGTACCATGCAGTTGGAGATCCTAAATTATATGAAACGTTTGCACCGGGTAAAATATCACCAATGTGTGTAGTGGCACGGGTAGCACCTGCGCCATAAGCACTATGGAATCGCATAATCTCACCCGAGGCCGAACCAATGGCCACGGCACGTAGATTACCGGCAGGATTAAAATCAATATAGCCCATTGCACTGGTGTCAATGACCTGTTGTATCCTGATATTGGCTGTGGTCCAATCTGCACCTTGACTAGAACGTTGATTTAAAATTTGTAGATAAGATGCATTGGTGTTGGTGGTTGAAAACTCTGCCAGCGTCAGTGTACTGCCTGCTGCCGCAGCCAAGTTACCACCAAATACTGTTAAGTTGGTACGAACACTGGCATTGGACTGACCCACAGTTAAACTACTGCCAATCACTGTGGCACCAGCAATACCGGCACCACCCGCAACTACCAGGGCACCTGTTGCTATGTTCGATGCAGTGGTTGTGGCTCTGATAACTAGATTACCATTTGAGTTGGATCCAATCTTGGTATTGGCATAAGTTTGGAACGCACCTAAATTGGCATTAGTGCTTATATTGCCATTGAATAGAGTACCAATGTTGGCATTGGCATAAGTTTGGAATGAGCCCAGATTAGCATTAGTGCTTATATTGCCATTGAATAACGTATCTATGTTGGCGTTGGCATACGTCTGGAAAGCACCCAGGTTGGCGTTGGTTGTGACATTGCCCGTGAACAATACGCCAATGTTGGCGTTAGCATAAGTTTGATAAGCACCCAGGTTGGCTTGTGTCGCTAAAATATTGGTATTGGCGTAGGTTTGATATGCGCCCAGATTAGCATTAGTGCTTATATTGCCATTGAATAGAGTACCAATGTTGGCATTGGCATAGGTCTGATATGCACCTAAATTGGCTGATAAGCCCTGTATAGTGCCACCGACACTGGTGGCAAAATTGGTATTGGCCCAGGTATAGAAACTGCCAATATTGGCATTAGTATTGTTAATGCTTGTCTGTTGGCTTGCGGCATTGGCATTGGCATAAGTTTGATACGCACCTAAATTGGCATTTATTGTGGCATTGCCATTAAACAGTGTACCAATATTGGCATTGGCATAAGTTTGATACGCACCTAAATTGGCATTGATTGTGGCATTGCCATTAAACAGAGTACCAATATTGGCATTGGCATACGTTTGATATGCACCTAAATTGGCTGATAAGCCCTGTATAGTGCCACCTTGACTGGTCGCAAAGTTTGCATTGGCCCAGGTATAGAAGCTACCAATGTTGGCCGCCACATCTCCGGTGACCCCAATGTTCAATGCACCACTGATACCAACACCACCTACTACTACCAGGGCGCCTGTTGTGGTGTTGGTGCTGGCCACACCTGAGTTGGCCAGTATGTTGCCACTGCTGGTCACACCAGTTAATACACCCACACGGGTAATGTTGGGTTGTAGTGCTGAGCCAGAACCTAGTGTACCAGTTAGCACAGTACCAATGTTGCCAATGTCTGCAGATCGTATATTAGCAGAAACAATACCGGCATTAAAAATGCTTAGACCACTGTAGGTACTGGCCACTGATTGCGATCCCAAAATAGCACCTTTGACAGTCAAGTCTCCGTAGACTATCAAACTTTTACTTACACCTGCTCCGCCGCTGACCATCAATGCGCCACCAAGTGCATATCCCGGACCGTCGGCTACCTCGTCGGTACTGGTGATGATCACATTGCCGCCAGCAAATACAGCACCAGCTACACCAGCACCACCTCGAACAATCAATGCGGCATCGGTGGTTGATGTGCCGGGTGTGGTTGCAATCACCACTAGGTTGCTGTTGGTATTGGTACCAATCTTGGCATTGGCATAAGTTTGAAACGAACCCAGATTTGATTGTATGGCAACAACATTGGCGTTAGCATAAGTTTGATAAGCACCCAGGTTGGCTTGTGTCGCTATATTGCTATTAAACAAAGTACCGATGTTGGCACTGACATCACCGGCATCGGCTATATTCAACACACCTGCAACTCCAACACCGCCACGTACCACTAGGGCACCTGTTGTGGTGTTGGTGCTGGCAGCGGTTCCCACCACAACCACGTTACTGCTGACATCACCCAGTAGTGTTGTACCTTGTACTGTTAGTCCGGACAGGGTACCAAGACTGGTGATAGTTGTTTGTGCGGCAGTTGATACCAAGCCATACAAGGGACCATAAAATCCTGATGAATACACTCTCAAGAATGGCGCAGTCGCATCACCAATATAATATTGATTACTGAGACCAGCCACAACGTTGCCAGCCATGGTTAGACCATTTAATGCACCCACACTGGTGATTCCGATTTGTTGTGGTGTATTGATATTGCCAAAAATGGCACCGTTGGCATATAGATCCACGTTGCCTAGTTCCAGGTGCCCAATATCGGTGTTTAAGTTAACATTGCTGCCACTGATGATGCCACCAACGCTGATGTTGCCGGCTACACCCAGGCCGCCCTTGATGACCACGGCACCTGTGCCGGGATCTACAGAATTGGTCAATGCGTTGAAGTTGGCCTGGAATCTGACGTTGCCACCAGTGAACGCATTGCCTGCTGTGGTTACTGGACTGCCGTTGATGTATATGGTATCTTGACCATAGAAGTTGACATTGCCGACAATTCTGTTGGTCACTGACAAATTGGCAGTGGTGAGTGCTCCGCCAATGTTGGCATTGCCTCGTATACCGACCCCGCCTGTGACTTTTAATGCACCCGTGGTGGGACTGATAGAATCAGTGGTTGCAGGAACTGACAGGCTGGTGTATACGTGTACTGTGGTAAAATCGGCTGCTTCGGGGCTGCCTAAACCAATGGGAGTGGCATCAATGTTGGTAAACGTGTTTGATGGGTTGAAGAATGATCCATAGATCCTGTTGGCAGGATTAACAATCAAGTTACCAGAAATATATGTGTTGCCACCAACGCCCAGACCGCCAGCAACCACCACTGCACCAGTGCTGGAACTTTGACTTTGTGTGGTGCCTGTGATGGACAAAGTGTTGGCAGTGACGCTTTGATTGACATCAACCGAGCCCAACACACTCAGATTGGACACAGTCAGTGTGGTGGTATTGCCAAATAGGTTACTGGTATACAGTCTACGGTTAAAGGTTGAAGTAGCATCTAGGTACAAGATGTCCGTGTTGATCTTGTCAAACGCGGTTCTGATGGGATCGCCTGTGCCATCGTTGACCACTGTACCTATGTTAATTGTTGTAATCGCCATGTCTTATTCCAATGTTCAAGTATTTATGGTTTAGTAAGTTTGTCGCCATCCGCTGATGGTTTTGGTCCAAATGGCTCGCACATTGCTCCAAGTTGTTGTGCCTGTTTTTACCCTTACATTGGCCACACTTTTCCAGCTATTATCTGCTGTTTTAATGACAGTTCCGCCGCTGGCAACCAACTGTTGAACATTGCCGCCAAATGGTATGCCTAGTCCAGTCACTGGATCCCAATCGGAGCTGGCTGCATAACCGGTGTTTAATAGGCTGGCATTGTCGCCTGACAGTATATCATAGTAGGCATCTAGATTGGCATACAACATAGAATGTATACCATTTACAGGAGGTCTGCGGCCGTGTATTGCAATATATCTAGCAAATATTCCCGCGGCAATTGGCGCGGCAGCACTTGTTCCGCTAAAGCCGTGGACCGTGTTGTTTATGCTAACTCCGTAGGCATTCATGGCCGCAGATATATCTGGCACACCACGTGTGGTCAGTGAGGTAACTGGTCCTGCACTAGAATTAGAATCAAACCAGCGACGATAGGTTAAGTTTGCTTGCCAAGCAGGCAATGGAATGTGTGAACTTACGCCTCCACTACCACCAAATCCTGTAGGATATCCGGATTCACTGTTGTTGTAAACTGTTTCAGCTAGTCGCTGATTACTGCCGTCTAGAGTTAGATAAGTCCCTCCCACTGCAATCACGTTGGCACTAGAAGAAGGATAATCTACATTAGTTATATTCACTCCCGGGTCTGATGTGCTGCCATAGTCACCAGACGCTACAAAAACACTTATGCTTTTTGCAGCCGCATTGGCCAAGGCAGCTGCCATATAATCGCCAAAGTAACGTATTGCCGCACCAACTGGATATCGTTCAGGACCGCCCCAGCTTATAGTAATAATGTCACAATTTTCATCAACGGCACGTTGAATGGTGTTGCCAAAACTTGAAAATCGATTCAGATTGGCAGCAATGGCAGGACTTGCCCCCCAATATAATCCTGGATTCTGACCTTTATACAATACAATGTTGGCTTGTGGAACCATACCAGCAACACACACTAGATCCAATGCATTTTCACCATCGGCGCTGTTTGGATCCGCAGTATAGTCGTTTGTGGTTCCATCAACCGGAACAAAGGTCACAGTGGGTGCAGTTAGTCCTAGATCAGACATTGATTTGTTTAAGTCTGCCTGACTAAATCCCCCGCCCAGGCTAATGATACCAATTTTTACTCCGGCGCCGGCACTGTCTGGAACATTATACGCTGTGGCTATTTTCGGTGCTGTTAACAGTGCGCCATCAGAGATAGCGGCAAAATTATCAAATGCCTTGACAGAACTAACATATGATCGAACATTATGTTCCATTAGAATATTTGATACCAAATATCTCCAACGTTGCCTTGTGTTGGTCCAGGTGCATAGTTGTTGACATAAACATTACGAGCCACATTAGATGTCATTGCAATATTTCCATTAGATCGAACATTGGTGGCTGTGACGTTACCTGCTGTGATATTACCAATGGTATTAATAATGGCTGTAGTTAGATATGCTGAGACATTTGCATTGCTGTAAGTACTGCCGCCTTGTGGATAAGCTGATAGGTATGCCGCAACGTTTACATTACTGAAAGTCCCTGCAGGCGGATTGGCCACAAGATAGGCTGTGACGTTGGCGTTGCTGTAGGTACCGCCTGTTGGATTGGCCACAAGATAGGCTGTGACGTTGGCATTGCTATATGTTCCTGCAGGTGGATGAGCAGTAAGGTACAGGGCCACATTCGAATCGCCATAACTGCTGGTACCAAACGTGGCATTAGCCCAA
>Ga0114962_10004948_pt1 | contig 10512 bp, 6 predicted proteins | sample C_130820_MF_Meta_FD_87017 | JGI IMG/M metagenome (GOLD analysis project Ga0114962, IMG submission 87017) | Freshwater microbial communities from Lake Croche, Canada to study carbon cycling - C_130820_MF_MetaG | ecosystem: Environmental > Aquatic > Freshwater > Lake | place: Lake Croche, Canada...
AGGGTGGCGATTTCCAGCGCGTGCGGGACGCCTATTTTTGCGCCCCGTTCGGTTGGTCTTAAGGCGCCCCTGCCAGGAAAGAGGTTGCGCAGCCTTTGTTCAAAATGGGGGATCAGGTCCAAGTGATCTTGATGCTCATCGCATTTCACCAAGGCCTCGATGGCCGTGTGTCGAGTCCAAAGATTGGGCCCTCTAAGAGCTCTGATTCGTGAAACATTCATGAGGCTAAGGTCCTGATGTCAAGGGGAGGAGAGATGGAGTTTTTTTGACCAAAATTTTTCAAACCGGCTCGTATCAACAGTGGCGCAATGTCCAGCGCCCAACCACAGGCAACGCCCGCAAGCAAAGTGGAGAGGTTAAAGCCATCTTGTTTGATCCGCATGGCAATGGGTGGAAAGTCCAAATGAAACAACAGTGTCTCTTGACCTCCCCTGGCCAAGACCACATGCCCATCTCGGTAGTACACATTTCTTCTGCCCTCGGCCCGGTGCGCTTTCATCACGTCATTGTCTGGATCGGTGGAATAAAAGATCACGTCTCCATCGCTGTATTGAGCCAAGTCGACCACAAAAGGATCCTCGGCGTTCAACACACTCACGCCATTGGTGAGCACCAGATCGATTTGCGTGCGCATGACGCTTTTGAATTTTTCGTCGGCAGAAATATCATGGTCACTCAAGTCCCAGACCTCTCGCTTCATATCGGTCACCACCCCCACAAGGCAACGATCGTAGGGCAGGCCGTCTTGACAGATGTGCCAAGGGGAGGTCTGAAACACCGCCGCTTGCAAGGTGCGGTTGATGAGCAATCGCTCACCCATGGAGAAGTCTCTGGCATCTGTGGACACCACCTTGCGTTGGTCCATGTATAAACCTTCATCACAGGCCAATCCAACTCTTTTGCCAGAGAGATGCAAGAACCAAGCAACCAAATGAGAAAGCAAAGTGGTCTGAACCGATCCCAGGATACCCACGATAGGAATACGCCCATTTTCATTGTTGGCAAAAAGGTGGTCAATGATTGCGCGGCCCACCGGTCTTGCCTGTCCGTTCAATGGTTTGAGGTGCATCAACAGACCTGGGCCCGCATTGACCTCAACGATGGCCGCATCTTGCTCATTCAAGGGCTTGGAGATGTCTTGGGCCACCAAATCGATGCCCGCGATGTCAAGTCCAACGACTCTGGCTGCAAGACAAATGGTTGCAGCAACCTCTGGGTGTATCAAATCGGTGACGTCGTTGTTCATGTTGCCATTGCGTTGAACGATGATCGACACGCCTGCCTTTGGCACGCTCTTGGCGTTAAAGCCTTGGCTCTCAATTTGAAGCACCGCTTGGGGATGATCCTTCAGTCGCACGGAATTGAGTGGAAAATCCTCTGTGGGTCCTCTTCTGGGGTCGGAGTTGATTTGAAGCTCAATCAACTCTTCAACGGTATGCTTGCCGTCTCCTAGAATATAGGCGGTCTCACCCTTTGCAGCTGCAACCACTTTGTCCCCCACCACCAGCAAGCGATGTTCATCTCCTTGGACGTAGCGCTCAACCAAGACTTCGGTGCCATACCGACTGGCAATCTCAAAGGCGGCTCGGATGTTGGCTTCATTTTTAAGACTCAAAGACACGCCTCGACCGCGGTTGGAGTCGCTGGGCTTGACCACGACAGGCAGTCCGATCTCTTGAGAAGCCCTCCAAGCATCGTGCGCGTTGTTGACCACTTGGCCTTGGGGCACAGGAATGCCACATTGCTTGAGCAACTGTTTGGTGAGGTCTTTGTCACTGGAGATGTTTTCAGAAATGGCTGACGTGCGATCCGTCTCCGCCGTCCAAATTCGGCGCTGTTTGTCGCCGTAGCCCAATTGAACAAGATTGCCCTCGGTCAAACGTATAGAGGGGATTTTTCTGTCATTGGCCGCCTCGACAATGCAACCCGTGCTTGGGCCCAGACAGTATTCGTCAACCGTGTCCTTTAAATCATTGAGATGGGTTTGAAGGTCAAATGGGGTGTCATTGATGGCAGCCATGACCAATTTCTTGGCCAGCAAGAGACTTTGTTCTCCAACTTTTTCTTGTACGGCGTAGATGATGACCTTGTACACCCCTCGCGTGGTGGTTTCGCGAGCTTTGCCAAAGCCTGTTTCTAAGCCAGACAGGGTCTGCAACTCAAGTGCGACGTGTTCCATCACATGGCCAGCCCAGGTACCGTCTTTTAACCGCATTAAAAAGCCGCCCCGCTCGCCGATGCCACACCTGTGTTCGATCAGGCCAGGCAACCAAGTGGTTAATCTGTCGTAAAAACCGGGAATTAAATTGGATGGAAAGTCCTCCAAGGCCCCAATGTCAACCCAGGCTTCAATGACGGAGCGATAGGTCCAGATGTTGGGACCTCTGAGGTAACGGATGCGAAGAATTTGGATGTCTGGATGTGACATGGTGTTGGTTTTTGGGTCTAAGGAGGTGGGAAGTATAAAAAGTTTCGCTTTTTTGAGAATTTAATTCAAAAACGGGTCGTCCAAGCGAGGCCTTCAATCGTTATACAAAACATGAATATTATGACGTTAATTGTGACTTGCTTTTGTGCTTTTCTTCTAAAGTGGATCAATATAGGATTTATCTGCTTGACCACGAAGTTACAATCTCTACAAACGCTACACACCATTGTAAGAAAAGTTTCATTGACATCGGTTTTTCTGACTTACTTCGTATTGCGTCCCAAGAAGAACATTTTTCAAAAAGTGTCACTTGGATCTGATTCATTTACAAAACTCCCAAATTGACATGTCACGTGTTTCCCAAGTAGAGATTCCCCAAAGCTGGCAAGCTTTGGTGCTTTCAAGCCTGTCTGCCAATGAAAACGTTTTAGCTGTCTTGGAGGTTGACTTGGACAGGCGACTTTGTTTCACCAAGGGGCTCTTGGTTGCGACCAATGAGAGGCTACTTTCTTGGTCCATGCCTGAAAGTGCTCATTTGGAGCCATCCGGCCTGTCCCTGCCAGTAGCCCCTCGTTTGGAAACGATGGCCCTTGAACTCCAGGCTCGATTGAGCCACCTTGACTTTGCAGGGGTAGGTACGTTGGAGTTGGTCAACAGCCAAAAACAGCTTGCCAAATGGCGCTTTACATTGGCCAACAATGTCAAAGCCGTTGCCTTACAAATGGCTTGGAACCGCAATCTTGAGCGGCATATGCTAGCGCCAAACGAGCTTCATTTGATTGAGGCAGGCAAACTTGCTGGGATTGGGAAAATCAACCCCTTGTCCGAGCACGATGAGCAGTTCAACCATTTGTTGGGTGGGGATGAGGCACAACATGCCACCTCGGTCTCATTGGGTGAAGTGGATGAAGCCCCGGCCTCAACTTGGGGGCTCTTTAGATTGTGGCGCTTTGCCAAGCCTTATAAAACACGCTTGTTGGTGGGTTTTTTGTTGACCCTGGCCTCCACTGCGGCGACCCTGGTGCCGCCATATTTGACCATGCCCTTGATGGACAAGGTCCTCATTCCATTTCAAAACGGCAAAACCATCGAGATGGAGCAAGTGGCAAGTTATTTGGTGGGCTTGTTGGTTGCTGCACTTTTGGCCTGGTCCTTGGGATGGCTTAAAACCTACATCTTGGCTTTGGTGTCTGAGCGAATTGGGGCTGATTTGAGGACGAGTGCCTATGACCATTTGATGAAACTCTCGCTTGAGTATTTTGGCGGCAGAAGAACGGGTGACTTGATGACGCGAATTGGGGGAGAAACAGACCGCATTTGTGTCTTTTTATCATTGCATTTGTTGGACTTTGCGACTGACTTTTTGATGATCGTGATGACTGCGATCATTCTTTTTACGATCGATCCTTATTTGGCCATGGTGACACTTTTGCCCTTGCCTTTTATTTATTGGTTGATTCATGTGGTTCGCGATCGTTTGAGACTTGGGTTTGAAAAAATCGATCGCGTGTGGTCAGAGCTTACGAACGTTTTGGCCGACACCATCCCAGGCATCCGGGTGGTCAAGGCTTTTGCCCAAGAAGGTCGAGAGAGCGCTCGCTTTAAGGAAGCCAATAAGCATAATTTGGCGGTCAATGATCGCATTAACTTTCTTTGGTCTTTGTTTTCTCCCACGGTCACGCTCATGACCGAGGTGGGTTTGCTCATTGTTTGGGCTTTTGGTATTTGGCAGGTTGCACAGCATCAAGTGACCGTGGGTGTGTTGACCGCTTTTTTGGCCTACATTGGACGCTTTTACACGCGTTTAGATTCCATGAGCCGCATTGTCTCGCACACGCAAAAGGCGGCGGCTGGGACCAAAAGAATTTTTGAGATCTTGGACCACGTCTCCAGTGTGCCTGAACCTACCGATCCAGTGAAAGTACAAAGCATTGAGGGTGAAATTAAACTCACCCATGCAGCCTTTCGGTATGGAAACCGTTTGGTGATCAAAGACTTGAGTTTGACCATCAAGCCAGGTGAAATGATTGGCTTGGTTGGGCAAAGTGGATCGGGTAAGAGCACATTGGTCAATTTGATTTGTCGCTTTTATGATTTGAGTGAAGGCACGGTAGAGCTCGATGGCGTTGATATTCGACGCTTCATGTTGTCCGACTACAGGGCGCATATTGGTTTGGTTTTACAAGAGCCGTTTTTGTTTTTTGGCACCATCGCTGACAACATCTCTTACGGTCGCAGCGATGCGTCTAGAACAGAGATCATCGCCGCCGCTAGAGCGGCTCACGCGCATGAATTCATTCTTCGATTGCCTCAAGGCTATGACTCCTTGGTGGGTGAACGCGGGCAGGGCCTCTCAGGAGGTGAGAGACAGCGAATCTCTATAGCGCGTGCATTGTTGATCAATCCTAAAATTTTGATCATGGACGAGGCCACTTCTTCCGTTGACACAGAGACCGAGCAAGAGATTCAAAAGGCGTTAGACAACTTGGTCAAAGGTCGAACCACCATCGCCATTGCACATCGACTCTCCACACTCAAACGCGCCGACCGATTGGTGGTGATGGAGCAAGGTGAAAAAGTGGAAGAGGGCAGTCACGATGACTTGATGGGCAAGCAAGGGGCTTATTGGAGGCTGTACCAAGCTCAGGCTCATCAAGCTGAACTAGGCCTGCCACTTGTCGTTGAAAAGAGTGCATATGATCAAGGGTTGATTTAAATGAGCGACGCAACTTTAATGAACAAGCAACTTCAAGCAAATGACTTGCCCGTTTTGGATTTCAAATTGTGGCCTGACGCCTTTGGTATTTGGCATTTAAAGATTGGAGATCAAACGCATGAGCATGTGATCGCGGTCAGGGCTTTCCCAATTGCTGCACCGATGGAGGGTGTCTCCATTTTGAGCCGAGAAGGCAAAGAGTTGCTGTGGTTGGAGAGTTTGAGGCACGTGCCGTATGAGGCCCAGCAACACATTGAACAATGCTTGCAAAATCGAGAGTTCATGCCTGAGATCACTAAGCTAGATGCCGTGAACTCCTTTGTCACGCCCAGCCGTTGGTCTGTACAAACAACAAGGGGTCCAACGGAGTTGCTGTTAAAGGGCGAGGAGGACATCAAGCGACTCAACGCAAATACCTTGATTGTCTCGGATGCTTATGGGGTGCAGTTTTTAATCAAAGACCTCTCGTCTCTTGATCGTCAAAGTCGAAAATTCATGGATCGTTTTCTATGAGGCTTGACTTTAATTTAAGAAAGTATGGATTCCAGGATTGGGCAGCTTTTTGATAGAAGACGGTTTGCTCACAAACGCTTTGACCCCAATACTTTCATTGAGTTCGTTGGGGAAAATGTACTTGCCTTTTGTGATCACAAGATCGACTTTGCGAATGTCCTCAATGTTTTGCGTGGGGTCGCCATCGATGAGGATCATGTCAGCCAGTTTGCCGCTGCGCAAAGTGCCTAATTCTTGATCAACGCCAGCAATTTTTGCGGCATCGAAGCTGGCGACTTTCAAGGCCTGTGATGGGGTCAAGCCAGCTTGTACATAAAGAGACAGCTCGCTGTGCAAGGAGAAGCCAGGGAGCGCGTCTGTGCCCGCCACAATGGGTACACCACTGCGGTAGAGCAAGCCGGTAAATTCAATCATTTTGAGGTAGGATTTTCGATAGACTTGCGCTGTGGTTTCGTCAGCAATGAGCATGGAGCCTACTTTAAAGCTCCTTTGGATGTCCGGAGGCATGTGTGGCGCAATGCTTTCGTAGGCTTTGGACATTTCACCGTCTTGTTGCTGGATGAATTCAAATGCCGTCAAGGTCGGATCCACAACCACTTTTTTTTCAATAAGCAAGCGGATGAAATCTTGCACCTCCTTGGATTCAAAGTCCAAGTCTGCTACTTTTTGTGCCGGTAAATAAAACCGATCTAGGGTTCGAGTGTCGGTTTGTGGTGTAACCAAAAAGGTCAAAAGCAATTGATTGATGTGATTGATCTCATTAAAACCCTGCCCCACCGCCTCTTTGGCCGTCATGAAGGCGGGAACATGCCCGCCCACGCTCAAGCCCAATTGGTGGGCATAAGCTGTGGTGTCTTGAACGATCTCTTTGGGAAATGAATTGTAGAGTTTGATGTGCCTGTAGCCGTTGCTCTTGTACCAATCGACGGCTTTCTTAGCTTGTTCAAGCGTCTCAATCAAGATGCCATCATTTGAGGAGTAATCGCTTTTGCCCTCAATGAATCCAGCAGCAATGATTCGCGGTGAGATGATGTCACCCGAATTGACCTCGCTGATCATGGTCTGCAGTTCACGGTTGGAGTTTCCCATGTCGCGAACAGAGGTGACACCGGTGGCCATGCTGAACAAGGCTGACCATCGGTTGATGTGGGTGTGCATGTCAAATAGGCCGGGCAAAAGCACGCGCTCTTTGGCATCAATTTCAAAATTCGCATGAAGTGGAGTGACCCCTTTGGGGTAGATGCCCAAGATGTAGTCTTTGTTGAAGTAGATGTTGCTGGGTTCGCTGATGGTTGCCGTATCGCTTTGGAATATTTTGGCATTTTTAATCATCACAATGCCCTCAATGTTTCTTTGAAGAGTTTGAGCCCTTATTTTAAGAATTTTCTTTTCCGCATCGTTTTGCTTTTGATTGAGTTCGGTCAAGTATTCTTGCCAACCCTCTTGAATCATCAGTGAGTATCCAGGCAAGATGACGGCAAATAACCTTGGCTGAGGTCCTGTGGTTACCCAAAGAAATTGCGGGCTCAATCCCAATCCAGTTTGCATCAATAGATAGACATTTTTGCGAAGCCTGCCCTTTTTTAAGCTGACTTTTGCAAGGGTCTCCATCTTCAGTCTTCCCGAAGGCAGCAAAGGCAAGGTGTTGGTGTTTCTCTTTTTTAAGGCTTCAATGAGCAAGGCGTTCAAACCCCAAGATGAATGCATAGGGATATAGACTTGCCCAGGGATGAAGGCTTGAGAGCCGCTTTCTGCGTCGGCGTGCCAATTGGCCAAGCCGTTTTTAACCTGAAACTGCTCTTTGATCTTTGAACCCATTTCAGAGGTGCCTTTGATACTGAAGGCTTTAAATCCCCCCAAGGAATCGAGCTGAAAGACTTCTTGGTAGGCGGGCCCACGCCCGTTCTCTTTGAAGTCAAAAGAGGTATGAACGGTTGAAGGGTTTTTTCTTTCAATGATTTGATAGCCCGCTTGAACGCCGTTTTCCATCAAAATAATGTATTTGATTTTCTCAAATGCAAATGCATGCATGGCACAACAAGCGCCAACGAACGTGAGCAAGAACAACCAATGCACCTTCAAAGTGGATCCCAGCTCAAAGAGATGTTGTTGGATTTTTCAAGCGCCTGGATATCCTCCACCGTATCCACATCGCTGGCAAAGTGAGCGTTATCGGTCAAGAAGCGATGAACACGGGATGAGTGCTCGCCTCTCCATTGTCTGCATCCGTATGAGTGGCCTTGTTCTAAGATTTCTTGGCGCGCTACACTGGAGATGATGACTGGGTTGCCTGGCCCCGTGTCAAGCATTGGAAAGATCATCTCCGTGTGGCTTGGACGCTGCTTGAATTGAGACAGCAATTGCTCTAAATCAATGGTTTCAATCAAAGGCTGATCGGCCAAGGCCATGATGATGCTGTCGTGTTTTTGCCGCAAGGCTTTGAGTCCCATGCGTTGTGAAGAAATTTGACCTTCATCTGGATTGGAGTTGAGCACGCAGTGGACTTTGTCTTGAGGGATGAAGGGTGCAATTTCTTGGTGGTAATGCCCAAGAACCACGATCAACTCATCCACCCCCACTTGAACCAAGCATTCGATGAGCCGCTGAATCAAGGGTGTGCCATTCAAGCGCAAAAGGCATTTGGGCTTGAACCCCATTCTGGAGCCTGAGCCAGCCGCCATGATCACAGCAGCAAGGCTCATGTGCTTAATGAGCCTCGTGAAATTACACCCTTGAATCTTCTTGCATAAAAGATCATGTTTGCACCCTCAATACTCAGTTAAAAAAAGTTTTTAACTTTTCAGCCCATCCCTTTTCATTTGGAGAATGCTTCATGCCCCCTTTTTTCAAGGACTCATCAAGCTCTTTGAGCAGCTTGCGTTGGTGCTCGGTAAGCTTCACGGGGGTCTCGACCGTGATGTGGCAATACAAGTCGCCTTGAAAGCTTGATCGAATGCCCTTGATGCCTTTGCCTCTGAGTCTGAACTGTTTGCCCGTTTGTGTGCCCTCTGGGATATCGATGGCGGCTTCTCCCTGCAAGGTTGGCACTTGAATCTCACCACCCAATGCAGCCGTCGTAAAGCCGATGGGCACTGCACAATGCAAATCATCCCCATCTCTTTCAAAGATGTCATGCTTGTGAATTCTGATCTCGATATAGAGGTCTCCAGCAGGGCCTCCATTCGCGCCAGGTTCGCCGTTGCCGGTGGAGCGAATGCGCATGCCTGAGTCGATGCCAGATGGTATTTTGATTTCCAAGGTTTTTTGACTTTGGATTTTGCCTTGTCCGCGACATGGGCTGCAGGGGTCGGCAATGACCTTGCCCGCTCCGCGACAATGGGGACATGTTTGTTGAACACTGAAAAAGCCCTGTCGCATCTGTACTGCACCTGAGCCACCACAGGTGCCGCAATTTTTTGCAGAGGTGCCTGGCTTGGCGCCAGAGCCGTGACAGGTATCGCAACTCTCCCAACTTGGAACTTGGATTTGAGACTCTTTGCCCGATGCCGCCTCTTCTAGCGTGATCTCCATGGCATAGTTGAGATCATTGCCTCGGTAGACTTGTCGCCCACCTTGTTGTCTTCGGGCTTGACCGAAAATGTCTCCAAAAATGTCGCCAAATGAATCCGCAAAACCAGCGCCACCAAAGCCAGCTCCAGCACCTGCGCGCATATTGGGGTCAACACCTGCAAACCCAAATTGGTCATATGCCGAGCGCTTCTCCGCGTCAGAAAGCATTTCATAGGCTTCCTTGACCTCTTTGAATTTGACCTCGGCCTCCTTGTCCCCATCGTTTCGATCGGGATGGAATTTCATCGCCAATTTGCGATATGCCTTTTTGATTTCTTCTTCGCTGGCGCTCTTGGAGATGCCCAGGACTTCGTAAAAATCTCTTTTTGCCATGATGTACAGCTATCCTTGTTGAACAACAAAGCCGCGCAGGCCTCAAAAGAGAGGTCACAGCGCGGCAAATGTATCGGTTAGAGCGTGTTTTGAGTTAACCTTTTTTAACTTCCTTTACCTCTGCATCCACCACGTTGTCATCCGCTGGTTTGGCGGCTTGTTGAGCGCTCTCTGGGCCGTGTGCATGAGGCGCACCTGCTGCACCCGCAGCGGCTTGCTGCTCGGCATAGGCTTTCTCGCCAAGTTTTTGACTGACCGTCATCAAGGCTTGTGTCTTGTTATCGATGCTTGTCTTGTCCTCAGTCTTGAGGGCTTCTTCCAACTCTTTGAGGGCCGTTTCGATCGCAGATTTTTCGCTTGCATCGATTTTAGCGCCATGTTCAGCCAAGCTCTTTTGCACAGAGTGAAGGGCTGCATCGCCTTGGTTTTTGGCTTGCACAATTTCAAGTTTCTTTTTGTCTTCAGTTGCATTGAGCTCGGCATCTTTGACCATCTTTTGAATTTCGTCTTCAGACAAACCGGAGTTGGCTTTGATGGTGATTTTGTTTTCTTTGCCCGTGCCTTTGTCTTTTGCGCCAACATGCAAAATGCCGTTGGCATCGATATCAAAGGACACTTCGATTTGAGGCGTGCCCCTAGAGGACGGTGGGATGCCCTCGAGATTGAATTCGCCAAGCATTTTGTTGACATTGGCAATTTCACGCTCGCCTTGAAAGACTTTGATGGTCACAGCAGGTTGGTTATCCTCGGCCGTGGAGAAGGTTTGAGCAAACTTGGTCGGAATGGTTGTATTTTTAGTGATCATCTTTGTCATCACACCGCCCAAGGTCTCAATGCCCAAGGACAAAGGCGTCACATCCAGCAAAAGAACATCGGTTCTGTCACCCGACAGCACCTGGCCTTGGATGGCCGCACCCACGGCCACGGCTTCATCGGGGTTGACGTCTTTGCG
>Ga0114962_10004950_pt1 | contig 10509 bp, 7 predicted proteins | sample C_130820_MF_Meta_FD_87017 | JGI IMG/M metagenome (GOLD analysis project Ga0114962, IMG submission 87017) | Freshwater microbial communities from Lake Croche, Canada to study carbon cycling - C_130820_MF_MetaG | ecosystem: Environmental > Aquatic > Freshwater > Lake | place: Lake Croche, Canada...
AAGAATGTAGAATTAAGAATGTAGAATTAAGAATGTAGAATTAAGAATGTAGAATTAAGAATGTAGAATTAAGAATGTAGAATTAAGAATGTAGAATTAAGAATGTAGAATGTAGAATGTAGAATTAAGAATGTAGAATTAAGAATGTAGAATTAAGAATGAAGAATGTAGAATTAAGAATGTAGAATTAAGAATGTAGAATTAAGGATTATTTAAATCTTAATATCTACAAATGTCTAAAGGTTAACGAGTTACTGGCTTTATTAAGAAATTAACTTGTGTGATTCCAATTCTTAATTCTACATTCTTAATTCTACATTCTTGATTCTACCTCTGCGAAGCCAATAAATACAGAACAGCCATTCTTACCGCTACACCATTTTCAACTTGGTCTAAAATGATTGAATGGGGAGAATCTGCAGCGTCTGAACTCAATTCAACGCCTCTGTTGATCGGACCCGGGTGCATTAGAACAATTTCTTTGGGTAATTCTTCTAACATTTGTCGATTAATTCCAAAAAATTGAGCGTACTCTCTAAGGCTTGGGAAATATTTAATTTGCTGTCTTTCTAATTGTATTCTTAACACATTTGCTGCATCGCACCAAGCCAAAGTCGCTTTTACATCATGCGAAACATCTACTCCCAAAGATTGAATGTGTTTGGGGATTAAAGTACTTGGCCCGCAAATTCGTACTTCCGCACCTTGTTTTTTGAGCGCATAAATATTTGATAGAGCAACTCTTGAATGTAGAATATCGCCGATGATGGCTATTTTTTTACCTGCTAAATCACCTAATTTTTCTTGGAGAGAAAAAGTATCCAACAAGGCTTGGGTAGGGTGTTCATGGGTCCCATCTCCTGCATTAATGATATTGGCTTTGATATGTTTTGAAAGGTAATGGGGTGCACCTGGACTAGCATGACGGATCACAATCATGTCCACTTTCATTGCTAAAATATTGTTGACCGTATCTAATAAAGTTTCACCTTTTTTAACTGAGCTGCCGGAAGCAGAAAAATTGATGGTATCAGCGGATAATCTTTTTTCGGCTAATTCAAATGATAATCGGGTTCTGGTAGAGTTTTCAAAAAATACATTGGCAATCGTTACATCTCTCAAAGAGGGGACTTTTTTAATCGGTCGATTAAGGACTTCTTTGAACTCTTTGGCAGTTTTTACAATTAATTGAATGGACTCTTCGTCCAAATCTTTTATTCCCAATAAATGTGGCGATTTCAACATATTTAAAGGATCATTGATGTGTTATTAACCAAATTTTATCGTCTTCGTGGCCTTGTTCTTTCCATTCTACCAAGACTTTTTCAGTTGGAAGCGTGTTGACATTTTTCCCAACATAATCTGCATGTATGGGCAAATCTCTATTGTAAATACGATCAATTAAGACACAGAGTTCAACTTTAGCTGGGCGCCCAAATGAATTTAATGCATCTAAGGCGGCTCGTACCATTCTACCCGTTGCTAAAACGTCATCTACTAAAATGACACGTTTATTTTCGATGATAAAGGGAATATCAGTACTATTTGGAGTTACAGGATCTCTTCTTCTAAAATCATCTCGATAAAAAGTAGCGTCTAATTTACCTGATTGAATAGTATACCCCAGTAATTCGCTTAATTCTTTCGCAATTCTTTCGGCAAAAAATATTCCTCTGGGTTGTAAACCTAAGATAACAGTTTCTGTTTCACTGATTTGATTTTCAATCAGTTCTTGGCATAACCTAGAGATGGTTATTTCGAGTAATGGACTTGATAAAATCAGTTTACGATTCATTGTTGCAAAGGTATTACTATTTTTATCTAAAAAATACGCTCTTCCGTATTAAATAAAGCTAGAATTTGATCTTTGTCTGAAACGATTGGGTTTTCTACTCCCCAATCAATATTCAAAGTGGGATCATTCCATCTAATGCCAGATTCGGCTTCTTTGTTCCAAAAATCAGTACACTTGTAGACGAAAATGGTTTCTTCTAATGCTACAAAACCATGCGCAAAACCTATAGGTACATAAAGCATATTCCCTTTATCTGCTTCTAAAAGAAATTTTTCATGTTGACCAAAAGTGGGGGATTCGTGTCGCAAATCTACAATAACATCATAAACTTTACCTGTCATACAACGTACTAATTTACCTTGTCCATTTGGATTTTTCTGGAAATGTAAACCGCGAACAACACCTTTGCTGGAAAAAGAATAATTATCCTGAACAAAATTCTCTTGAATTCCATTGGCAGAAAATAATTGTTGATTGTAGGATTCATAAAAATGACCTCTGTCATCAAAATATTTGGTAGGTATCATTTCAATGACACCTGTGAATGCGTGTTGTATAAATTGCATAGAGTTTTATTCTTAATAAGGTCCTTTTTTTGATATTGATTATAAAGACCTTAATTTGCGCCAAAATTATTCATAATTAGGCATTAATACAAAAGCCTTTGATTTTTCTTCCGAATGAATTCATCTGAATTAGTAAAACAAATTGAATATAAAAAGTCGTACTTATGCGTAGGTCTTGATACGGACATGGCATTAATCCCGGATAGATTCAAAAAAGAAGTGGATCCTATTTTTACATTTAACAAGGCTGTCATTGACGCTACTTTACCTTATTGTGTTGCATACAAGCCTAATATTGCTTTTTATGAAGCTATGGGCCCAAAAGGATGGGAGAGTCTACAAAAAACGATGGATTATCTTCCAAAGGATGTTTTTACTATTGCAGATGCAAAAAGAGGGGATATTGGTAATACGGCTTTTAAATATGCTCAAACTTTTTTTGATCCGAATTCTAGTGGTTTTGATTTCGATTCAATTACTGTGGCACCTTACATGGGTCATGATTCTGTTCAACCATTTTTATCTTTCAAAGATAAATGGGTGATTTTATTGGCATTAACTTCTAATTCGGGAAGTCAGGATTTTCAACTATTGACACAAGAAAATGGTATGGCTTTGTTCGAGAAGGTGATGCGAAAGGCCTTAGAATGGGGGAATTCAGATCAATTGATGTTTGTCGTTGGTGCCACTAGGTCAGAGCATTTATCTTACATTAGAGAAATTGCTCCTGAAAGTTTCTTTTTGGTTCCGGGCGTTGGAGCGCAAGGAGGTAGTTTAGAAGAAGTTTCTAAATACGGAATGAATTCTAAGGTTGGCTTATTAGTCAATTCTTCTCGAGGCATTATTTATGCAGGAGATGATACCGCACAATCAGCCGCGCGAGAAGCAAAAAAAATACAAACAGAAATGAATATTTATTTGGATAAATATTGGAATAAATAAATATTTTAATTTCTAGTTAAAATTTAATAACCTGTTTGTTACCAAGCAGGTTTTATTTTGGCCTTTCAATAGCCTTTTAATACAATTTTTCATTCAAATATGTAAAATTAAGATGAATAGATTTTTGATTTTGAATTATATTGCTATTTTTGTGTACAATTTTACGATAATAATACTTGAATTTATTTCAAGAAAAAATACTACTTAGGCGGATTGAATAAAGGCTCGGGATATTTCTGAGTCTTTATTGTTTTAAGAAAAGAGAAAAGAGAAAAGAGAAAACCTATTACCTATTACCTATTACCTCTTACCTCTTACCTCTTACGTTTTTTCTCTATAATCTCCTGCATGTCTGACAATTCAACTTCCAAAGCATTGGTAGAAATAGTAATTTCCCAAGCACTCATTATTAAAGCGATGCTCATGCCGGCTAATCCCAATCCAAAAAGCCATCTGGCAATTATTTGATAATCTAAGAATAGGAAAAACATACAAAATACACTAAACAGTAAACTCACGATGGCAACAATTTGCATGTTTCGAATCAATGACATTCTTGTCCTTAAATTCATGATTTGCATTAAGATGGAATCATCCGGGTTTTTCTGAAATTTCTCATGCAAATCACGGATTAATGAGGCCATTGACATGAAACGATTGGTAAATGCAATCATTAATAATGACACTGTAGAAAACAATAAGGCGGGTGTGCTTATACTTAATTCCATGTATTTTTCTTTATTGCAATGATGAATTTATTCGTATTGTTTTTTCGAACGGTGGATGCTACTAGGCTTTTAAAATCAAGGCGGACAATGGGGGTAAATTGACGGAGATAGAAAATGCTTTTCCGTGCCAATTTATTTCTTCCGTCATTATGGCGCCAGAAACGGGATAATCACTACCACCAAATTCGCTTTTATCTGAATTAAACATAATCTTCCAAACACCTGGAAGAGGGACACCGATGCGATAATCTTCTCTTGGGGTAGTGGTTAAATTTAAAATGACGATAGCTTGTTGTTTGTTATTGTCTCCTTTTCTAATGTAGGAAATGACAGAGTTTTCATGGTCATTGGATTCTATCCACTCAAAACCTTCCTGTGAAAATTGTTTTAAATAGAAAGCCGGCTCTTCTGTATAGATTTTGTTAAGTGCTTTTACTAGGTGCTGAATTCCTTTGTGGGAATGATTATCCGTAAGATGCCAATCTAGGCTTTGATCATGGTTCCATTCATCCCTTTGTCCGAATTCTCCACCCATGAACATTAATTTAGTACCAGGGTGGCAGAATTGATGGCTTACTAATAATCTTAAATTGGCGAATTTTTGCCAATCATCACCAGGCATTTTACTTAAAAGGGACTTTTTCCCATAGACGATCTCATCGTGTGAAAGTGGTAAACAAAAGTTTTCTGAAAAGGCATAAACCAATGAGAAGGTCAATTCATTTAAGTGATACTTGCGGTGTATTGGATCTTTTTGCATGAACCTTAACGTATCATTCATCCAACCCATCATCCATTTTTGCCCAAAACCTAATCCACCTTGGAATACGGGTTTGGTGACTCCCGGAAAACTAGTGGATTCTTCTGCAATTATTTGAATGTCAGGGAAATCACCATAAATGTGAACATTTAAATCTTGAAGAAACGATACAGCTTCTAAATTGTGATTTCCTCCGTATTGGTTGGGTTCCCATTCTCCTTCATTTCTAGAATAATCTAAATAAAGCATAGAGGCGACGGCATCCACTCTTAATCCATCTATGTGGTATCTATCGCACCAAAATGCCGCATTGGATAACAAAAAGCTTCTAACTTCGTTTTTGCCGTAGTCAAATATGTAGGATTTCCAATCGGGATGATATCCTTTTTTAGGATCGTAATGTTCATACAAACATTCACCATCAAAATTTCGTAGGCCATGATCATCGCCTGGGAAGTGGGAGGGAACCCAGTCTAAAATGACACCAATTTCTGCTTGGTGAAATTTTTCAATCAATCGCATAAAGCCTTGTGGGTCTCCAAAACGAGAAGAAGGTGCAAAATATCCTGTTATTTGATATCCCCAAGAAGGTGAGTAGGGATGTTCCATTATGGGCATCAATTCCACATGTGTGTAGCCCATTTCTTTCACGTAATCAACCAACTTGATGGCTAGGTCATCGTAATTAAGATAGTCGTTTTCTAGGGTTTTTTGCCAAGAACCAAGATGAACCTCATAAATAGACATGGGTGCGTTCATTGCATTTTTCAAATGCCTTTCTTGCATCCACACCTGATCATTCCATTCTTTGAAGGTATTCCAAACAATGCTTGCCGTTTTGGGTGGAGTTTCGCAATACAATCCCATCGGATCCAATTTTTCTAAATACCCGCCCGATTTGGTTTGGATACCATATTTATAGGTTTCTCCGTTTTCGATAGATGGAATAAAACCCTCCCAAATACCGGAATTATCCCATCTTTTAAATAAAGGGTGAGAAAATTTGTCCCAAAAATTAAAATTCCCAATAACTTGAACAGACTCAGCATTGGGTGCCCAAACCGCAAAAAAAGTACCTAATTCATTTTCATGTAATATTTCAAATGCACCTAGTTTATCATAAAGTCTTGTATGTCTACCATTTAGAAACAAGGCAACATCAAAATCACTTAATAAGGAATAGGGCTTTACTGGTGACATGGTTTTTGTATTTTAAAGATCAAGCTAAAATACTAAATATATTCTTAAAAAAAATAATACTTTTTTTAGGTCATGTATTTGAAATATTAATCAAAACCTCTACCTTTGTGCCACAATAAGGGAAAATGGTCCGTTCGTCTAGGGGTTAGGACACGTCCCTTTCACGGATGAAACACGGGTTCGATTCCCGTACGGACTACTTCGGTAGGCATAAAACCACTCAGGTCGAGTGGTTTTTTTATTTTACGGTAGTGGTAGCAGGAATGACAGCAAATGCTCTTATCTATTTAATTCCAACGCTCTCTGATTTACATTGCCATTGCTTCAAAAATTGATTATTTGTAGCTTATCTAGCCTAGGAGGCTACTAGCTTATCATTCGTTGTAAAGTCTTCATTTTGCATCACCACTAGGATACATGTATTTTGTATATTTTCGTGAAATTTTTTACTCTTTTCTCTTGATAATTAATTTAACAAAATTCATGTCTTATTTTTCAGATATAATTTTTGTCTGAATTTTAATGAAAATGGATAAGTGTGTTTATTTTTATTAAATAATGACCAAATAATTAACAAAATACCTTTTAAATTAATTTAATGTTATCATTTCAAACTCTTCTACACAATTATTTTAAACATTTTAAATTTGTTTTCACATAAAAACTTCTTGAAATATTTGTTAATGTATTTAAATAGTTCTAGGCTTCTTTGTATTTTATTGTTACTGGCCCTTTCAGGATTTAAAGATTGTTTAGGTGCGGATATTCGAGGAATCGTAATGGATTCTAAAACAGGTGAACCTCTCGTGGGGGCTAATATTCAAATTCTAGGAACTCAATGGGTTGCCTTCGCTGGATTGGATGGGACGTTTCAAATTAAATCAATTCCTTTCGGAGATTTCCAAATACGGGTTACCTATCATTCTTATAAACCTCTTATACAACCATTTTCTGTCAAAAATGAAAATATTTTTCTTCGATTAAATTTGGTTGAGGATAACGATGTATTCTTAAATGAAGTGGTGGTTAGTGCTACAGCGAATAAATCTACGGATCAATATGCTAGACAATTTGAACGTAATGCTAATCAATTGATGAATATAGTTTCAGGCAAATCAATCGAAATTTCTTCTGATTTAACGGTTGCTAATCTAATTCAGCGTGTTTCCGGTATTTCCATTGAAAGGAATAGTAATGGTGATGGTCAATATGCCATTTTACGTGGGTTGGATAAGCGCTATAATTACACACTCGTTAACGGAATAAAAATTCCAAGTCCTGATAATAAATATCGTTATGTGCCCTTAGATTTATTTCCCTCCGAATTATTAGGGAGGTTAGAGGTTTATAAAACGCTAACTCCAGATTTAGAGGGAGACGCAGTAGGTGGAGTGGTTAACATGGTGATGAAAGACCCTCCGAACCAACAAGAATTAATTGTCAACATTTCATCAGGATATAATGAACTTTTTATTCATTCGAAGTTTGCAAGTTTTGCTCCTAATAATATTCAATCACCTTATGAATTAAAAGGTAAGGATTACAGTGCTACCAATAAAGACTTTTCTTTAAATACAAGAAATATCACCAATGAAACTCCCATGCCCAATGTTGTTGCGGGGCTTTCTTGGGGAAGTCGATATTTACAAAATAAATTGGGACTCATGCTTGCCGGAAGTTATCAAAATTTATACCGCGGAAGTTTGAGTTCTATTTATTCATCCACGGTTTATGATATTGAAAAAACTTCTCGAATTACGAGTCTCTCCGAAAGAATCTTCGCTGATCATCAAAGTAGACTAGGATTACATACAAAACTAGACTATAAGTTTAACAAGCAAAATAAATTACAATTTTATCAAGCTTATATGAATTTAACGAATGCCCAACTCCGTTCCAGTAAATCTACTGAATTTTCAAGCGGGGGCTATGACCCGATTATGGGAAATGCAGGTTTGAGTTTTTCAACAAGATCTCGTTTTACACAACAGCAAATTTTGAATAATACCTTGCAAGGTATACATGATTTAGCAAGAAATTTTAAATTAAATTGGGCAGTTGTTTATTCGTTCGCTTCTAATAATATTCCAGATAATACATCAGTAAGCCTCTTAGGAAATCGAGAAAATTTTATTGAAACAAAAACGTATGCCACCCAAATGTTGCGTAGATGGGAACATAATTCCGATCAAGATTTCGCAAATTACGTTTCTTTAAGTTATGATACTCGACTAAAGGAAATCGACATTCAACTTAGCACTGGAGGTCTATACCGGTATAAATGGCGTGACAATTTCTATAATAATTACCAATTCCAACCTGAATCTGCTTTCACCTTATTTGGAAAAGATTTTAATCAAATTAATGAGATTAAATACTCACTAAACAATCCTCGCGGATCGGTTGCATCTGCTCTTACTTACCAGGCAACGGAACAAATTGTAGCGGAATATTTAATGGCGAAAATTCAAGGGAAACACCTTCAAACAATCATCGGCCTAAGAGCAGAACATACAGATCAAGGATATGAAATGTTGTTTCCATTAGGTGAACAACGTCCAACAGGAAATCAAATTTACACGGATTTATTGCCAAGCGTACATCTAAAATATGCAGTAGCCTCTAAGCAAAATATTCGAACTTCTTATTTTCATTCTATTAACAGGCCCGGATTTTTCGAAATTGTTCCAGGAAAAGTGGTTAATGAAGAATTTCAAGAAAGAGGAAATCCTGATTTGAAGCGTGCTGAGGCAGAAAATTTTGATTTGAGGTATGAATTTTTCCCCAATGCCTCCGACCAAATATTCTTTGGAGTGTTTTATAAATACATTAAAAACCCGATCGAATATGCCCTTAATGTAGACGCAATTCGAGGTCAGGATGTTTTTTATTCACCTGGCAACTACGGTGATGCCATGAATTGGGGGATTGAAATGGATGCCATTAAATACGTTCAGAAATTTGGAATTAAGGCGAATTATACGTTCACCAACTCGACGATTACCTCACAAAAAATTATTCGGGAACGGGATGCAAACGGAAATCTTTTTAACAAAAATATAGATCAAACCCGCCCACTTTTTGGCCAGTCAGCCCACGTAGGAAACATAACACTACTGTATAAAGATGCTGAAAAGGGTTTCGATGTTCAATTAGCTGCTGCCTATACCGGAGAACGCATAAACACGGTTTCACAGTTTTTAAATAATGATTTGTGGCAAGAGGCTTTTACTCAAATGGATGCATCGCTTGAAAAAAAAATTAAAAACAATTGGTCCGTATTCTTGAAAGCAAATAATTTATTAGATACTCCATTTCGCTTATTTATAAAAAATACGAATCCCATTAACAACGATGTTATCCAAAATAATCAACAGAATGTAATTACGTTAATTCGAGAGGATTATTACCAGCGTTCGTTTGTTCTTGGCCTGCGTTACAAGTTGAATTAATTAACATTTAACAACCTAGTTATTAAACTAATTTTTTTAAAAATAATGAAAAAATCATTAACTCTATTTTTGTTTGTTGGACTTTTAGCATCATGCTCAAAAGATGATTCTGCCACAGTTGTTCCAACAGTTAAACCGGCCGAATTTACTGTTTCAGGAGAAATTTCGGGTACTTGGACGAAAAATGCCATAATCACAGTAAAAAGTGACATTATTGTTCCTGAAGGAAAGTCCTTAACGATTGAAGAAGGTGTGACCATTGTATTTGATACAACGTCTAAACCGGAAGTTGTTATTCTCGGAAGTTTATATGCAAAAGGTACCACCTCAAAACCAATTAAATTCACAGTACCTGAAGCAGCTCGTACAACTAAATATAAATTTGGCCAATTATGGGGTGGTATTTTTGCTTCTAAAACGGCCAAGGAATTGCTTTTAGACAATGTTATTTTGGAGTATTGCGGATCTGTCACGACCGAGGCTTCCACGTCTGTAAAATTAGGTCTTTACAAAGGGGTAGCAGGGGAATTTTGTCCTGCCCTATGGACCGGCAACACAGCTGGTAAATTGGTTTTAGTGAATTCAATCATACGACATTGTGATGAAGCTACTTACATCGAAGGTGGTAGCGTTATTTTTGCTAATAATACAATTTATACAACTGGTTTAAGCAGTGGTGACGGTTTTAACATTAAGTCAGGTGTTATCGCAGATATTGCATTTAACCTAGTTTATAGTACGAATACAAACGGCTTAAAATTATCTAGTATTGGTGGTAGAACTCCACAAGCCTATGTAATAGCTTATAACAATACAATCCTAAATACAGGATGGAGAAGACCAACCATAAAAGGTGGTTCGATCTGGTTAGAACAATCTGTTCGCGCTGAATTATACAATAACTTAATGGCAAATTGTCGTTTTGGTATAAAAAGAGATACAAAATTACCAGAAGATAAGCGTTCGATCTTGAGTAACAACATGTATTATGGATATTCACAAGCTGCTGTGGATCAGTTTCAACCAAGTAAAGAAATTTTAGCTGGTAAAGATGATATTATTGGCA
>Ga0114962_10004951_pt1 | contig 10507 bp, 16 predicted proteins | sample C_130820_MF_Meta_FD_87017 | JGI IMG/M metagenome (GOLD analysis project Ga0114962, IMG submission 87017) | Freshwater microbial communities from Lake Croche, Canada to study carbon cycling - C_130820_MF_MetaG | ecosystem: Environmental > Aquatic > Freshwater > Lake | place: Lake Croche, Canada...
ACTAATATATTTTGATTTCCTTTCATTTTGTTTTTATATATTACAAATATACAGATTATTTTATTATTTTGAAGTTAAATCTTTATCTTCATCAGCAACAAACTCTTGTGAATTAAATGTTCCGATATCCATAGAAGCTCCTCTTGCTTTCATTGATTTAGATATACTTGCATATACTCTATTGTTAGAATTAACATCGCCACTAAATTGCATAACATTCTGTGTATTAATTCCAAATGATTTAGCAGTTGTTATAGAATCAATATTAGCACCAACAAAGGTAAATGTCCACTTGTTGCTTGCTTGTAGTTCTTCAATCATTGACTTTATTTTAGTACCATCAAATTCTCTTGAGGCATTTTCTTCACCATCCGTTATAATAACAACTACAACTGAAGCATCTCCATTTTTAACTTCTTCGGATACCCTTTCATTAATGTTTTTAATACCGGTTCCCATTGCATCTAATAGTGCAGTCATACCGGAACATTTGTAATTTTTATCACTGATATGCTCAAGAGCACTTGCTGGACGGTTAGTATATTCAATAGTAACAACATTATTGAAATGGATAAAATCCATTACATATTTTTGATTAGGGAATTCTTTTTCAAGTTGTTTGATAGAATCAATTTGTTCATTAACTCCACTGATAGTTGAGTTAGTAAGTGGGCTCATTGAGGATGATGAATCTACAATAAGTAGATAGTGTGTTTTGGTAGGAACTTTCGGTTCGTTGTTGATTACAATTGCTTTAGGCATAAATTAACTTTTTCTTTATTATATTAGAAAAGGTTAATTTGTTTATATTACTTTACTACCTATTCTCTAAATTTTCAATCTTTTTCAACAATTCATCCATTATAACATTTTGATTCTCAAGGTGTTGTAGAACTATATTTATTTCTTCTTCGGATTGAATATTAACATCATAAGTTGCTTCAGCTCTTGCTTCTGAGTGTGTTGATTGTAGATTTTGACCTATCATTAAGAGTGGCATTAAGAAAATTTGTATCATATTAGATATGAATAACCAAAGAACGAATCCTGGGAATGGATCAAATCTTGAACCAGTGGGTCCGAATGTATTCCATCCTAACCAAAGAATTGTCCAAGCGAATATAATAAGGAAAAATCCCATTGTTCCGACTTTATCAGTAATAAAGACTGCAACTTTATCTAAAGTAGATAAGTTTTCTTTATGAACCTTATTGGCGTTTTTAATTTTCTTACGAGATTTCTGTAAGTCTTTAAGTGGTTTAACTTGATGTGGTGTTTTCATACTCTCTATTTATTAAATAAAAAATCCCCTGATTTTTGTCAGGGGATTTTTTAAGTCAATTAATTTTATTAGTTATATACAACTGATACATTTACTGCATTCAATCCTTTTTTACCTTCTGCAACTTCATATTGAACTTTATCGTTCTCTTGAATGTTGTCAATTAATCCTGTGGTGTGAACAAATATGTCCGTACCATTTTCACCTGTGATAAATCCGAAGCCTTTAGTAGCGTCGAAAAATTTAACCTTTCCATTTTCCATTTTCTTTTTGTTTTTAATTTTTAATACTATGTATAGTAAATGAATTTGATAAAGTTTAAAATTATTTGAATAAACTTTGAGCCCATTTGAATCCTTCAGCGAATTTAAACCTCATTTCTTTATTTAAAGGGTAATTATATTTGGCAATTGCGGCAATCGGAGTTGCAAAGTTACCAGTTAGGAAACTATCGATGCCAACTTGGTAGATTTTATCATTTTCACTCATAGTATTTTATTTAATGTTGTTTCTCTTTTAAATTGAATATATTCTGGTGTTTTTTTAACAAATTCATTGAATTTTTTAAACATATCACAATATTCGATGGCTTCTTTATTTCTTGTATCGGCAACTGCCTTTGCATATTCCCAATTCTCCTCAAAACAAAGTGTAACAAACTTTGATTCTGGTTTATCTGGATTAAACATCTTCCCTTTTATAATAGGAAGTATATTCATATAATGTTCAAATCCTTCATCAGTGAATCCTGTTCGACCACTTGGGTGCGTTGAACAAATAAAGTCATAAATAAGTCTATTATATTTCCTATATTTCGACATTAGGATTTACTTAGCATCCATTAAATAATCAACTACCGTTTTCCAATCAGGGAACTTCTCAGTATCAAAGTGAATAAATTCTCCTTCAAATTCTGTTTGACCATATTCGGTTGTATCATCAATCAAGAAATCTCCTTTCAAGAGTGATTTATCACAACATAAAACGGTTTTTCTTTGAATGTCCATACCCAGGTTATCTCTAACCCAAATTGCTTTTTCAGTATAGCAGAGTGGATTTTCCACAGATGGTCGAGTTAAAATCCAAACATCATATTTTTCTTCCAACTTTCTGAAAGAGTATATTGCATCTTTAATCTCTTTAAGATTTACAAAGAATCCATATTGTGAATGAGGGTATAATTGACCTGGATTTTTAGCGAGTGCTTCTAAGTAAGGTGTCTTAAAGTCTACTAGAACACCGTCCATGTCGATATATATCAGTTTTTTTGATTTATCTCTTAATTGTCTTTTCATAGTATAAATATAGTAATTTTTTCTGAGATTTACAAATTTTAACCCCACCATTCACCAACAGGTTGGAATTCTCCTAATGTTATTTTTAATTGAAAATCTCGTATATCCTGGTAGACTAAGTGCCATAATTCTTTAGAATACATTGCATGTCCTTTACACCATGTATCATTAAAATCATAAGGCTGATAGTCAATAGCGTATTTAACGCCTTTACTACCTAACCATTCCATAGGAATTAATCTTCTCTCGTCTCTAAAAGAATCCGGTAGTAAAATACCACCACGAGTTTGATTGAAATATATTGAACCGTCCTCAGTTAGTAACATTGTTCCAACAAGTTCACCATTGATGTTATTCTTTTTAGCGGATTCACCAAAAAGAAAAATATCACTAGTCTTTTTATCAGAGTAGTAATATTTAATTGTTGTATATCCTGGAAAATCTTTCATTTCATAAATATAAGAAAATTATCCTTCGACTAAAAATTCTGATTCGTTATACTCTTGGTATAATTCTTTTTCTTTCAATATACCAATGATAACACTTGTGGCATCATATTTCTCATTAACAAAAAGAGTTTGTGACTTATTGATAACTAGATCCAAGTCTGATTTGGTTGACCAATTCTGGACGATTTCAGAAACTTCTTTAAAGTTTTTTTCTAATTCAGAATTTTGTAATTCAACAATATCATTTCTGAATTCGGACTCTAATTTAATAGCTTTACCTTGTAATTCTTTAAATCTATTGGCATTGTTTCTTTGAGTGCTTTCATCAAGTAACAAAGAACGACTTGAATTAACAATAGATTCCATTTCTTTTTTGATACTATCAATATCATCAGCAAATTTCTGTTTTTCTAATTGAATCATTTTCAAAGATTCATGATATGGGATAAAGTTTTTAAGGACTTCTTCAAAGTCAATAACATATATTTTCATGTGTTTAAAATTTTTTAATTATAGTGGTTGCTTTAGATAAAGTTGTAAGTATCTAAATATCCTCTTAACTTTTCTCTCATATCTTGAGATTTATAAATCTTGGCTTCTGAATCAGGACCAAAATGAACTAAATATCCACCACGAATATCAAATCCCCATTCTTCTAAAATCAAAGCATAAAAACTAACCTGTATCGAATACTCATTCAAGTGATTCTCGTAGAAATCATCAAATGGTGATAAGAGTTTGTTGTAACGTCCTTTTGGGTGGTTATCATCACGGAACTCGGAATTCGTCTTCCAATCCAAGATAAACAACTTACCATTGTAAAGAAAAATAGAATCTAATGTTCCGGCAATTGGATATTTCTTTGAGAAAATTCTTAATTCAAATTGAACTGGTTCTAGTTTATATAAATGTGTTGCGTAAATTTTATTAAACTTGTTGATCCTATCGATGACATCTAAATCAGTTGGGAGTGCTTTCCATTCTTTATTGAAGTAATTTTCTACCCAATCATGTGTTGCATGTCCAACCTCATTTGCTCTATCATTCTTATCTTTCCATTCTTTTAGTAATGTTTCTTGTGGAACACCATATTCATCAGATTTCTTTTTAGACCAATATTCCTGATCAAATGGTTTGTGAAAATTCTTTAGAAACTGAGTAACAGAAGTATATGTCTTACCATTGTATGTGTATCTGTGTAAACCCGAATCGAACCTAAAATTTGGATCATTAAAGCATTTAAATTTTTCACGAAGTTCTAATACCATTTAATGTATATAGTAGTATGAAACATTTGTTTAAATATTTATACGATTACTATACTCATTTTAAGAATACTCTGATAAACCCAGTATTCCAAGCATTTCCAATTTCATATTCTAATTGATATTCATCAATAACATCAATGACAAATTGTTTCATTCTGTTTGAATTACCGGTTATAATCTCAATTTCAAAGGCATTAGATTTCATAGCATCCCAGATGAATTGATCCAAGAGACTTGAAACATCATAATGAGATTTACCATGTAGATCGAGTTTCATAAAGCATTTGTAATGATTTTATCTATTTGATAGTTTCTATTACCCTCTGTTGTGAATTTTGGGAAACTATGCACTTGTTCTCTAAATCGATTAGAAGAATCGACCAAATCTTGTAATATAGTGAAATAACAATCATAGTCTTTATCCGTTGGAGATTTAACAAACTTTCTCATTTTAGAATGTCCTAGGTATTCTATAACGAAGGTTGCGGATAGTTCGTTAAATTTAGGTTCACCAAAAAAGATATTAATTGAAATTTCATTTTGTGAATCATAACCGCAAATATAGGGATCTCTACCATTGTCATTTCTTGGGTCTCTATATTCACAATCACGTATAATTTCTTGCAATCTACCAAGTATTTCTTCTACTTTCATTAGTTTGTCTTTAACCAAGTTTCGAGCCAATCTTTTAATACAAAATCTTCTGATTTTCCACGAGATTTTCTTACAAAGGCAAGTCTCTTCTTAACCATATCTTTCGGGTTTCTATCCTTTTCAGTATAGATGTAATCTTCTAATTCATCAGAGTAGCTTGACTCTCTCTTTAGAATCCAAGAATCAAGTGTATCTGACCATCTGCAATTGGATTGTGTAGTCCAAATATCTCGATTGAGTCCCATCGGACTAATAACCTGAACTATATCTGATCGGTTATCAAAATCTCTTTCCAAATCGTCAAATCGTAGATAATCACCATACTCATATGTGCCACATGCTACACAAAGTGTTCTTTGAGTGGAATCACAAGTATCATCTTTAAAATGATCAGGTCGGTAGTTAGACAACATACCAGTATTCATATCTAACCACTTAAATGTATCTAGATATGGGAATTGTGTAAAGTTCCACTCTTCTAGTTGAATATCAATCTTCTTTTCAAATTCTGTTTTACCGTCGGTGAACTCAATTGAGTTCGCCCAATTTTGATATGTTCGGTGGATGTATCCATTATCAACAGCCCACTTAGTCATATAGTTTAAATATTCCTCGTCAGATACGGTATAGATTCTATCCATCACTTTCTCTTCTCCAATAGTCCAAAGAAGTGCTCTACCAATTAACATATCATCAGATGATAACATTAATAACATAGACACCATTGGATTTTTTATATAAATCTTAAAGAAATCTTGACATCCTTCACCCTTCATACAGGATGATCCGAGTGTTCCAGTTTGTTTAAAATAAGTATCTTGGTTGTAATATTTCTTAATTTCCATACCAGTAACAACTTGGAACTTTACATCTTTCTCTTCTGAAAATGTTTTATAAAGTGTTGCAAAGTTCTCAACCTCTTTGGCTGATATATCTTTTAGGATTTTACCAATGAACGCTCCGGGTTTACAAGCGATGCGTTTAGATGTAGTCCAAACATCTTCATCGGAAGATTGTTCGATTTTTTCAATTCTATCTAAGGGTAGATAGGAAATTTTAGTAGGGTCATTTTTCGACACACCAATATAATTAACATGGTCGTCTTTCAATACTTCTTTTGTAAGACGCTTATATAAAAGAAGCTTTGCCACTTCGGATCTATCCTTGAATATCTCAAGTACATCTTTAAACTGGTCTGAAATATGAATATCTGAGGTCTTTCTTTCGTACTGATTAATAGGCATAAATTATTTTTAATTATTTACAAATATAAGCAAAAAATCCTGAAAACAAAATTAAATATTGTTAAAGGTTATTAGTCTCACTTCTTTATCATAGTGAAGCTTCTTAAAAGAATAGTATAATTTCCTACCCTCATTAGTTAATTCTCTGAAAGAACAAATCCAAGGTTGAATATCATTCTTAATCTGATATGAATAGTTTGACCAACCCAAAAGGACTGATGAAACAAAGTTTTTGTTGATATTGATTTCAAAGTTATCTTCACTTTTCATTATATCAACCAAATCTTCAACTGAAATCTGTGAGGTATCGATGTGCTTTCTAGGTGATACATCATCGCCGACATAAGATCCGCTGGTGTTTAGTCTCAACTTAGAAAAAACATCTGATTCAAAGTCAATAGCAACCAAATAAACATAAGTTTTTCCGGTATCCAGTCTTTTTATATTCTTTGAATAAGGTGTTGGGTAATTAACAAATCCTGTGATTTCAAACTCTCTCATTTATTAAATCTTTTTTTAAATTCCCTTCTTGATGGATATCTACTAGTTTCTCTTTTTTCTTTACTATATTGAATTACTAATTCAGATAGTTCAACATCATTTTTTATAAGCAATTTTGCATCTTCCATTGATATGACACCACTTTCAATATCATCTACTATACTATACAATTTATCATAGTCTTTCATATTCCTAATAGTTCTAATTGTGCATTTCTAACAGCCCACTGAGTGATATTCATAATCTTCTCAGTTTCACGTTTAATGATATGTGAATCTTGTTTATTGAAAAGAAGCAAATAAGTTTGGAAAGCCCAAAAAGCATCTACATAAAAATCATCCTTTTGTTCGATTACAAGTTTTTCAGATGGTGTTTTCAAAAGATTTCTTTGTTCATTGCTCAAGTTAAGACGACCCTGTGAATGATAATGAACTAAACTATTTTTAAAAGCATCAAATTTTCTGTGATTAACCAAAACCTCTTTATCATCAACAATGATATTTTGAAGTTTAGAAAGTGCAATGCGGTGACCAACCAGTGATTTAATCATGTCAATTTGATCATTGAATGTTTCATCATTCAACCCAACTGATGCTTGTTCGGCGGCCTCAGTTACACCACGAAGGTGTTTCTTAGTTAGTCCAATATTTTTAACAGAATTGATGATGTAAAGGTTCTTAGCTTCTGAGAATAAACCGGCATTAAATGAAAGTCGGCGTGATTTATCAGAAGAATTTAAAATGAAGAATGATTTACGATACTCAACACCCTCGATTGTGACGGTATCACTAAGTAGTGTGAGGTCTTGAATTCCTTTACGAATTGAGAAATCGTATTTATTTATATTAAAATTTTGTTCAATTAATTCAATTTGATTAAGTAGGTATTTCTTAATATCAAAGATTTCATATCTCTTAGATACATTAGAAATAGACGTAACATGGTCACGATACTTAGTGATTACCTGACTGGCATCATTCATTGTGATTGAAATGTTATTAACCTTATCAAGAAGTTCTTGTTTGTTGTAATTTAAATATTTACGCATGTTGTTTTGTTTATTTTTACAAATATACGGATAATTTTTTAAATAAAAAAGCCTCTACTTAATATATAAACAAATGTCAAGAAAAAATGATTATAGAATATACAACCTTACTCCGGATGGTTGGGGTTATCTTTTACAATATCGAAATGGTCTGTTGTGTATTTCAGGGCAATCAAGGAAACTAATCAATTAATTATTTTTGATGATTATCAAGAATGGTATGATTGGTTAGCAGCTAAATACCCACCAGTTGATCCAAATCAAAATTAACAAAAACACGTTACATTACCATACCACCGAATATAGCTTCACATATAAATCTTTACTATTCGGAGTAATTACTTTTATTTGTTAATTTATCGGTAAGTAATTTTTAATATATAAACAAAAAGAACATTCTAAATGGCACTTGGTTTACCTGATATTGGCACCGGATCATTATATTATTCACAATATGATTCTAATATAGTTGATTTATTATCAAGAATATATGATAATAATACTAATGCAATAGTAGCAAAAGATGTAAGAGACTCGATTTGGAGTTTATATAATGATATTTTATTAATTGCTACACAATCTCTAACACAATCTCAAAATTATTATACACTTGGAACTCCTTCAACAATTGATGTTGGTGGTATAACAGTTGGTTCAACTTTTTCAAATATAAGTTTTCAAAACTTTTTTGATCAAATGTTACTTCCATATGTTGCACCTGCGGTTAATAGTTTTAATCCAAGTATAACAGAACTACAATTTGGACAGTCAACTCCAATTAATTTAAATTATTCAATTGAAGTTGGGTCAGTACCACTTTCAGTTATAAATTTTACTGGACCTTATTTACCAATTATATCAGATGGTGGACCATTTAGTAGTAACCCTTTCATCGGAAATAGAACATCAATAGTTCCTACATATTCAACTACGGTTGCAGTTACTCAAACTAATACATTTACAATGAGTGTTGTGACAACTGATTTACTAAGTTTCACTACTTCTACTTCTCTAACTTATAAACATAAAAGATATTATGGGCCTTTAACAATTCCGGGTGGTTTCATACCATCAAGCCCGGCTTCTGTTTTAGCAGTTCAAACATTTTTAACTGATAGTGTTATAAAAGGACTAAGCTATTCTGAATTATCAAATAATGTGAATATTTCACAGGCGATGGCATTTTCTAATCAGTATTTAGTATTTGCAGCACCAACCGTATTTGGATTTAATTATCCAAATGGTTTCTTTATCGATAATATTTTTAGTCAAGACTTTACAAAAATCAAGAGTGGTGTTACATTTAGCAATGAATATTCTTATCAAGCACCTTATGATGTTTGGGTTTCAAATGTTCCTCTTAGTGGTGATGCCTTAGTTAGTACTATACCACTTTCGATTGGAAACACATCATCAATTTATAGCGTAATAATTGGTAACCAAGGACCTCAAGGTGCTACTGGACCAAGTGAATTGGTAATTGATTCAACTCCAATAACTTCGGGAAATTCAAATAGAATATTATTTGAAAGTGCTTCTAATGTAGTAAGTGAAAGTGAATATCTTCAATTTAATAGTTCAAATAATAAATTTGCAGTTGGTATACCTAATTACTACGGAGCAACTGGAAATTCAGGATGGACATCATCGATTCAATTATCAACAAGTGCAACATATTCATTCAGACTAAACGATGATGCTGGACATTCATTAATCTCGGCATTTAAAGGAAGTAACTCTAGATCTGCTGAGGTTTACATAAATGAGTCAAATTTTGATGGTGTATTCTCTATTGGATCAACTCTGACTGTATTTGGAACAGGATATAATAAAACTACTAATCATATTTTTAGACTTATTGATAGTAACACAAATGATATACTTGGTGTTAGAAGTGATGGTAGATTTTGGTTCGGTCTATTTGCTAATTTGACAGCAAATTATACATCGTTTGTTACTTACTATCTACCAGATGGTCTACAAAGTGGGGTTAAAATAAGTAGCACCACAACAAGTAACACCTCTTTAGTTGTTAATAACTTCTATAATGGTGATGTTTTTAAAGTAAGTAATGCTGGTACTACATCAGTAGTTGATTTAGCAATTAGCAATTCAATAAATGTATCGAGTGGTTTAAACAAAAGTGTTGGAACTGTTTCGTTAGTATCTGGGTCAGCAAGTGTGACTAATAGTTTATCTAAAACTAGTAGTATAATTCTTTTAACTAAACAAGAAAGTGGGACTATAAATTCATCATACCCAATAACAGTTCAACCATCTAATGGATCTTTTATAATTAACAGCTCAAACTCTCTTGATACTGATTTGGTTGGATATATGATTATTAATACATTTTAAAATTAAAAAATATATGGTATATAAATATACAGAATTTATTAATGAAGAGTTTTCTAAAAACGATCCTATTCCTGAAATCACAAGGATGAGTAAAGGATTAGGTATAATATTACTGGGAACTCCGGGTTCGGGAAAAAGTACCTTCTGTAAAAATTTCATATTACCAAGAAACCCCAAATTTAAAAATTTTTCAACTGATGATGTATCACTTCTTTATACTAAAGATCCAAGTCTATATCATAAAGGAGCATCTGAATTAAATTTAACAAAACTAGATAAATATATGGAAAGTGGAAATAATTTTGTCTATGATACTACTGGAACCAGAGAAAAGAATATTCGTGAAGTAACTGAGAGGGGACATAGATTGGGTTATAAAATCATTTTCTGCATGATTTTAGTTGATAT
>Ga0114962_10004953_pt1 | contig 10506 bp, 9 predicted proteins | sample C_130820_MF_Meta_FD_87017 | JGI IMG/M metagenome (GOLD analysis project Ga0114962, IMG submission 87017) | Freshwater microbial communities from Lake Croche, Canada to study carbon cycling - C_130820_MF_MetaG | ecosystem: Environmental > Aquatic > Freshwater > Lake | place: Lake Croche, Canada...
GAGTACACGTTGATACCGACAGCGGGGATGTTGGTGTGGTGCTGGTAGGGCTGGACCAAGTTGAAGTACTTGCCCTCACGCTCCGAGAATCGATCGTGGCCGTTGAGCTGGATCTTGGCCGTCACGACGGGGTTAGAGCCCGCCATGCCCTCCACGCGGGTCACGGAGTAGCCAGACTCCAGGACGGAGCGGTCGAACCAGTCGGAGTAGTTGAAGGGCTGGGCGCCCTTGTAGGGGCCGACGACAGTCTGGTCGCAGGACACGAAAGAGTCACGCTGGACGACCCAAACCAGCTCCTTGGTGGGGTGGTTGAAGTTCAGCTTGATCTTGTTGGCGGAGCTGGTCACAGACTCACCGCCCGTGAACTGGAGCTGCTCGATCAGGTACTCGTGGGAGACCTGGGCGAAGCGGCGGCGCTCATCCGTGTCCAGGTAGATGTAGTCGACATACAGGGAGGCAGAGACCAGGCCGGCGGAGGAGATACGGCTGGTGACGGCGTTGCCAAGGGAGTTGTCGAAGATCAGGTTCTGGAGCTGGTTGAACTCCAGCCAGATCTTGACCTCGTGGTACTGGAGGGCGATCAGGGGCAGAGCAAGACCAGGGTTGCGGTTGAACCAGAACTGGAGAGGAATGTACAGGGTGTACTCGGGGGCGCAGTTGCGGACCTCGGCGGAGGTGCCGGGCTCGACGTTGGAGGCGCAGTCCTGGTCGCAAGGCTCACCGCCCTGGACGAGGAGGTTGACGAGGGAAGGCACGTTGCCAACCATCTCGGCATAGCCCGCCTGCTTACCAGGCTCCTGGGTGAGCTCGTTCCAGATCTGGAGCCAATCACCGTAGTGCTTGTCGATCTGCTGACCGCCAATCTCGACGTAGACGTTGTTGATCAGGTTGTGACCAACCCAGTTGAGCCAACGGAACTGGGCACCGCTGCCGTCGCCGGTCTGGAGGCTGACGGAAGGCAGGGTGGCCTGGAGGTAGACACGGTGGATCAAGTCACCATTACGAGAGATGGTGCACTGGACCTTCTTGCCAAAGTTGGCAGAGCCGTTAAAGGTCTGCTCAATGGCTTCCATGGCAAAGTTAGTGTGGCGACGATATACGACCTTGAAGACAAGGGGATACCCTCCCTTTCGGGAAATTTCTGGAGTCTAGGGTGGTTTTGCGGACCGTTCCTAGAACTATACTCCTACTGAGCATAGCCATCGCACTCCAAGGGGTTGGACTATAACTTAGACAGAGAACCTTGCGATTCTCTACCCACTACCATTTAGTCTCTGAACTGCATTCATACTGCTATTAAATACGATAACGCCAAATCGTATTTTTCTTTATCCGAAAGCAACTTCGAAGTGAAGTATTTTGATTTAAGAGATGGATGATTCACAATTGCGTAACCAGAACCTTGATATTGTTCTGGACGCTCCTTCACATACACCATATACATTGGGAGTTCGGAATGGGATTTCCGATGTGTTTTCGCTTCTCAAACGACCGTTTCGTTTGACCAATGTAGGATTTACCATTTGGTGATGTGATCTTGTAGATAATCCCCATATCTTTGCTTTCGAATAAAATTAGCAGGGTAGAACTTGGCTGCGGATTGCCCATTTTTAGAGTTCTCATCAAACTCTTCTATTTTCAACATTTTTACCATCTCTGAGTTAAGTTCTCAGCCCCACATTACCTTTCGGTGTGTGGTTGGTAGTTGAAACTTTAGGGTGTTCCCGCAATTTGATAGTGTCGCCGACTTTCGTCGACTAGCAACTGTGGTTGTCTCTCTTCTGACAGTTTGGAACCACTAACAGACTTGTCGGGGCACTTATTCCATTTTATGCCCCCCGATTGCTTTTCAACCCCCTTCATAACGTCGAGGTGATTTGTGGGTTACCAGTCAAGTAGATATCTTGTGCACCATAGGCGACGAGCTGCATTAAACCACCGGATCCCATTTGTTTATACACCCTCTTGAGAAAAAAATTTTGGCAAGTCCGGGAGATTTTTTTTGCGGAAAACGGGGGTGGGGGGTGTGCGGTTCTGCCCCCTAGGACCCCCTTCAGTACCATCTAAACAAAAAGTATGCCTGGGTATGTATGAATGTCCACCACAAATCCAATTATCTCCCTTGATCATCTATTGTCGTCGTCGAGACACGAACCTTCAACACAAAATTCCAAATCCAAGGGGGGAGAAACCGTAAAAACGTTGGAATCCTTCCATAATCAGCACATGGCAAAACTCAAAAGCGAAAAAGAGAACCTTGGGGATCTAAAGAAGGAATTGAAGCAAAAACGCGAAGCCTTGGAAGCATTAGAGGCGAGTTATGCGGATCCTACCATCGCAAATCACTCGGATATTCTGGCACTCACCCGACAACAGACGCTGGAAGAGGATATATCTCGATTAGACGCACTTGTTGAACGTATTGAAAGCGGAACTAACGAGGCTGATTATTTCTTACAGGTCGGCGACATTCTGTTTTCCTACACAGATGCCCAAGAACGTATTGCCATGGGAGACACGCATGTCGAAGTTCCAGGGGCTAAGAAGGCACGCGTTCCTGCCAATAGCGTCTACTCGTATTTTTCCAACGATGCAGAAGGCTCTTCTTCCACTTCCGCGGAAAACCCATCACCAAGAGCAAAGCCAGTTGTGGAGGCACCCAAAAAAGCCTCTGCGATTTCCAACACCGTCGGCTTTCAGCGTGATAAGGCACTTGAATCTTATCTACACGCTCTTAACCCCGATTCGATTCAGCACGAAACCTCCGTTGCTGCGAGTTTGTCGTTGGACTACGGAACATGTGCCGTCTGCGAGAGCGAGATGCTGGTCAACGAAACCTTTTTGGACTGCCCAGAATGCGGGCATCGCGACTATATTTTAGTGGACTCGGAAAAACCGTCCTACAAGGATCCGCCTCGAGAAATGTCCTATTACGCCTACAAGAAGATTAACCACTTGAACGAGTGGTTGGCCCAGTTTCAGGCCAAGGAAACGACGGAAATTTCAAATGCCGTACTCGAGCAGATTCGCACCGAGTTGCGCAAGGAGCGCATCACGGATATGAGCAAGTTGAAACCGTCCAAGTTGAAGGAGGTCATCAAAAAGATGAAGTTGAGTCGATGCTACGACCACATAGCACACATTTTGAATCGGCTGAATGGCATCTCGGCACCGGCTTTGTCACGCGAGATCGAGGACAAGTTGCGGTACATGTTCAAGGAGATTCAGTTTTCCTTTGTGAAGCACTGTCCCAAGAAACGCTCCAACTTTTTGTCCTACTCGTACGTGTTGTACAAATTTTGCGAGTTGCTGGAACTTGACGACTATTTGCCGTGCTTTCCTTTGTTGAAAAGCCGTGAAAAGTTGTATATGCAGGACAAGATCTGGCAAAAGATTTGCGAGGATATGGGATGGGAGTTTATACGGACAGTGTAAGGGGGCAAGCCCCCTTTAACCCCCTCTCACGGCACTCAGGACGGGATCAAAGGGGCGGACCCCCTTCCTTTTTCTTTCGCCAACCTAGATGACAACCGTGATTGGAAAGGGTGCCTTTGGGGCGGTGGTGAAACCAGCCCTTTCAAACACGGTCGATGGAGTCGACACAGAGTTCCCGGAAAATGTGACCAAGATTTTTCTAAGGAAAAGTGCCTATGACAAAATCGTAGATCTCGACCCTGTCGTAAAGAACCTGTTTGGAAACAATGCGGGGCACCGCATGTCAACCTACGTAAGAAAACGAACCAAGAAAAATTTGCCTCCCGTTGTGCGAGAACATATTCCTGGGCGAAACGACGATCCTATCTATCCAATTCGACTTCCCTATTTAGGAGTAGACTTTGGTAATATACCTGATGTAAATCAACAACTTCGACATATTCCAGTTCTCACGCTCCTCAATCAGGTTGTGAAATTGTTGGGACAAGTGTATAATGCTGGGGAAAAGGGATACATTCACGGAGACATCCGAGAAAAAAATGTGATGGTGGATCCCTCGACAGGAATCATGACACTCATTGATTTTGATTGGTTAAAAAAAGGAAGAGAATTTTTGGATACATACCCCTTCATAAATGGATTTTACAGCAACCCTCCCGAATGTTTGAATCTAAGTAGTGATGGTGTGTTTCGAGCGTTTATTAGCAACTGGAGTTTAACTAAATTTGACGCCTACGGAAGACAGTTCTTTAAAGCATTTCCTTACATTTATACGTTTTATAAAACAGACGCAGAGGTGACAGAAGCGGTTACAAAGGTGATTGAGAAAAATGTATCGGTCCTTGGAAATCGTTATATACACGATACGGCTACACCCTATATGTTTGACGCCTTTGGGTTGGCCAACACGCTTCTAAATCTTTTCCTTTATGTGTATCCAACGTCTATAGGTCCTACGTTTAATGTATCGACTATGAAAGCATTACTTTCGCATCGTATGACAAAGTACGGTACCCTATATACGGAAGAAGAACTGGATGCGTGTCTGATCGCCATTCGAGCGATGATTACACATGTCCTCCTTCCATTAGCCGAGTTTGACTACCAAAAACGCATTCCGATTCAAGACGCATTTCGTAATGCAAAGGATATCCAAGCAGAACTCAGTCGACGTATGAATCAGGACCTCCTGTCTGCCAATGGTCCCTTCCCAAGTTCGAATCCTCCTCTTACAGCAGAAGAAGCAACAATCGCAGTCGGTCCTCGGGTGAAACATAAGAATATCGCACAAAACTTACACAGTATCTTTGGAAATAAAGGCGTTCGAAGAACGCTGAAGATTGAAAGAAATCAAGCGGCAGCGATGGCAAAAGCGGAAGAAGCGGACAAAACGAATCCCATTACGACTGCCTTTGCGAATCTGTTGGGAGGGAAGAGACGTACTCGAAAACACTGAATAGACGTGAATCATTTCAAAACCTTTGTCGTTTTGAAATGAGTGTGTGGTCTAAACCATTATTCCGTTGCCCTTACAAATGACCACCGTACACCTTGGATTCGATATGGGGATTCGGAACTTGGCCTATTGCTTGATGCGACATGTAGGCACTACATGGACGATCCTTGCGTGGGACAATGTTGATTTATTGGAAGGAGGGGCGTCAGCCCAAGACTCCAACAAATGTGCCTGTGGAGGCTCGGCCAAATGGAATGATCCAAGTGGAGTACGCTGGTGTGCCGGATGTGCGACGGGTGTTCGACGGAAAAAGACGGCCACAGTAAGGCCTGCTCTTTCCGTGTTGCCGTGCGGAGTCACGGTCAAAGACTTGCGAGCCTTAGCCGTGGACTGGCCAGACGCCAAAAAGGCCAAAAAGGAGGACCTTGTGGCCTATGTGAGCACACGGTATTTGATGCCGTGGAAACCCAAGAAAGCCATGGGTGTGTCCTTGACCATTCTTTTGCGTGCGATGGATACGTGGTTGAACTCTGTGCTTCCTACATTCGCATCCGCATCGTTGATTCGGCTGGAAAATCAGCCGGCGATGAGCAATCCGACGATGAAGTCAGTTCAAATCATGCTGTTTACGTTGCTGTCGCACCGATTAGCCCGAGAACACGGATGGACGGGGGCCATCGAATTTGTTCACGCGGGGACGAAGACCAAGGGGGCGACGGCGACGGCAGCGGACGCAAGTGCTACTGCTGCGACTGATGCGACTGCTGCCGAAGGCGCTGCCTACCGTGCCCGCAAAAAGACAGCAGAGACGGAAACAATCGATGCGTTGACGCGGGCCGGCGCAACCACCTGGTTGACCTACTTTCAGAGCAAGACCAAAAAGAGCGACTTGGCGGACGCTTTTTTGATGGCACATCGTATTTGATTGGACCGCTGTCCCAGTGACAGAAATCATACAGAAAATAATTTATACAAGAACTAAATCGTTTCTTCTATTTTACTTTTATGCTATTGTGTCTCCTACGCGAAGATCGCGTATAGAGACCCAAAAAGTCCTACCTAGAGAGAGGCCTACCAGTCTCACTAGGGTACTTATTAGTTTTCTTGACACCTTTACGCTTAAAATCCTAGACCGGGGGGTTTTTCAAACCCGCGTGCTCGCCCATGGGTCATATCAAATCCTGACCAGATTTGCTCGGCTAAAGCCTCGCAAACTGCCGGTTTAAAATGCCCATGGGTCTAAATTTATTTTAATGCTCCCACTCCCACGACATACAGAACAATTTCCACTACCAAAACATTGTAAACACCGATTCGATCCGCGACACGAGGTACATATAAGACGTCCGGTTCCACCACACCAATTACAATCAAAAAATTCACCGTACCTATTTTGTGATGACCCATGACCTCCACAATGATTACATCTATCCGATCCTCCATCGCATTGAGGACAATTACCGTAACCTCTACACTGGCTACAACTACCTCTACCATTACAAAAGTCACATGGTATTCTATCTGATCTACCACCTCTTTGCTTTCTGTTCTTACGTGTAGCCTTTCTGTTTTTTCGGTTATTCAGTGTTAGGTTTTTGATACCTTTGATGACTCGTGACTCCATGGTTATAAAGAGACCGGGTATTTTTTTTTCTGACTGAGAAAGTTTGATAATCAACTTGTTTTATTGTTCAAAATAGATAATCCGATATATTGCTAAAACGAAACACCCAAAAAGTCCTACTTTTTGGGGGGCTTCTCCTTTCCCTTCCCTGTAGGCTCTGCCACCTTATCTTTGTTGGCCTCCATACGCCGTTCGTACTCGCGCACGTGCCTAGAACTCGGTCGTCCTGCCTTCTCCTTGGCCTTGTCGCTCTTCTTGTGTCTGCCCTGGAAATGATTGTCGTCGCTCATTGCTTAGAAAGGGTTGCTACTTTTACTCGCACTCGGTCCTGGCATCCGGTAAGACCTTCAATTTTTTCCCAAAACGTGCGTTCTTTGTCCTAAAAGACTATGACCTTAGATACAAGATAGGATGAACTCAGGGCCCACCATACAACTTGGCGGTATATCCGCCCTCCCGGACATTTCGGCTCGCTCAGCCTCTAACACTGGTTCGACGGTCGAAATCTCGAACCTCAACGACTTTGACCTTGGACTCCTCGGAAATCAGCACAAACTGGCGGGAACTCCTCCCCGATCTCCAGGGGCAGTGGCCATCTCCTCCTCCTCAGAGCTGACGATGGCCAACGACATTGAGTTTGTGAATTTGGAGGATACGGCCAGCACCTTTGACTTGAAGCCTGCAGCCAATCTAGGCTCTTCTGACACCATCCGCATCGTACGAGACACGGCAGCCCCTTCCAGAGAACCCACGCTCCAACTCAACGCCGGACCTCAAATCTCTCCCAACACGTACAATGCGCCGGCGCCGGCTGTAGCACCCGCGTCGACCTCCTTTGTGCCGACACCCGAGCCTGCCAAGTCGTCCTGGATACCCAGTTTTAGTGGCATCATGGGCGGATCCTCGTCCTCTTCCGAGACAGCCGCACCCTCACGCTCCTGGTTTGGCGGGGGGTCTTCGTCTACCGAATCCATCCTGGCGGACAGTTACTTGACGCCTGAACAAGAGCAAATCAAGAAGTCCGAGGGACTGACGATGCTGGAACGAATGGATCGCAAGGGGATCGGTGGCAACAAGATGACGGCCGCCAACACCCTCGAAGAAATCAACGCCGAGGTGGCCAAGCGCAAGGATTCCAAGGGGCTCGAAGCTTCGTTACGCTTCCAGCGCTCTATGCTGACAACGGTGGTCAGTGGCATGGAGTTTCTGAACAATCGCTACGATCCTCTTGGACTCGCACTGGACGGTCTTTCCGAGAACATCAATGAAAACATCGAGGATTACGACGAGATCTTTGAAGAGTTGTACGACAAGTACAAGGACAAGACCAAGGTGGCACCCGAGGTTCGCCTCATCATGTCTCTGGGACTCGCCGCAGGAATGACCCACGTCACCAACACGATGTTCAAGTCACGTATGCCAGGGATGGACGACATTCTCCGCAAGAATCCTGATTTGGCACGCCAGATGGCCCAGGCGGCTGCGACCCAGGCGGTGGGCCCTGGATTCGCAAACTTCGTCAGTCTTGCGTCCCCGGCAGGGGGGGGATCGCGAGCTCCACCTGCGCCCCGTCCCTTTCAGGAAGCGCCTGTTCCTCAAGCACAGCGATATGAGGACATGTATGAACCATCGCTCGGTATGAACCGTGGTGCCAACATTCCCAATGTTGACCCACGTGGAGACGTTCCTACAGCACGTCGCGATATGCTAGGACCTAGTGGCGTCGACGACATCCTTCGCACCTTGAACGCCGCCGGCGACGGGTCGGAACGCATGGTGCCTCAACCTGCCATGGATATGGACGAGTCCGGGAGCGTTGGAAGTGGACAGACAACGGAGACCATGCGTCGCAACGGCGTCAACCGCAGACGAAAGACGACCACGCAACCCACAGGTGCGACGCTGACTCTTAACGTGTAGAAACAAGGGTAGTTTGGAAATTCTATAATCCTTCGTATCGAATGATTCTAGAAGAAGAGGAAGTTCGTTAGGAAAAGAGTTTCTGAATATTTTTCAAGTAGTTGGTCTTTTCTTCCTCCGTCTTGTGTCCGCACCAACTAGGAATCATACAGAACGGACTGTTTTCATTGGCGACCACCCAAATCAGGAAAAAGAAGAGGCAGGTCACCCAGAAAGCGGCCGCAAGGTTACGCGTGGCCACAAAGATGACGGTAAAAAAGAGTACGGGGCGTAGCCACGTGGCCTGTAAAAACGCTTCCTGTTTCTTGGTCAATTCCAACGCAAGAAACCGACCTCCCAAGTTCAGAAGAAGCATGAACATCCCCACCATGTACGGATTCGCACTCATCATCATCAGCGTGGACGATAACGGGTCCATTCCTCCCATTTGTATTGGAGAGCCAGGGGGCGCTGGAGCAGGGACGGAAGGAGCAGGGACAGAAGGAGGTGGGTTTTGCGGAAACCCGACCGGAATGGGTAAGGCTACCGTTTCACCTCCGTGCTTGATGGAGGAGGCCGGGAGGAGCCATGATTTCTTCGCCTTTGCCATCTTACTTATCAAACAGAAAAAGAAGACAGGAGATTCACGTCAGCGATCCAAAAAAAGACAACAACAAGGGACAAGGCGCCTAGAAGCGGGTTTTGAGAGGCCAAGCCCGCGACACCGAGCCCCGCCAAAAACCGGGCGAACGGGTGTCGTGCCGCGTCGTGAAATCCGGACCCATACAGTTTATCGAAATCGAGCGAGAAAAAGACTAGGAGGGCTACAAGAAACACCGCAATGATCGTTTCGTATTCCATCACTACCGTAGGCATCGAAATTTCTCCCCCTTATCCTTGGACCGGGTAGGTGTTGACATCCTTTTCCTGAATGCCAAGGGGGCGTTCCTTAAGGACCTTTTCGACGTACCACCGCTTGGAATTGGTGACCCAATCAACAATATTGGAACCGTCAAGGAAACCTTCCGTTCCTTCGGGACTTCGGAATTGACGAATCGCCCACGCGGACAGCAAAAAGAAGAGGATGGCGAAGCCCAAGGGAATGGCGTCTAATTTGATACAGGCAATGGCGGCAAGGGCAGTTCCGAAAAACCCCGCCGGAGACGTGAAGGTGGCAATCAGAGCGGGAGGCACGCGGTTCACGACAGCTCCAAAGAAGACAACTAGGATTGTGGCGATCCAAAGCACGGGAATAGGGGGATACCAGATGGGTTTCATGGCTTGGACAGGCATGAGGGTCGGAGAAGGGTTCATACTGATTGGAGAGGGGAAATATAGTTGTCCATCAAGCGTCGCACATCCAGATCTTGTTTAACAGGCACATTGGTTCCAAAGAAAGAGTCACGAAGTGCTAAGACAAACTTGAGTCCCTTGGAATAATCATTGCGAATGTATCGAAGAAGGGTTTGATGTGCTTTCACGGCATCCGCATCCGTCGGAATGGGTTCGTTCGCCTTCATCACACTCTGGACGAGTTCATCGTCTTGAAGAGCAAAGGCTTCCTTCAAAGCCGGGTTCGTTCCTCGCCATCGTTCCGCATAGATGGACACGGTAAGTACAAGGGCCATCGTAAACAGCCCTATGCTGACGAGTTGTGAAAGGTTCATTCCTTCTAACTCGTGCGAAAAGAAGGGGGTCCTTTAACTGCGGAGAAGACGCCGGGAGTGAATTTCGTTCCCCTAGGATAAGGAGAGCATGTGCTCATTGATGGAAGCCTATCAAACGTTTTCGGAAGAACCCCCGCGGGTCGAAGAAAGACGCAAAAAGAAGCGCCGGGCCCCCCTTCCTCCTCCCGAACCTTTGATCGTGGACCCGGATCGGCCCATTCAACCCCCTCCTCCGGCCGAGCGTCTGACCGGAGTCCCTGCCACCAACACAACCTCCACGTCCTTTTCGGAAATGCTCAACGCTGCGCAGTCGGCGGATTTCTTTCCTCATCCGTCTTCGGATGTGAATGACAATGTGTACAATTTGAGTCCCGATTGGACGACAGTTTTCAACGACGACACGGCACCGGAATGGATTCGTGAAC
>Ga0114962_10004954_pt1 | contig 10504 bp, 11 predicted proteins | sample C_130820_MF_Meta_FD_87017 | JGI IMG/M metagenome (GOLD analysis project Ga0114962, IMG submission 87017) | Freshwater microbial communities from Lake Croche, Canada to study carbon cycling - C_130820_MF_MetaG | ecosystem: Environmental > Aquatic > Freshwater > Lake | place: Lake Croche, Canada...
CGCCAACTGAATCACATGACCCTACAACGTCGCACCGCATTCCAATCTCGCCATCGGACGCGATCAGGGTGATATTTCCCCCTCCGGTCGTAACCACCTTGACGTTCTTCAGCACTTCTCTTGTTGTTCGGCTCGGTGCAACGCCAGCAACCAAACTAAACGCATCCGTCAACGTTACTCTGTCAAAACTTAACTTCATTCAATTCCCCTTGTTTTTTGCCCACTGTTCTTTCGCCATTGCATTCAATTGACCATCTGTGAATGTCGAGCGTGAAGCCGTTTCGTAAACGTAAACGCGCGAGCAACAATCGAAGCCGGATGGTTCGCGTCAAACACTGCCGATTCAAACGAGAACCGATCCCGGTATGAGTAATCCTTCAGCGTTATTTCAACCTTACCGTCCTCCGTGATTACTGGAGATGATCCATCAATCCCGTGCTTGTCCCAAAGTTCCATGAAAACTTCTGGCAATGTTTCATAAATACTCATGTTTCACCAATTTCGTTATCGAACAGCAACAACGCGCACGCATCTCCGTTCGCGAGGGTTAATTGCTGGGTGTAGGTCGTCAATTGTCGAATGGATTCAACGCCGACTTCTTGAAACGCTGTCAAAAATCGAATTGCGTCACCGTCACCGTCAGCCGTCGCTTTGACAGTGATGGAATTCAACTGAGCAAGCACGGTTTTTTCCAATGCCAACGCCGAACTGAAGCACTCCAGCAGGGACTTCGGAGAAGATGTCATTGATAATTGCGATTCAATCGGCGGAGGAGTTGTCGAGGTCCATCTGTCGTCAACGTAAGCTTGAAATTGGTTCATGTGCATGATCTCATCAGCAGATTCCGCCATGAAAAACGCTTCAGACCCTGGAAAACCGTTTAGGCCGCACCACGATTGCAAGTATCGGTACGCTCGTGCCGCTTTTTCTTCGCTGCAAATGTGCTCGGCCAGCATTGAGATTGTCGTAGCCATGAATTTACCTCTTTCCTTTGTTTGCGGATCGTGCTTTGGTGCAGGCTTCTTGAAACTCTTTTGCCCATGCCCTCGTGGTGAAATACGTCTTACCTTCTGAGGAGGTTTTCAGGACCACGGGTCTTCGAGGGGTGGCGTTTTTGGCAACAGGCTTGTACTGAACCCCCTTTGTCGCCCATAGACGCAGCGTTTCAACGGTCGGATTGGCCGTGAAGAATGCTCTCGCCTGTTTTAATGGGACTTCCTTGTGTTCGTCATCTGGCGGACGCTCCATGTTTAATCCTTGGGTTTGCTGGTGGTTAGCACGGTAAAACAATTTGACCATCAATCCGTATTCTACGTTGCAAACCCGCGTTGACGCAATGGTGAAAAATTGATGTCATTGATTTTGAATAACAAGGTCAAACAAAGTAAGGAGTTAGGTCATGGCAAAAGATTCTGGTCCGAGTCCCATCCCGCCCGTAAAGGTTGTTCAGAATGTGGTTTCTGGAAGCAGCCTTGGGCCAAAACCGAGTAAGTAAAGAGAGAAGTGAATGACTGAATTTGTTGGGGAAGAATTTGGCGCAGGCATTGTACCATCAGGATCACCTGATGCGTGGTCGCAACTGAAGTCTCAGTTCGAGGGCTTACCCGACGACCTGACGATGGAGCAGTTTGCGGATCACACTCTTGGATGGAAAGCGGAGGCTGACAAAGCATCCGAATACAAAGCCAAGATTGCGGAGTACGAAGCCAAACTGGCCGCTCAAGCTCAGTCGCAATACGAACTTTCACAGGCTCCAACGCCAGCACAAGAAGCGGCTGCGGTTCGTCGATGGGAGCGAATGCAGGTGGACAATCATGTTGTCAATCTGGTTTCCCTCTCAGCAGACGGACAAGGGTACGTTCCAACGAATCCAACCAGTCCGGTTCATATCGCTGCGGCTGCACAGATGAACAAGAAGTACGCACGGGATCAGGAATTGACGCGATCGTTCGTCGATGACCCGTACCAATTCATGGACGAGGTGGTGGGCAGTAAACTCACCGCTTACGAGCAGGCGATGGAAAAACGATTTGCGGAACTTCAGGAGAAGTTGACGCCAATCGAACAGTATTCCCAGCAGACAGCCGCCGAAGCCAAACGCCAAGCATGGGTTGATGAGCATTACGCGGAACTGTTTGGGGATGACAACAAGATGACTCAAACCGGCGCGATGGTGGACGCTTTGCTGAAAAGCCAAGAATTCAACGGCGACGAAAACGCGGCGTTGACGATTGCAAAATCATTCTCCCCGCAACCACAGCAACCGAACCCCGGAACATTGTCAGTCTCCAAAGTTGCGAAAGCAACTCCTCAGAGATTCATTGACACATTGTCTCCACAAAGCAGGATTCCGATTGACTCGCCCGAACGTCGGGCGACCGAGAACAAACGGCCAGGGTTCAATGATTTAAGAGAACTGGCGAACAGACTTCAGAATAAGTAAAAGGATTGAAACATGGCTTACGCCTTGCAGCCGACCGACTTGTCAACCGCGCCTCAGTACCTTGAAGGAGCCACAAAGGTCTTCCTCCGTCATCGCGTTTTGCCAGGCTTTCTTGACGAAGAAGGCCGAATCAAGCGTGGTGCTGAGGGTAAGGATCTCAACTGGTTGATTGATTACAAATTGCCAACGGCACAGGATTACACTCCCGGCCAGCCGTTGTCATTTGCAAACGACAACTACCACATTCCAGCAACGGTTACTCCGCAATGGTTTTACGCAACCAGCGGCATGAATTACACCGAAGTTTTGATGAACACTGGTCCGGTGATTGTCAACAACTTGTTTGCTCGCGGCGAAAAACTGACACAATCAATGCAAGTCAAATTTGCAGACTCCTTGTATTCGGATGCTGCCGTCACTCCCAACCAGTTCATTGGGATGAATACGTTTTCCCGCCGAAACATCACCGACAAAGTTTGCACAAACGCAGACCGAATTGCCGTGCCGCTTGGTGGAACGGGAACGTACGCTGGATTGAATTTGTCTCCCGGTGCTTACGGTGGCGGGTGGTCAACTGACACTCCGAACGCTCAGCGAATGAGTACGGTGCTTGGGTCGGACTGGCCAGACGGTCACGGTACTCCAGATCAGATGTACGACGCCACGGTTCCCAAATTGTACAACGAACGCACGAACCAGTGGCAAACTCCCGGTGCAAGTCCTGCGGATTCGACGTGGTACAACAACTGTCTCGCAATCATCAGCCAGGCCAACACTGACCTGACCATGAATAGCGTTAAGACCATGATGCCAAGCATCTTCCTGCAAGGGTCGGTGCGTATGGGTGCGGTGAAAAACCAAATGCGAGTTTCGTTCCGCGATACGATGCAGTCCTCCAAAGCCGCCGAAATGCTTGGTTATTACGAGGCTTACAATTACGAAGGCGCTGTGATTGACGTTGATCACTCATGCCCTTCGGACCGGACGTTTGGCGTGTGTGCCGCTTCGATGGAAGTATTCTTTTATGGAACCGCAGCCGGAAGCGATGCCAAGGTGGCTCCCGGTGCTACTGGCGACAGTGCTGTGACTGGCGGCGTGTTTACGTTCTGGGGTCCACAACAGATCCCCGGTACGTTTGACTACGCATGGATGATGTTGGCCGGTGGAAACATTCGGTACAACCCCAAATGGATCACGGTCATCAAGGACTTCACCACTGGTGTCTGAGATTTCTGAATAGTGGCTCGCCGGGACCACGTAATTCCCGGCACTTTTTTTCAAAGGAAGTCGCATGTCAAAAGCAGCGTTGTCATTCTCTCCATTCAATCAACAGACGTTCGTGTCGATTACAGACACAACGAAAATCTCCGGTTACGAACAAATGCTGGGCCACAAGTTCCAAGACAACGACCTTGATGTCGTGTCGGGAACCGCAACAATGCGATCTCAGCAAGTTCGGCAATTGGTGCTTGTGCGAAACGGTTCAGCAAGTGCCATTGCTGGCGGGGCTGCATTGAATTGGGTGTCCAGTTACTGGGGCACTCGCGTTCAGGCGTGCCCTGCTGGTGCGGCCATTCGGTGCTTTGCTCCAAGCGTTATTAACGGTTCGACCTCAAACACCATTCCGGTGGATGCGTATTTCTTGGCGACGTTCTACGGTCCTGTTTCGGCCCTGAGTGACGGAACCACAATTACGGTCAATGATTCGATCACCACGTCTGCAACGGCGGGTCGAGTTCGTACCGAATACGGCCTCGGTGGCGGTTCGGTGTTCTCGTCAGTTTCACCATCGGCGGCTGTTACGAACGTGACTGCCGCAACGGCATTTACGATCAATCAGTATACGTTCCCAGCAAACGCGCTTCAGGCGGGCGATGCGATTCGCGTTCGAGGTGCGTGTCCAATTACATGGAACACGGGAACACTGACACTGCAAATCCTCATCGGATCTACGGTTGTTGGGACCACGGGTGCAGTTACTAATGCGACCGGCGATGCGTTTACTTTTGACGCCGAAATTAACGTGCGAACTGCGGGGGCATCGGGAACGATTGTTGCCAGCGGAACGTATGTCGATGGCGTGCCGGGGACCGCGACCGCGAGGGAGTTTACTCCTCTTGCATCCACGGCAATTGATACGACCGCGACTCAGTTGATTTCGGTTGTGGCAACATGGGGAACGGCCAACGCCGGTAACTCCGTGGTGCTGGCTCAATTGGACATTCAGAAATTCAATACCGCAATTGTCGGAACTCGTGCCGCAGTGGCCCTTGAAACGGTTGCAGGAACGGGAACTCCAACACAGGTTCGCGTTACCGCAATCTGTTTGTGGTAATGATTGTTTCGTAATCAAGCCCACAAGTTACCTCGCGGTTTCTTGTGGGCTTTTTGGTGTACCAAATGTCGTTTGAAGATCATGTACTTGGCCAACCGCTGTATGTAGACCCCAGCCTTCGCGTGTGCCCTGGGTGCAAAGAGGGTGCGAACATTCATCAGTTGAAGAAGTTTCGCAAGGGGGAAGGGCATCAATATTCAACGCTTTGCAACGTATGCGAAAAGGAAGATCGTAAGTTTGAAAATAGTCAAGCATCAAAAACGGCTGTGACGGTTTTGGAAAACACGATTAAGGACATTAAGAAAGCACGCAAAGGCGGAGTCCAGCACGGATACGGGGATGTGCTGCGAATCGCGTGCGATGGCATGGGCGGGATCGAAAAAACATTCAAGATGGTAGGGGCCGCTCTTCGCAAAGCGTTGGAAGCGGGATCAAATCCAGACTCCGAAATAGGGGAGATGACACTCGCCCTGAAGGCCGCACAGACTCTATTGTCGTCGGCTCAACTGGAAAACACCAAGAAGAATAGCGTAGACCTGTCGCAACTTACCGATGAGGAACTGCAAGATATCTTGATGGAACCAGCAAAGGAACTGCTCATGAGTAGCAAAGAGTTCCGCAAGCAAATGTTAGATCACCCTGACGTGCGAGCGTTGTTTGCCAAGGATACGGGCGTGACAATTCTTGATAGCGAATTGAGAGATCCGGCATAATGACTGACGGCAAAGACTTTTCCGAGATTGAAAAAAAGGCGATCCTCTTTAAAAAGGGGAAGGTGGTCAACGCCTTAGATATTTATCGGCCAACAGAATTTCAGGAAGCGTTTTTTTTGGCGATGGAAAAGAACGAAATTCTCGAAGTCTTGCTTGCTGGGGGAAACCGATCGGGGAAGTCGGTGTGCGCTAGCGTGGCGATGGCATCTATTTTGTTGAATAAGCCAGTCACATTTCGAGACGGCTCAAAGCATTACATGAGACCGAAACGATGGCGATCAGAACCAATGAAAATTTGGCTGGTGGGCATGAACTGGGATCATATCGGAAAAACATTTCATCGACTTTTGTTCAAGCCCGGATTGTTCAGGGTTATCAGGGATCAGCAAACCGGCAAGTGGAGATCATGGGATCCATCCAGACCAGGAGAAGCGGAGCAACAACACAACACACAGCCCTCGCCACCGCTGCTTCGCTTTGAAGACGTGGAAGGCGGGGAAAGCGGGTTCGCGTGGGAAGACAAGAAAGCCAATCAGTTCAAAGCCTTCGAGATGGCGAATGACAAAACGAGAATTGAATCGTTTCCTTCAACCGCAGACAGTCCCCCGATGGGCGACCCGGTAAACATTATCTGGATCGACGAAGCAATCGCAAATGGTCAATGGTATTCAGAATTACTTGTGCGATTGATTGACCTTCGCGGACGGCTCTTGTGGACGGCATATCCAAGCACTGCCCCAAGTGCAGAAATGTCAGCGATTGAAGAGAGAGCATTAGATCAGTCCGGCAAAACAGATCAAACGTCATACCATTTTGTGCTTGATGGCTCCAAGAATCCGTTTACGGCAGGCAGTTTCCGAAACCGGATCATGGGCACAATGAATGAAGACGAGCTTGCGGCACGAGATAGGGGCGTGTCAAACAACGATCGTTGGCGAATGTATCCTCGGTTCAGTAAGTTTGTTCATCGAGCGTACGGCTTGGACGACTCCAAAGACGATGCGATCGGCAGGATTCTTCGTAATGGCGTTCCGGCCAACTGGACTCGTTATTTGATACTCGACCCAGGTACGGCAAATCCCGGCGTGTTGTTTGTGGCAATTCCCCCTCCGCATCTCGGAGATTTCATTGTTCCGTACGACGAGTTGTATCTTCACTACACGTCAGCGGAACCGTTGGCTCAAGCGATTGCCGGCAAACTCGGCATTACCCCAAAGCATAACGGCGACGTGATTGAAGAATTGATTGCAGACTTCAGAGCATGTCGGCAAACCCCAGCGGGCTTTGCCGGAACAATCGGCCAAAATTACGAACGATATTTTGAGAAGTACGGCATTAAGTCTCGCAGGCATGGGAGTCGTTTTACTCCAGGTTCGGACGATCCGTATCCACGAATCATGCGAGTTCAAGGAACCATGAATCTTCGACACGACGGAACAACTCGATTAAGAATCTTAGGGTGTCCGCATCTTGTGAAGCAACTTGAGCGAGCAAGATGGGAAGCAGACGCAAAAAAGCAACCAATCGACAAACCCGCACAGCATCAACAGATTGACATCAGTACCTGTTTGGAATACTTTGTATCGCGAGACGACTGCGGATATTTCGCCCCACCTCCACAGGCTCCCAAGGGTGCGCCAGATCACCGTTCAGTCATATCAGGGTTTCAGAAACAACTTGGAATTGCTCCAAAGGGAAACTCCTCAAACTCGATAGTTTGCGGAATCAGCTAACAACACCAACAATTAAGAGAGAAGCAAATGACTGAAACAATTCGAGTATCGGACATGGTTTATTACTACCTTCCCAACAACAACATTAAACCGCAGATGGCGTTTGTGACAGATGTATTCCACGAAGATTTGGTTTCGCTGGCGGTGTGGAATGGAAATACGTTTGTTCCAAAAAACGGGATGCACAAGAAAGGCTGTCAATCGTTGATCGATTCCCCCATGATCGAAAAAAGAAATGGATGTTGGGATTACCGCGACACGCCCGAGGCCCGCAAAACAATGTCGGCCCTTTTGGATTTGGCATCGTCCTCAAAGCAGAAACCTGCTACAACAGATCAACCCAAGCCCAAGGTGTGATTGAATGCCAAACGACGAATACGCTGTTCCCGGCGACTACGCAAATCTGACAAAGCCAATCGTGACAACTTGGCGGGGTTTGCTGGATCGCGCTAAGGAAGAGAAGAAGCGTTTCAACGAACGTGGTGCTCAGATCATGTCGTTCTACAGCGGCAGTCCTGAAGCCATGTGGACCCCGCAATACATGAACCGCTTCATGGGGGGTGGGGCTGCAATGGCGTCTCCCAAGTTCAAGATCACGGCGAACCTGACATCAGAGCAAGTCAATATCATGGGACCGTTGTTGTTCTGGGAAATGCCAGACATCAAGGTTAGTCCAACCAAAGTTTTGGAATTAGACCCAATGATGCTGGCTGGACAAGATCCAGCAGCGCAACAATACTTTGGGCAACTGGCGGAACAACAGTCAGAGATTGACGCAAAGGCTCAGATGCGGTCGGTCGTGGCTCAACATGCGTTGAATTATTTCCAGCGGGAACAACCATCGGGATTGTCGGCACACACCTCGCTGGCGGTGTTTGACATGATCACAAAGGGGGCAGGGTTTCTTCGCACCGAAGAGTTTCGGTATCCGGTGTCAGATCAGACTTTGATTGGCAGTTTTCATCAAGACGTTGACGATGTTTTGGTGGATCCAAACTGCAAAGATCCTCTTTGGGAGACCGCACAGTGGATAGCGATTCGACATCGAACCACATCAGCAGAAACCGAAAAACATTTCAATCTTCCAGCGGGATCAATGAGGAACAAAGGAGTTTCCGCAACTCCAACGGCAGGAGTAATATCAAACCTTGACCCTGGTCGAATGAATCAAACCACAAAGGATTTGATTGAGTGGTGGGAGATTTTCAGCCGAGCGGGATTCGGAGGCGACTTGGTTGCAGAGACGCAAACAAATGCAATTGCACCTGAGTTTGACGCAGCAAAACAACCGTTCTTTGTTCGCGACAAGATGGTCAAGAATAGTTACGTCTATCTGTGCATCTGTACGAATTGTGACTACCCATTGAACTTGCCAGCCAAAGCAATGTTGAGTGAAATGGCAACTCCAGAGTGGGTGGACAATCAAACCAAATGGCCAACAGAGTATTGGCGTGACAACAAATGGCCGGTTCAAATGCTGTACGCGCATCCTCACAGCGGATCAAGCGCGTGGCCGGAACCGATCTTGGCGTCGGCGATTGGGGAATTAACGTGCCTCAATATCCTAATGTCGGCGTACATCCAGAAATGTTGGGACTCACGTCAAACCTTGATGTTCCACAAAAAGGGTGCAATTGACAATCTTCAGGCGTTATTGAACTCAGACGTATGCCCGCTTGGAATACCGATTGACCCTCATACAACCGACACCATTCAAGACGTTCTGTCAATTGTTGAACGCCCAAACATGAATGACAGTTTGTTGCAGGGGATTCAGTTCCTGATTGGTCAGATCGAGAAGCGAACCGGGCTTGTTCCCGAGCAATACGGACTGAACAGCGGGGCGGTCGATCGATCAGCAGCGGCGTATCAGGGGCGTGCTGATTCAATCAACATTAGACCGGACTTCCTTCGCAAGAAGGTTGCTGAGTTTATGTCGAATGTGGCCGACAAGACGTTCTGGTGTGCGTACACTCACGTCGGGTCCGATTCCCTGCGGGATGTTCTTGGTCCACTGGGTTGTGCGGCGTGGGAGATGTTGGTCACAGAAGAAGATCCAAACGTCATTCTTCGATCATCCAAGGCAATCGTGGAAGCCTCGGGAATGAGGCGACCAAACAAGCAAAAAGACGCTGCTGATATCAAGGAACTCCAGCAATACTACTTGCCGATCCTTGCCGGGCAAATGGCACAAAGCGGAGACGTTGGACCCGTCAACGGATTCATCCAAGCGTTTGGGGATGCTGCTGAAATTGACGTGAAGGGATTCATGTTGCCGACTCCACAGCCTGACGAATCAGCGGAACAGATGAAGCAAATCGAGATGGCACGAGCACAAGCGGAAGTCGAACAGATCCAAGCTGAGATACAGAAGACGATGAGTGACGCACAGTCTGGTGATGCCAAGAATCAATCCCTGATGATGGCCGCACAGATCAAGGCACAGTCAGCAGAACACGGAATGATGCTGAAGCAACAGACAGCCGAACAAGCCGCAATGCTGAAAGAACACCAGAATCAAATGGCAATGATGGCGAAGCAGCAGGACATGCAACTCAAGGGAGAGTCTCACGTCAATCAACTTGAACAAAACATGATGAATGCTCGGCAACAATCAGAAACTAAGATGATGTCGTCGCAGCAGTTACTTCATCAAAATGCGGCGACTCACCTTCAGAAGGCGGCAATCATGGATGCGGAAGCATCTGACAATGCCAAGCGTCAAAACATGATCACCATGAACAAGATGCTTCTACAACGGGTGGAAGCCAACAACAAACCAACGGGGACTTCAGCGTGAAAAAAGACGACCTTCCAATTGGAATGATGGATCAGCCACAGCACATCCTTAACAGGTATTGGGCGATGGTTGAGGCGGGTGAATCGCCGAGGCTTGCGGAGATGCTGGCGGTCCGGAAGGGTCCGCAATTGGAAACCGCAACAAACTATCTGGTCGGTCTTCCGCGACTCGAAACCACGATGCCAGCGTATGCCAAGAAAGTGCGGCAACAGGCTCGCAAGGCTGGGATTTCACTGACTGACGATTCCAAGTACAATGGAACCTTGGCGGACTCTCGCGGGGGTGCAGATCCAAATGCGTGGATTCATCCTGGCGATGGCAAAGACAAGGTTCGACAGCACATCCGCAATGTCGGCGGTGCGTGCGAAACACTCGGTGTCGATTTCTTTGAAAGTCAGCAGAGGGTTGACACAGAGCAATCAAGGATTGAGAAACTTCGGAAAGACAAAAAGCATTACCGCGTCATGAAAGAACAGGTTC
>Ga0114962_10004956_pt1 | contig 10503 bp, 11 predicted proteins | sample C_130820_MF_Meta_FD_87017 | JGI IMG/M metagenome (GOLD analysis project Ga0114962, IMG submission 87017) | Freshwater microbial communities from Lake Croche, Canada to study carbon cycling - C_130820_MF_MetaG | ecosystem: Environmental > Aquatic > Freshwater > Lake | place: Lake Croche, Canada...
CAGCTTGAAGACATTGAAGCGGGCCACATTCAACACCGCGTTTTCAATTTGCTCAAAGCTCAACTCATGTGCAGGGTAAAGCAGGGCAAGCTTTTGAATTTCTTGGTGGGCGGCCAGCAAATTTCCCTCCACCCTGTCAGCGAAAAACTGCAAACTGCGCTGACCCTCTTCGCCAGCCATCACCCGTTGCTGCTGCAAGGCCAAGCGCTGAGCTATCCAAGCGGGCAAGGCGGCCCGCTCAACCGGGTCGATTTGCAAGCTGATGCCGTGGGTGTCTAAAGCGGCAAACCATCCCGACGATTTGGCGGTTTTGTCTAAACGAGGCAATGACACCAAGACCAACACGCCATCGTTGCCCATGCAAGTTTGGGCAATGCGTTGCAAGGCTTCGCTGCCGTCTTTGCCAGGCTTGCCCGAAGGTATGCGGATATCGATGAGCTGTTTGTCGGCAAACAAACTCATGGCGGCACAGGCAGACTCGATCTGACTCCAATCGAAATTTGCCCCCGCCACGGTGAATACGTGGCGCTCTAGGAATCCTTGCGCCCGAGCGCTGGCCCGAATGGCATCAGCCGCCTCTTGCAACAACAGGGCTTCATCGCCGTGCAAGGTGTAGAGCTCACGCAGATCTTGCGAGAGTTGTTCTGTCAGGCGCGCCGTGGTGAGTTGCATAAAGGCCTAGGGCATGCGAGCGACAGCCAGACGACGCAGAATTTGCTGGACCAAGTCGGAGCGCATGTCGCGGTAAAGCAAAGCTTCCTCGGTTTCTTTGGACAAGGCCGCGTTTTCGTTAAAGCTGATATCGCGCTCTTGGACCATCTCGGTATCGGGAATCAACTCGGTGCCGTCACGCGTTCGCAGCTTGAAGCGGATGCGAAGTCGCAACTGAAACTCACGCACCGCACCGGCTGATGTGCGACTGAGAATGACTTTCTCGGGCAATTCAAGCAACAAATCGAAAATCACATCGGCGCGTTCGACTTGCTTGGGGTCGGTGATGACCTCCACCCGACCCGAAGCCGAAATATTGCGTTTAAGTTCTTGCCCAAAAACCGAAGTTTCGGCCACGCTAATGAACAGCGTACGAAATGGGTAATTGGGCGCTTGGCGCAGCTGAAAACCACAGGCGCTCAAACCTAACAAGAACACACTGGAACCAAATAGGCGTCGTTGCATTATGTAGCCATCACTATGTTGACCAAACGACCTGGCACCACAATCACTTTTTGGTGAGTCGAACCTAGGGCAAGTTTGAGAAATGCTTCGCTGGACAAAGCAGCTTTCTCAATAGCTTCTTTGCTGGCGTTGGCGGGCACTGAAATCGAGCCGCGCAATTTGCCATTGACTTGCAGCATCAACTCCATTTCCAAGCGCACCAAGGCCGCTTCGTCCACCTCAGGCCACGCCGTGTCCAGCACATCGCCTTGGCGCAGTGCATAACCCAATTCGGTCCACAAATGCGCGCTGATGTGCGGGCAGGCGGGGTAGAGCATTCGCAGCAATATCGACGCGCCTTCACACAACACCGCCTGATCGCCAGGGCTGCCATTGGTTTTGAAGTCTTCCAAGGCATTGAGCAGCTTCATGCAACCCGACACCACGGTGTTGTATTGCATACGGTCATAGTCGTAGCTGACTTGCTTGAGCACCAAGTGCATGTCGCGGCGTAAGTCGACCGCTTCTTTGCGCAGTGTGGCACCACTCCCTTGAGCCCTAACTGCCGACTTGATGGTGTTTTCGTGTTTAACCGCAAAGCCCCAAACGCGACGCAAAAAACGGTAGCTGCCCTCCACGCCTGCGTCGTTCCACTCCAGCGTCGCTTCGGGCGGTGCGGTGAACATGGTGTACAGGCGTGCGGTGTCTGCGCCATAGCGCTGGATCAACTCTTGCGGGTCGACGCCATTGTTTTTGCTTTTGCTCATGGTGCCCACGCCTTCATAGACGATGGGCGTGCCCGCGGGCAGATTCCCTTTGGCGGCTTTGAGCACTGCGCCCATCACCTTGCCGTTGGCGTCATGTTGGTCTTGCACCTCGTGAGGCCAAAAATATTCGATGCCGCCCTTGTCGCCCTTGCGCGAATAAATGTGGTTGAGCACCATGCCTTGGGTGAGCAGTTTGGTGAAAGGCTCATCCACCTTCACCAAACCCAAGTCGCGCATCACCTTGGTCCAAAAGCGCGCATACAGCAAATGCAAAATGGCGTGCTCGATGCCGCCAATGTATTGGTCCATGCCGCTGCCACCCGTGGCATGGTGCGCGTCACGCATCCAGTACTGCGTACCTTCGGCCACCATGGCTTGGGTGTTGCTGGGGTCGCAGTAGCGCATGAAGTACCACGATGAATCGACAAAAGTATCCATGGTATCGGTCTCGCGCCGTGCGGCTTTGCCGCAGACCGGACAAGTCACTCCCGCGTGAAAGCCTTCATGCTTGAGCAAGGGGTTGCCTGAGCCATCAGGAATACAGTCTTGCGGCAAGACCACCGGCAAATCTTTTTCAGGCACAGGCACCGCACCGTGTTCATCGCAATGGATGATGGGAATGGGCGTGCCCCAATACCGCTGCCTGCTCACGCCCCAATCGCGCAAACGCCAAGTGGTTTTTTTCTCGCCCAAACCTTTGTCTGTGAGCAGTTCGGCCACTTGGGTGACGGCTGGTTTGAAGCTCAAACCATCTAGCTCGCCGGAATTGATACACACACCATCTTTAGCGCCATACCAGTCTTGCCACGTCTTGTCATTAAAACTTTGGCCTTTGACAGACACCACTTGCTTAATGGGCAATTGGTACTTGAGGGCAAATTCAAAATCTCGCTCATCATGGGCGGGCACACCCATGACCGCGCCATCGCCATAGCTCATGAGCACATAGTTACCCACCCACACCTCAAGTTGTGCACCCGTCAATGGATGTATCACGAACAAGCCTGTGGCCATGCCGAGCTTTTCTTTCACAGCGAGCTCAGCTTCAGTGGTGCCACCCGCTTTGCACTCTTCAATGAACGCGGCAAGCTTGGGGTTGGCCGCGGCTGCATGCAGGGCCAGTGGATGCTCAGGCGCGACTGCGCAAAAGCTCACGCCCATCAGGGTGTCAGCGCGGGTGGTGAACACATACATCTTGCCCTCGCCAATCAAAGCCCCGTCAGCGGCTTGGATGTTGTGGGTGAAAGCAAAGCGCACGCCCTCAGATTTTCCAATCCAGTTTTCCTGCATCAAGCGCACTTTGTCGGGCCAGCCATTCAATGTGGCTTTGGGGTTGCCCACTTGCACATGGTCGAGCAGTTCTTGAGCGTAGTCGGTGATCTTCAGGTAGTAGCCTGGGATTTCGCGCTTTTCCACCACAGCGCCGGTGCGCCAGCCTTTGCCGTCTATCACCTGCTCGTTAGCCAACACGGTTTGGTCGACAGGGTCCCAGTTGACGACTTGGGTTTTGCGGTAGGCCACACCTTTTTCTAGCATCTTCAAGAACAACCACTGGTTCCACTTGTAGTAGGTTGCGTCACAGGTGGCCACCTCACGTGACCAGTCGATGGCCAAGCCCATGGCCTGCATTTGCTTCTTCATATAAGCAATGTTGTCGTAGGTCCACTTGGCGGGTGGCACACCATTTTTCAATGCCGCGTTTTCGGCTGGCAAGCCAAAAGCGTCCCATCCCATGGGCATCAACACGTTGTAACCCTTCATGCGCAAGTGGCGTGTAAGCATGTCGTTGATGGTGTAGTTGCGCACATGACCCATGTGCAACTTGCCACTGGGGTAAGGCAGCATGGAACAGGCGTAGTACTTGGGACGGCTGTTGTCTTCGCTGACGCGGTAGACGTCTTTGGCCGTCCAAGCAGCTTGGGTGGCCGACTCGACGGCAGAGGGTTGGTAGGTATCTTGCATGGGGCTCAATGAGAAACCCCGTCCACGCTCAGGGGCGAGGTGCCGGGGATGTGGGATTGATTTTAGGCGCAGGGGGCCCAACAGCCAAAGCCACTTTGGTCAGACCCGCTTTTTGCAGCAGGCCCATCAACTCAGCCACGCGACCATAGGGCAAGCTTTGGTCGGCGCGCAGTTGCACTTCGATGGTCGCGTCATCACTGGCTTGCATGGCCAATACCGCGGGCAAGGCGTCAACCGCAACAGGCTTGTCATTGATAAATACCGCGCCTTGGGCATCAAGACTCAAACTCAAGCTGCTGCCAGGCTCGAGCGATTGTGGCGCTTGGGCGGCGGGCAAATCTAAGCGCAAAGCCTTGCCCATCAAGGGCGCGGTGATGAGAAAGATCACCAGCAAGACCAACATCACATCCACCAGCGGCGTGACATTGATATCGCTCATCGGTTGGCTGGATTCGGCAGATTCAAATTCGCCTATGCGCATATTGCTGCGCCAATCAATTGTGTGCGGCTTGCGCCATGAAATAAGCCCGCAAATCGAACGCTAATGCATCTAAGGTCGCGTTGAGTGAGGTCAGGCGTCGGCCCATCAAGTTGTAAGCCATGACAGCAGGAATCGCCACGCCCAAGCCAGCCGCGGTCATTACCAATGACTCGCCCACGGGTTGAGCCACTTTGTCCAAGGTGTATTGACCCGCTTGGGCCAAGTTAATCAAGGCGTGGTAGATGCCCCAAACCGTGCCCAACAAGCCAATGAAAGGCGAAGTCGCGCCAATGGTGGCCAGCAGGTCTTGCCCTGCTTGCAGCTGGCGGCGAATGCTTTGCAATGCTTGGCGCAAGCCGCTGCTGAGTCGATCTTCAAGCGAGGCTTGAGCGGCCAGAGCCTGCTCAGGCATCTGCAGTGGGTTTTGCAACAACGCCGCAAACAATTGTTGGCTGTCGAGCGCAGACCAAGTTGCACGGACTTGTTGCCAATCTTGAGCCTGTGACCAAGCGGCTTGACACAAGCTCAAGTCGCGGCTGGCCACGAACAACAACCAAGACTTGTAAAGAATCAAGACCCAACTGACCACCGACATGGCACACAGAAGCAGGGCCACCAATTGACTTAGAGCGTCGGCTTGGCCCAACCAGTTGAGTAAATTCATGGTTTACGCCGCCCGCAGTCCCAGCACATCAAACATGTCAAACATGCCCTGATGGTGGTTGGCTAAAAACCGAACTGCACGCAAACTGCCTTCGGCATAGGTGCTGCGACTTGAAGACCTGTGGGTGATTTCAATACGCTCGCCTGTACCCGCAAACAACACCGTGTGGTCCCCCACGATGTCGCCACCGCGGATGGTCGAAAAACCAATGGCTTTGTCTGGTCGTGCGCCTGTATGACCTTGGCGATCAAACACAGCACACGCCTTCAAATCGCGCCCCAAAGTGTGGGCAATGACTTCACCCATTTTCAAGGCCGTGCCTGAAGGGGCATCGACTTTATGGCGGTGATGCGCTTCGATGATTTCAATGTCGTAGTCACTGGCCAAGGCGGCGGCGGCCATCTCCAATAACTTGAGCGTGACATTGACACCCACACTCATATTGGGTGCCATCACAATAGCGATATCTTGGCTGGCGGCTTGGATCTCAAGTTTTTGCGCGTCACTGAAACCGGTGGTGCCGATGACCATCTTCACGCCTTGTTCACGGCAGGCCTTGACATGCGCCATGGTGCCTTCGGGTCGGGTGAAGTCGATCAAGACCTGGGCGTTTTGCAAGCCTGCATACAGATCAGCCTTGATCACCACGCCGCTGGCTTGGCCTAAAAAGCCCGTCGCGTCATTACCGACATGCACGCTGTCGGCTACATCGAGTGCGCCAGCGAGTTGGCAGTCAACAGATTCAACCAAGGCCTGGGCCAATATGCGGCCCATGCGACCACTGGCGCCCGCGATAGCCACGCGATGGGTTCTAGCAACAGAAGCATTCATACAGTGTCAGCGAGCCTCCAAAGGTGGGTAGCTTTTGTCCGTAGGCAGAGCGGGCTTGGGCGGCACAGCCGAAGGGACAGGTGCATTTTTGCGAAATTTTTCAAGTTCTGCTGGCGTGGCTTCCAAACGAGGCACCACCTTGCGATCCTCGGGGACGGCAATGCGTTCGGCAAACTCAGACTCGCTGGGCAAATCAGCGCCTTCGTAGCGCACATACACATCATCTTTGAAATAGACGGACAACTGACGCTGCTGTGGTTGGGTTCCTTTGCGTTCGATGGTGAAGGCATAGTCCCAACGATCGCTGTGAAAAACGCTGGCGATCAAAGGCGTACCCAAAATATCTTTGACCTGATTGCGACTCATACCCGCGCGCAAAGCTTGCACCTGTTCTTTGGAGACGAAATTGCCTTGAACCACTTCGACACGGTAAGGCGTGACATTGCGAATGGCACGCGCCATAGGGTCGTCAATCGTGGAACATGCGGTCAGCAACAAACAAGCAGCGCTTGCGCACACAGCCAAAGTCTGGCGCAAAAGAGTCATGGTGGTTTAGGGCAAGTTATGATTGAATCATTGTACCGATGGGCTTTAAACCCCCACACACTTCGCCACAGAAAGCTCCCATGCCCTCCATTGATGGCTTGAAAAACACCGGCCTCAAAGCAACGGTGCCGCGTTTAAAAATTTTGGAGCTGTTCCAAAAAAGCGGCTTGCGCCACATGAGCGCTGAAGATGTTTACCGTTTGGCCCTAGATGACCGCGCAGATATTGGACTGGCAACCATTTACCGCGTTCTCATGCAGTTTGAACAAGCGGGCATCTTGTCGCGCAGCCAGTTCGAGGGAGGGAAATCAGTTTACGAACTCAACCAAGGGCAGCACCATGACCATTTGGTGTGTCTCGATTGCGGTCGCGTAGAAGAGTTTTACGATGCGGGCATCGAGCAACGCCAGCACGATATTGCGCAGTCAAAAGGGTTTGAGCTTGCCGACCACGCATTGAGCCTCTACGCGCACTGCACACGCGTAGCTTGCCCTCACAAATCAGCTTGATTGCCTTGGTCAGCCAACATGGCTTGGCGGTGCCTCAGGACAAATTTATCGTAAGTATTGATGCCGCGTAATTGCAAAATCGTGTTGCGAACAGCGGCTTCCACCAAAACCGCAATATTGCGCCCTGCCACCACCTGAATCACCACTTTGCGCACAGCAATACCCAAAATATCTTGCGTCAGCGGTTCATGCGGCAGTCTTTCGTAATCACGCTCCAGCGTTTCTTTGCGCACCAAATGCACAATCAATTTGAGACGCATTTTTCTGCGTACAGCGGTTTCCCCGAAGATCGCCTGAATGTCGAGCAAACCAATGCCACGCACTTCCAACAGGTTTTGCAGCAACTCGGGGCAACGACCCTCAATGGTGGCTTGATTGATGCGGTAAAGGTCTACCGCATCGTCGGCAACCAAGCCATGACCACGCGAGATCAACTCCAAACCCAACTCGCTTTTACCTAAGCCGGATTCGCCCGTGATCACCACCCCCATACCCAAAATATCTAAAAACACGCCGTGCAAGGTCGTGCGATCAGCAAAATGCTTGGATAAATAGGCCCGCAACAAATCAATCACAAAGGCGGAGGATTCAGTGGTGGAAAAAAGCGGGATCTGTGCTTCTTCGCACATCTTGAGCAAGGAAGGCGGCGAGGTTTGTCCGTCTGCCACCACCAGCACTGGCGGCTCCAGTGTGACGATGCGCCCAATGCGACGCTCTGTGTCGACCAAGGGGCTGTTGTTGAGGTAGCGAATTTCCCGCTCGCCAAGAACTTGTAAGCGGTAAGGGTGAATGTAATTTAAATAGCCCACCAAGTCGGCGCCTGAACGCGCCATGCGCACCGCCACCTCGTCAAAGTGGCGCTCAGAGGCGCCCTGTCCAGCTATCCATTGCCAGTCGAGCTTATCTCTGAAATCTTCAAACAAGATGTCGGCACTGACAGCGGTGGGTTTCAAAGTGGTGCTTTAGACGGTAAGAGATGAATGCCAAGTCACAATGAGTTGATGCAAGTCTTGTGCAACGGTGCATTGCTTCAAGCTTTCGCGAAAACCACTGTCGTTCAGCATTTCCGCAATTTCGGAAAGAATTTCCAAATGTTTTTGTGTGGAAGCCTCTGGCACCAAAAGGAAGAACAACAAACACACGGGTTGCTCGTCGGGCGAATCAAAACCAATGGCTTGGGTCAAACGAAAGACCGCGGCCAGCGGTGACTTCAAACCTTTGATGCGCCCGTGGGGAATGGCAACACCATGTCCTAAGCCCGTAGACCCTAAACGTTCGCGGGCAAATAAACTGTCGGCCACCAAAGCGCGATTGAGGCCGTGCATATTCTCAAACAGCAAACCGGCTTCTTCAAAAGCACGTTTTTTGCTGGTGACGTCTACCTGCACAAGGGCTTGTGCAGAAGGCAAGATGGCAGCGAGTCTGTTCATATTGGGGTGCTGATTATGCACCTCTTAAAGATGTCAAGCTAGGGTAAATATTTAATTATTAAGTTCTTAATTTAAGGATTTATGATAAAGAAGCCGCCTGTAACACAGGCGGCTTGGCTGGTTGGCGCGTCAATTTCGCTAAACCAGGGTGGACCGTTTCACACTGGCATGGCCGTGGTCTTGGATCCGGTCTTTGTGGCGTACCACTTGGCGATCTAATTTATCGACCAGCTCATCGACGGCCGCATACAGATCTTCGCTGGAGGACTCGGCAAACAAATCGTTGCCCTTGACATGGATATTGCACTCGGCTCGCTGTCGACGTTCTTTTTCTTTTTGTTTTTCTATGCTGAGAATGACGCGCACATCCACCACTTGGTCAAAGTGTCGGTTGATGCGGTCGAGTTTATGGGTGACATAGCCACGCAGAGCTGGGGTGACTTCAAGATGATGGCCGCTGATCGTTAAATTCATACGTATCCTCCACAAGATACCTGTGCGAATAAGCCAAGCCACATGCCTGGCCAAAGACAGGTGACCCCACTATGCACCGAGTTGACATAAAAATCAACAGCCCCGACGCCTGCCCCCCCAAAGGGCTAGCCACACAGGCAAAATAAGCGTTTAAGGCGCAGCTGGTTCAGGTGCGCTGTGCATTTCCACATGCCTAGACATCGCCAAAGCGAGCAAGGTAGCGGCTATTCCGACCAAGGCACAAAACCAAAAATGGGTGACTTGGCCGCTGGCGTCGCGCTGAATAAGCATGCCGCCCAACCAAGAAGCCATGCCAATGGACACAGACTGCACCGACGAATTCAACGACATAAAGGTACCACGCCACTGAGGCTGCGCAGCCGAAGTTAACATGGCCATGCCGGGAATCATCCGAGCATTCATGCAAAAGAAAAAAGCGGCAAACACCATCAACACCAATGGCAAAGGAGCGGGTTGCATCAAGGTGGTGATGGTCATAGGCACCATGGCCAAAACCAACATGCGTTGAAACATTTTGCGTTTACCCAATTTGTCGCTCAAACGCCCTACCCAGCGGGCGCTCAGCAAGGTCACGGTCCCGCCGCACAGATAGATATAAGGAATTTCATCTGGTGCCAATATATGGTTGGCTTGGGTAAAAATCGTGATGTAAGGAATGATAGTGAAGCCAGCAAACATCATCGCCCCCGACATGAACAAGGCTTTACGGTGATTGGCGTCGGCCCACACTTGGCGTATGGCGTAAGAGACTTGCTGACCTTGGGCTTTGAGCACATGCGCGTCGAGCGTGGGCATGGAAACAATGGCGATCCCGCTCACCAATAAACACATGACGGCAATCGCCAAGAAAGCACTGTGCCAGCCGCCAAGGTTGGCTAAAAACAGCCCGCTGGGAACCCCCACCACTGTGGCCATGGCAAAAGAAGTCATGACAAAACCTGTGGCACGACCACGCCGCTCGAAGGGGATCACGTCACCAATGACGGTTTGGGTCATGGCCGACAAAATTCCGCCAAATGTGCCTGCCGCCACACGCGAGGCCATCAACAAAGCATAGGTTGGCGCCAAAGCGCAGGCCAAGGTGGTCAAGCCAAACAAGGTGTACAAAATCAGCATCAAGCGCTTGCGCTCGAAGCGATCCACAAAGGATGCGGCCAACAGGCCAGAAACACCTGCAGCAAAAGTGTAGGCCGACACTAAAAAACCAAATTGGGCATCATTGATGGCAAACAACTCTCGCAGCTGCGGCCCCAAGGGCATGATGATCATGAAGTCCAGCACATGGGTGAACTGAATGCCGGCCAAAGTGAGCAAAACCCAAAACTCACGGCGCTTCGATAAAACTGTTTGCATAGGAGACGGCTTCGGGAAACTCAACACTCTAACAGCCTGTCGCGAATTTGTGATCTGCCAGTGCCATAATTACCTTTGTTTAAAGCTTTGGAGTACCTTCCTTGGAAACCTACCCTAGTCGGTAGCTTTCGGTTCACGCTGGCATGCAGCCGAGTTGAGTCGAAAGCCAACCCTTGACTCCCCTCGTTTCGCTCAACTAAGCACTGAGATTGCCATGCTCAATATTTTTTCTCTGGCCAATGGCCGTTTATTTCAAGAAGAAATTTCTTCGCAAGAAGAGCTTTCCCAATTCCGTCCTATTTGGGTTGAC
>Ga0114962_10004959_pt1 | contig 10502 bp, 6 predicted proteins | sample C_130820_MF_Meta_FD_87017 | JGI IMG/M metagenome (GOLD analysis project Ga0114962, IMG submission 87017) | Freshwater microbial communities from Lake Croche, Canada to study carbon cycling - C_130820_MF_MetaG | ecosystem: Environmental > Aquatic > Freshwater > Lake | place: Lake Croche, Canada...
GATCCGTCGGGGTCGCGCCGTCGCCACCACTACCGCCCGCGCCACCGTCTGCGGCCGCGCCGGCAGTACCGGCGATCAAGCCCGCGCCCGCAGTGCCCTCCAGACCTGCATTACCGCCGTTTCCACCGTGCGCACCATTGGCCGGCCCGGTCGGGACACCATCGGCGCCGTCACCACCGGCACCGCCGGCACCGGAATTGCCGCCGTTACCGGCCTGACCGCCGAGCGAATCGCCGCCGGCGCCGCCTGCGCCACCGTTGCCGCCAGCCGTGCCCAGGAACTCAATGGTCGTACCGGTGCTCACGCCGTTATAGCCGTCACCGCCGACACCGCCAGCACCACCGTTACCGGCCGTGCCCGTTCCGGACGCATCGCCACCGGCACCGCCGGAACCACCGTTGCCGCCGACGAAACTGGCGTCGGTGGACGTCAGACCGGCACCGCCGGCACCACCGTCACCGCCGTCCGCACCGTTGCCATCAACGCCGGGGGTCGCCCCGGTCCCGCCGAGGCCTACAGCGCCGGCGTTACCACCGTCGCCGCCCTTACCGCCGTCGGAATCGACGCCGGCAACACCGATTGCGCCCTTACCGCCAGCGCCACCAGCACCGGCATTTCCCCCGTTGCCGCCGTTTCCATTAGCGGCGGCGGTTCCGGCCGTACCACCGGTTCCACCGGTACCGGCCGCGCCACCGTTGCCGCCGGTGCCTCCGTTGCCGCCATCACTGCCGTTGCCGCCGTTGCCGCCGTTTTGTCCGTCAGGAGCGCCCGTGACGCCATCGGCACCCACGTATCCGGCACCACCGTTGCCGCCGGCGCCTGCGTTGCCGCCGACAGCACCGTTGCCGCCTGAGCCGTTGGTTCCCGCGTTCGCGCCAGCACCGGCATCGCCACCAACACCACCGGAGCCACCGGCCCCGGCGTTACCGCCAGCGCCACCGGCCTCGCCATCGACACTTTGGGGGGTGCCAGCAGCACCATCGACACCGGCCCCGCCGTCACCACCGATGCCGCCGTTGCCAGCCGCACCACCATTGCCACCGTTCGCGTCGGTACCGGCCTTGCCACCGGTGCCGCCCGCCGCGCCACCCGAGCCAGCGCCACCGCCGGCACCGCCAGCACCACCGTTGCCTCCGTCGCTGCCGTCCTCGCCGGCATCACCGGCATTGGTGCCCGCGACACCGCTGTAGCCGACACCACCATTAGCACCGGCGCCGCCGTTACCCGCTGCACCGCCGTTGCCGCCGTTTCCGTTCGTGCCGTCGGCGGCCGTTCCCGCGCCTGCGCCACCGGCTCCACCTGCGCCACCGGTACCGCCGCTGCCGGCGTTACCGCCCGCACCACCATCGCCGCCCGACACACCGACGTAGCCGGCGCCACCGGCAACGCCGGCACCGCCATCGGCACCGGCACCGGCCGCGCCACCGCTGCCGGCGTTACCGCCGGCCGCGTCGGTTCCGGCCGTACCGCCGGTTCCACCGGTGCCCGCAGCGCCGCCGGCGCCACCGGCGCCACCGCTGCCACCGGTACCGCCGTCGCCACCGTTGCCGCCGTCGAGGCCGGCGTCGCCGGGATTGGTGCCGTTGGCACCGGCGTACCCGGCACCACCGATACCGCCGTCACCGGCACTGCCACCGGCAGCACCGTTGCCACCTGAGCCGTTGGTGCCGGACGTGGCCTTACCGCCGCCGGCGCCGGCGTTGCCGCCGACACCTCCGGAGCCACCGGCCCCGGCGTCACCGCCGGCACCGCCGGCCTGGCCGTCCACGCTCAGCGCGGTGCCGTTGGCACCAGCGACACCGGCGCCGCCGCTGCCGCCGAGGGCGCCGTTGCCGGCTGCACCGCCGTTGCCACCTTTAGCGTCGGTACCTGCCGTGCCTCCGGTGCCACCGGATGCTCCGCCGGCACCGCCGGCACCGGCGTTGCCGCCGTCGCCACCGCTACCGCCGTTGCTGCCGTTCTCGCCGGCATCGCCGGCGTTGGTGCCTGCAGCGCCGGTGTACCCGACACCACCATTGGCCCCGGCACCGCCGTTACCGGCCGTGCCGCCGTTGCCACCGTTTCCGTTGGTGCCGTCGGCGGCCTTGCCCGCGCCTGCGCCGCCGGTTCCACCGGCGCCACCGTTGCCGCCGCTGCCGGCTGCTCCACCCGCGCCGCCATCGGTACCCGGGGTCGACGAATCAGTTCCCGCGATACCTGCGATTCCGGCACCGCCATCAGCACCATTGCCCGCGAGGCCACCGCTGCCGGCGTTACCGCCGGCCGCGTCGGTTCCGGCCGTACCACCGGTTCCACCGGTGCCCGCAGCGCCGCCGGCGCCACCGGCGCCACCGCTACCACCGGTACCGCCGTCGCCGCCGTTGCCGCCAGCGAGGCCGGCGTCGCCGGGATTGGTTCCGTTGGCACCGGCGAATCCGACGCCACCGATGCCACCGCTACCGGCACTGCCACCGGCAGCACCGTTGCCACCTGAGCCGTTGGTGCCGGACGTGGCCTTACCGCCGCCGGCGCCAGCGTTGCCGCCGACACCTCCGGAGCCGCCGGCCCCGGCGTCACCACCGGCACCGCCGGCCTGGCCGTCCACGCTTTGCGCGGTGCCATTGGCACCGTCGACACCGGCTCCACCGTTGCCACCGAGGGCGCCGCTTCCGGCCGCACCACCGTTACCGCCGTTGGCGTCGGTACCTGCCGTGCCACCGATACCACCCGATGCTCCACCGGCACCGCCGGCGCCGGCATTGCCGCCATCGCCACCGCTACCGCCGTTGCTGCCGTTCTCTCCGCCGTCACCGGCATTGGTGCCCGCGGCACCGGTGTAGCCGACACCACCATTGGCACCGGCACCGCCGTTACCGGCGGTGCCACCATTGGCGCCGCTCCCGTTGGTGCCGTCAGCGGCCGCGCCGCCCCCGGCGCCGCCTGCCGCGCCTGCGCCACCGTTGCCGCCGTTACCGGCCGCACCACCCGCGCCGCCATCGGTACCCGGTGTGGACGGATCAGTACCCGCATCCCCGGCGATGCCGTTACCGCCATCAGCACCATTGCCCGCGAGGCCACCGTTGCCGCCGTTACCGCCGGCCGCGTCGCCGCCCGCCGCAGCGCCCGCACCGCCCGCAGCACCTCCGGTACCGCCGTTGCCGCCGGCTCCCGCTGCGCCACCATCGCCACCGCTACCGCCGGCCGCACCCGCATCACCGGGATTAGTGCCGTTAGCGCCGGTCAGGCCGCTACCGCCAGCACCGCCGTCGGCCCCGTTACCGCCGGCACCCGCGTTACCGCCATCGGCAGCATTGCCGGCCGTCGCGCCGGCTCCGGCCGCGCCGCCGGTGCCGCCATTGCCGCCCGCGGCGCCGCTACCACCGGCGCCGCCGGCGGTGCCGTCCGGTGTGCCCAGCACACCCGCGTCGCCGGGGGTACCGGTACCGCCGCTACCGCCTACGCCACCATCGCCGCCCAGTCCGCCGTCACCGGCGGTACCGGTCGTCGCCGATCCACCAGTACCGCCAGTACCGCCGTTGCCGGCCGCCGTTCCGTCGACACCGGTCCCCGCGGCACCGGTGAAGCCATCGCCGCCGTTGCCACCGGCGCCGCCATTGCCGGCCACACCCGTGGTCGTATCGCCACCGACACCACCCGCACCGCCATCGCCAGCTGCCAGACCGGCGACCGTGGAGGTCCAGCCGTCACCGCCAGCGCCACCATTGCCGGCATCGGTGGCCGAGCCGTCGCTACCGGGGCCCTGGCCGCCGCCGCCAATGCCCGCACCGCCACCGGAACCACCCGCGCCACCGCCAAAGCCATCGGGATGCTGCTGGGTGCCGTTCGCCCCGGCAGTACCGTCAGCGGCCTTGCCGCCGTCACCACCGTTACCACCGGCACCGGTGCCCGAACTGCCACCGTTGCCGCCGGTGCCACCGCTGCCGCCGTTGCCGCCTGGGCCGTCGAGCGCGGCGCCCCCGGTACCTGCATTACCGCCGGCACCACCATCACCACCGGCCCCGTCGACCGCGGTGCCGCCATCGCCACCGGCACCGCCAGCTCCGCCGTTGCCGCCGGTCTGCGCGTTACCGCCATTACCACCGACACCACCAAATCCTGCGTTGTCGGATCCGGTTGCGTTATAGCCGTTGCCGCCGTTACCGCCATTTCCGGCATCCGCGGTGGCGCCATCAGCGCCAGGGACCGTTCCGGCCCCGCCCAGGCCGATCGCTCCACCGTCACCACCGGCGCCACCGGCGCCGCCGGCGGGGGTTTGCGGATCCACACCGGCCGCGCCGTCACCACCATTGCCACCGGCACCGGCGTCACCGCCATTGCCGCCGTTGCCTTGGGCCGCGGTACCGCCACCGGCACCTCCTGCACCACCGGCACCGCCGTCACCGCCGACGCCACCGGTGCCACCGTCACCGCCGGGAGCGACACCCGAACCGCCAGCGCCGCCGACACCAGCGTTACCGGCGTCACCGCCATCGCCGCCGACCGCGTCCACACCATCGGTGCCGGTCGCACCGCCAGCCACGCCTCCAGCACCGCCAGCACCACCCGTGCCGCCGGCGCCACCGTTGCCGCCGTTGCTGCCGTTCTCCCCGGTGCCCGCCGCACCGGTGTAGCCATTACCGCCATCGGCACCGTTGCCGCCGAGACCGCCGACGCCACCGGCGCCACCATCGCCGTCTTTACCGTCCGCAGCCGTGCCCGCACCGGCTCCGCCGGCGCCACCGGCACCACCGATACCGCCGGCACCGCCGCCGCCGCCAAATCCACCGTCGCCACCCGGGGTAGCCGGATCGGTGCCAGCACTGCCCGCCGGGGTGGCGTTACCGCCAGCACCACCGGTGCCCGCCGCGCCACCGTTACCACCGAGACCACCGGCGCCGTCAACGCCTGCCGCACCACCGGTTCCGCCGGTTCCGATCGCGCCACCCTCACCACCATCGCCACCGACACCGCCGGAACCACCCGCACCGCCGTCGGTGCCGCTGGCGCCGTTGACCCCGGTACCGCCGTTGAAACCAGCACCGCCTGCGCCACCGGTACCGGCGTTGCCTCCTACGCCACCCGCGCCACCGGTGCCGTTGGTGCCCGCCGCGGCCGATCCGCCGCCGGCACCGGCATTACCGCCGCCGCCGCCAACGCCACCGCTACCGGCAGAGCCACCGTTACCGCCGGCCTGACCGGTCGAGGCCGCATCCGGCGCCTGAGCACCGTCCTTGCCGCTGCCGCCGTTGCCACCCGAACCGCCTGCACCGCCGGTGCCACCGGTTCCGCCGTTGGAATCGGTGCCTGCGGTTGCTCCCGCACCTCCGGCCGCGCCGCCGGTTCCGCCGGTTCCGGCGTTGCCGCCGAGGCCGCCTGCCCCGCCGTTGCTGCCGTTCTCACCGGATGTACCGGGAAGGAATCCGCTTTCGCCGTTCCAGCCGGCTCCGCCGGCGCCACCGGTGCCGCCGTTGCCGGCCACGCCGCCGTTGGCGCCGTTGCCGTCGGTGCCTGATGCGGCCGCACCGTTACCGCCACCGAGGCCACCGGCTCCACCGGCGCCGCCGTTGCCGGCGTTACCGCCGAGGCCACCGGCACCGCCGGTCAGGCCGGGGCTGGCCGGATCGGTGCCCGAATCGCCTTCGACGCCGTTGCCGCCGTTGCCGCCATTGCCGGCCGCCCCACCGGTGCCGCCGTTACCGCCGACCGCAGAAAGCCCAACTGTGCCCGTCGCGCCGCCGGCCGCGCCGCCGGTGCCGCCGATGCCGCCGCTGCCTGCGGCGCCACCGTTGCCGCCGTTACCGCCCGCGGTGCCGGGGTCACCGGGATCGGTGCCGGCCACGCCGGGCAGGCCGTTACCGCCCGCGCCACCGGCAGCGCCGTCGCCACCGAGACCGCCGTAGCCGCCACTGCCGTCGATACCATTCGTGCCGCCCGCGGTCGCCACACCCGCCGCGCCACCGGTGCCGCCGGTACCGCCCGCACCGCCGCTACCGCCTGCGGTGCCGTTACCGCCATCCGGGGTGCCGAGCACACCCGGGTCACCAGCAGTGCCGGTGCCACCGGCACCGCCGACACCGGCGTTGCCGCCGTATCCGCCATCACCGGCCGTGCCCGTGGTGGCCGAACCGCCCACACCACCGAGGCCGCCGTTACCGCCGGCGGTGCCGTTCAGGCCTGATCCGTCCGGGGCGCTGAAACCAGCGCCGCCGTAACCGCCGGTGCCACCGTTACCGGCCACTCCGCCCGCGGTGGTGCCGCCGTTGCCGGCGGTGCCACCGGTGCCGCCGGCGGTACCGGCCACCGTGGAGGTCCAGCCCTCTCCACCGTTGCCACCGTTGCCGCCATCGCCGTCAGTGCCGCCGGTGCCGGCCTTACCGCCGTTGCCGCCCTGAGCGCCCGCACCGCCGGTCGGAGTGGCCTGACTGCCATTCGCGCCGTTGCCACCACCCCCGCCGTTACCGCCGTTACCGCCCAGGCCGGTCGCCCCGCCGGTGCCGGCGATGCCATTGGTCGGGAAGAAGAACAGGATCGAGGCCGTCCCGGCCGCCCCACCGGTACCCCCGGCACCGTTATTGCCACCATTGCCGCCATTGCCACCCGGGGTGCCCGGATCACCCGGCGTCGCACCGTTCTGGCCGGCCGCACCGTTGCCGCCGTTACCGCCGGCACCCCCGCCGCCACCGTTACCGCCATTGCCGCCGATCCCGACGATCCACGACCCCGCACCGCCGGCACCTCCATTGCCGGCTTTGCCGCCGTCGGTGCCATTGCCGCCATTACCACCCGGGAAGGTGCCGGCGATGCCGTTGGTTCCGGCACTGCCGGTGCCGCCGTTGCCGCCGTTACCGCCGTTGCCGATGATCGACAACAGTCCGGTGCCGCCACCGACACCACCATTGCCGCCAACACCGGTGGGCGACGTGGAATCTCCACCATTGCCGCCGTTACCGGCGTTGCCGCCCCAAAAGCCGCCGATCCCGCCGCCGCCACCGTTGCCGCCGTTGCCGCCCGCACCACCATTGCCGGCGTTACCGCCGTTGCCTGACCAGCCTGTATTACCGCCGTCGCCGCCCACACCACCGGTGCCCTCGGCACCACCGACCCCGCCATTGCCGCCGTTCCCGCCATTGCCCGGCCACGCCAGAATGCCGTTCGCCCCGCCATTTCCACCCGCGCCGCCATTGCCGGTGACCGTCGTCGCCGCGCCACCCACCCCACCGTTGCCGCCGCCGCCGAGTTTGATGCCGGCATGACCACCCACACCACCGGCACCACCGGTGGTTGCACCTGTGCCGCCAGCACCACCGTTGCCGCCCTGGGAAATCAACGACAATAAGCCCGCGGAACCGCCGGCACCACCGGCACCACCGGCACCGGAGACTGATCCACTGTTGGCGCCCGCACCACCATTGCCCGCCGCGCCGAACAGCGACAACAACCCGGTGTTGCCGCCCGCGCCACCGGCACCGCCGGCACCGGTCAAAGTCGTCGCCGCACCACCGGCGCCACCATTGCCGCCGTTGCCGATCAGCAACCCGCCCGTGCCACCGGCACCACCGGTACCACCGGCGGTCAGTGACGCCCCACCGGCGCCACCGTTGCCGAACAGGATCGCCGAACCACCACTACCGCCGTTATAGCCGTTACCGCCATTGCCGATCAGACCCGCACTGCCACCGGTGCACGCTCCCGTCGGGCACGTCGCCGACGTCCACGAATACCCCGACCCGAGCAGAATGCCGGCATTCGGATTGGCCGCGGAGCCATTGCCGACGAAGAACCGCAGAATCGCACCCGGATACCAACCCGCGAACGTCGCCGCCGACGGCGACCCCACCGCCGCAGCCGACAGACCACCCACCAACTCACCCGTCGACACCGACGCCGCCGGCGCGGCCGTGCGTGCTGCACCACCGAACTCACGACGTGACGCCGCCGCCACCGTCCACGCCAACGGCGCCGCCGACGGGCCATCACCGGAACCACCAGACGCCAACCACACCAACAGATTCGAGCCCACACCACGCACACCACCAGCAGCCGCAGCCGCCCGCGGGGCAGTGATCACCGGCGCCGACGCTGCCGCTGGAACAGACACCTCAACCACCGGCACACCCGATCGGCCACCACTCACCGCATCAGGCAAATCCACCACAGGCGCAACAGAATCCACCGACGAAGCAGGCGATCCCGATAATGTCAGATCAACCGAACCCGGATCCACACCCGTCGCGTCGACAACCCCCGACACCACAGAGCTCGGCCGCGGATGACGCGCCGACGACCCTGCCGCACCCGCCACCGGCGACTTGCCCGACACACCACTGCCATGTGCGGCCGACGGCGCCGAACCACCCCGGCCCGACCCCGCCGGCGAACCACCCGACGAATCTCCGACAGCCGAACCACCCCGGCCCGCCCGCGCCGAACCCCGCGACGGCGCCTTCGTCGACTCCGACGCAGCCGACCCCGACCCCGCCGAATCCGCCGCACTCGACCCCGACGACCCACCCGACCCCGTTGTATCGGCAAACGCCACCGGCACCGACGCCACCGCCGAACCCACACCCAACGCCACCGCCAACACACCAACACGGCCCACAAACGGCGCGAAACTCGACGACCCCACCTCCGTCGCCGTCACCGCACGCCGCCCATACTCAATTGCCCGCACCCGCCCCCGCGACACGCGACGATGACGACCAGCAGCATCGGAAGACGAAACAGAAGCAGCAGACGAAGCAGATGACGATGCAGTGGACATCAAGTGAATCCTTCTCGCTTCGCGTGGAACCGACGCCCACGCCCCGATCAGGTTTATACCACCCTCGAGCCTGACCACGGCACGCAACGCAGCAAACAAATCAACCTTCGCTGACTAAACCTGCGGCGGTGTGAGACGCGGAGTGATCAGAAGACGGTGTAACCCCCGTCGATCACCAGAGTCTGCCCGGTGAAATAGCTCGATCCCGAACTTGCCAACCACACCGCGACGGCCTCGAAGTCCTCCGGTGTTCCCCAGCGCCGCAACGGCACCCTCGGCAAAATCTTGGCTTGCGCGGCGGGGGAGTCCAGCAGCCCTTCGGTCATGGCCGCTCTGGTCCACCCGGGCACGATCGCGTTGACCCGGATCTTCTCGCGGGCCAGCTCCACCGCCAGACCGCGCGCCATGGCGGTCAGGGCGGCTTTGGCCGCCGCGTAGTGCGTGGCGAACGCCAGACCATCGCTCATCGACACACTGCTGGTGAAGACGATCGACCCGGTGCCGCGGGATTTCATATGTCCGGCCACCGCCCGCACGGTGTAAAACTGGCCATCGAGATTGACCGCCAGCACCCGGCGCCACTCCTCGGTCGACATGGTGTCGATGGGTGCAGGATGTCCGGCCACGCCGGCATTGGCGAAGCAGGAGTCGATCTGACCAAAGGCCTCCAATGTCTGGGCGAGGCCTGCCGTGACGGCCTGCTCGTCGCTGACGTCGACCCGAAACGATGCCACCGGAGCATCGGAGGGCTCAGTCTTCAGCGCGGCGACGGCAGCCATGTTGTTATCGGCATTGGTGCCCCAGATCGCCACGGACGCGCCTGCTTTGCGCAATCCGCGGGCCATGCCCAGTCCGATACCGCTGTTGCCGCCGGTCACCAGGGCGACGTGGCCGGTCAGGTCATGCCACGGTGTCACGAAATTCCTTTCGACGCGCGCTAAATCATGTCTCGTGCGGTGAGCCATCGCATGATCGGCCACCCGGCGAACACCGGAAGCCAACAGGTGAGCACCCGGTACAGCAGCACTGAGGGCACGGCGACGGCGGTCGGCACTCCGAATGCGGCCAGTCCACCGATCAGGGCCGCCTCCACCGCGCCCACCCCACCGGGTGTTGGCGCCGCCGACGCCAACGTTCCGCCCACCATCGTCACCACCGTGACCGTGACGAATGTTGTTCCGCCGCCGAAGGCTTCCACGCTGGCCCATAGCGCGAGCGCCGCACCGAGAGTCGTTCCAGCGCAACCCAATACGATGAGTGCGAATCTTTTGGGGTCACGTACCAGCTCGATCAACTCACCGCCGACTTCGACCAGCTTCGGCCGGATCGCCGTGTCCAGCCAGCTGCGCAGCTTGGGGACGAAAAGGAACGCCCCGAGTACGCCCAGGGCAACGCCACCGATCAGGTACACCAGCGTCAGCTTCGGTACGAAGTGCGACAGGTCCGCAGAGGCCCCGGCGACGACGGAAAAAAAGACCAGCAATGCGATGTGGGTAATCACCTGTACGGCCTGCTGCACCGCCACCGCAGCGGTCGCACGAACCGTTCCCAGACCGGCCTTCTGTAGGAACCGGGTGCTCAGTGCCAGCCCGCCCACCCCGGCCGGCGTGGTAGTGGCCGCAAAGGTGTTGGCGAACTGCATGATCACCAGATTCCGGAACGGCACCAGGCCGGAGGCGCATGCCCAAAGGCCTGCTGCCGCACCGATATACGTCATCGCTGAGACACTCAGACCCAGCAGCGCCCACCACCAGTTGGC
>Ga0114962_10004961_pt1 | contig 10499 bp, 10 predicted proteins | sample C_130820_MF_Meta_FD_87017 | JGI IMG/M metagenome (GOLD analysis project Ga0114962, IMG submission 87017) | Freshwater microbial communities from Lake Croche, Canada to study carbon cycling - C_130820_MF_MetaG | ecosystem: Environmental > Aquatic > Freshwater > Lake | place: Lake Croche, Canada...
GCGAAGCGGCAAAGCGCAACCCACGCGCATTGCGCTTGCAAACGACGAACCTATGGGCCTGGCTGGCATTTGGGCTGAGTGGAAATCTCCCGAGGGTGAAATGGTGCACAGCTTCACCCTGCTGACGATCAACGCCGATGAGCACGCGCTGATGCGCAACTTTCACAAACCGCAAGACGAGAAACGCATGATCTTGATCTTGCCGCCTGCGCGCTTCGATGATTGGCTTCAGGCCCATGCAAGCGAGAGCATCAACTTCATGCAAGCCTGGCCAGCGGAGGGCTTGAAAGCCAGCGCACCTGAAGGCTACCAGCCACAAACGGCTTCGATGTTTTAAAAACTTGCACCGTTCATATGGCGGTCGTTGTTGCCCACCAGTTGCTTGGCAACCGCCCAGACTGCAAAAAACAAAACGCCGATCAGCACCGAGCCCCTGCCCCATGCGATCAGTTGGTCTGATTCGCAAAAGAGCAAACACAGCACGCCTTGCAGCATCATCACGATGCTGGCGGGTCGGAACGAGTTGATGAATTGAGCCCAGCTGAAAATGAATTTGGATTTCATGGTCATCTCTTGATGCTTTGAAGGACTTGATAGTATACTGTTTTTTTATACAGTACCGCAAACCCTTGTGCGAACTCTTCAGCCCCCTGCCTCTACTCGCCCATTGTCCTTGGTCTGTCGGAGTCGATCCCCTATTTACGCCGCACACCCAGCTTGTCAAATTGGAAACGGCGGGAAGAGCTAATCGATAAGTGCCCCTGAAAATGGGCCCAAAAAATATGCTGATTGATTTGTGAAGGCGAAAAAAAATCAAGAACCGCTAAGTCCTTGATTTTGGTGAGCATCTTGGGGTGGCTGATGGGGCTCGAACCCACGACAACAGGAATCACAATCCTGGACTCTACCAACTGAGCTACAGCCACCGTAGAACTCATTATAACTCAGCGCCTCACGAATTCTTCGAAACCGCTTCAGTCTTGCCTGCAGCTTTGTTGGGCTTGGGCACCAATATTTCAACTTTCAGCAATTGCTTTAATTGCGCGAGGTAGGCCTGCGCCTCAGCAGCGGCCCAGAGTTGGGTGTATTGCTGTTGGGCTTGTTGGGCCTTTTCTTTGCTGTCGAGTTCGCGGGCAAGCACTTTGTTAACACGAATCACCGCATATCCTTGGTCTCCCAAGTCAACACCCGTCCAAGCCGGCAAAGTGGCCGTGTTGATACGCAAAGTTGCATCCACCAGCGCTGGCTGCTGATTCTGTGTTTGGTCACGCGAAATGACGATCGATGCACCCAAAGCGGCGCCATCGGCGTTGGCTTTCCAGGCCGTTAAACGGGCCTTGCCTTGCTCTATCGCCATATTGGCTGCACGTTCTTGCTCCAATTGCTTGCGCACCGGGTCTTTCACATCGGCCAGAGGCCGTGTTGTTGCGGGCGTGTAGTTGATGACGCGGCCTGCAACCAAGGTGCTGGGAGCAATCTCGACAGCTTCGGTATTGCGGCGCTTTTGGGTCGCATCTTCAGAAAACAGCGCTTGCAAAAACTTGGGGTTGGCCAATGGACCTTTAATGCCAGGAAGTGGGTTGCGGGTCACTTGCGACGCCTTTTGCACGCTCAGCTTTAAGCGCTCTGCCACGGGCTTGAGGTTGTCTGCTTGCTCATAGACACCGTTGGTAAAGGTTTCTGCCAATTCGGCAAACTTGCGCTGGGCCTGTTGTTTTTTGAGCTCGGCTTCCATTTCCGGGCGCATCTCTTCAAAGCTCTTGGTTTTGGGCGTTTTAATGTCCGTCAGCAAGATGATGTGGTAGCCAAAATCAGATTCGACGACATCACTTAATTCTGATTTTTTAAGCGCGAAGGCCGCGTCCTCAAAGGGTTTGACCATGGCGCCACGCGGGAAAAACTCGAGGTCTCCACCTTTGCTGGCGGAACCGGGGTCCTGAGAATTTTGTTTGGCCAACTCGGCAAAAGCAGCCGGCTTTTTGCGCACTTGCTCCAACAGTTCTTGCGCTTTGGCTTTGGCTTTTTGTTTGTCCGCTGGGGACGCGTCTTTGGCTGCGTTAATCAGAATATGACTGGCCCGACGCTCTTCTTTGGCCGCCATTTTTTGAACGTTTTGCTCGTAATAAGTTTTCAGGTCTGCCTCATTGACCGTGATGTTTTGGCGAACGGCCTCCACATCCAAAATCAGATATTCAATATCGGCAGACTCGGGTGACTTGAAGCGGGCCGCATTGCTTTGGTAATAGGCTTTCACATCGTCTTCAGAAACTTGGACTTTGCTCAAAAATTCTGCAGGTGTGAAGCGCTGGATCTGCACATCCCGACGCTGGAAATACGCATTCAAACCCACATCGGCCTGCGCCTGCGAAGTGAAGGCTGAAGATTGGAAACCTTGCATGACCTGCCGTGTCGACAGGTCGTTGCGGACCTGGGCTTCGAACATTTCGGGAGACATACCTTGGCTGCCCACCAATTGGCGGTAGCGCTCCATATCAAGCTTGCCATCGGGTCCGCGTAAAGATGCAATGGCGGGGTTTTGCTGCAGCTCGCGGGCCAAACGGGCGTCACTGGTAGTCAACTGCAGTTTTTTGGCCGCAGCCACCAAAACTTGCTCTCGCACCATACGCTCGAGGGTGGCGTAGCGGGCCTCTGGAGAGTCAAACAGCTTGGCGTCGATGTTGGGCATCTGAGCTCGAATGCGCTCGATTTCGCGCTTGTGGGCATTGTCCCATTCCGCCTGGTTGATTTTATTGCCATCCACATGGGCCACCACCGCGCCTTGGTCTTTGAAGCGGCTGTAACCGTCCATGCCAAACATCACAAATGAAGGAATGATGAGGAGGAACAAAAGTCCCATCATCATCTTGGTATTGTTGCGAACAAAATCAAACATGCGCGATCTCTCTGAGAGACAAACTCGTTGCAAAAAAAATGGCGAACACACTGTTCGCCATTGTCGGTGGTGGTGGGCGCTGACGGTCTCGAACCGCCGACCTACTCCGTGTAAAGGAGCCGCTCTACCAACTGAGCTAAGCGCCCCACCTGAACACTGTATCAGGACAAAGCGTCATTCAACACTCTGAATCTGTTCGATTTTATTCGCAAACCAAGCACCTTCCAGTCAATTTTCCAAAAAAATTTGGGCAAGAAAGTGCAGGATTCAGGTACGTGATCACAAAGCCTCTGCAATGGCTTGCCCCACTTCGCGGGTTGAGGCTGTGCCACCGATGTCAGGCGTTCGTGGCGCGCCGCTTTGCGGGTCCAGCACCTTTTCAATGGCGGCCAAGACGGCATCATGGGCTTGTTTGTAGCCCAAGAACTCCAGCATCATGGCGCCGCACCAGATCTGACCGATCGGGTTGGCGATTTGCTTGCCTGCAATATCGGGTGCTGAACCATGCACAGGCTCGAACAAAGAGGGCATCAACCGCGTGGGGTTCAGGTTGGCGCTGGGTGCAATGCCAATGGTGCCTGTGCAGGCGGGGCCCAAGTCGCTCAAGATATCGCCAAACAAATTACTGGCGACCACCACGTCAAAAAAGTCGGGGCGTTGGACAAAATGGGCCGTGAGAATGTCAATGTGGAACTTGTCGACATTCACTCCCGGGTAGTTCTTCGCCATTTCAACCACACGCTCGTCCCAGTAAGGCATGGTGATGGCGATGCCATTGGATTTGGTGGCACTGGTGAGGTGTTTTTTAGGACGCGACTGGGCCAACTCGAAGGCGAATTTCAGCACACGATCCACACCAATGCGGGACATCACGGTTTCTTGCATCACGATCTCACGCTCGGTGCCGGGGTACATGCGCCCGCCAATGCTGGAGTATTCGCCTTCGGTGTTTTCACGCACAATGTACATGTCGATCTCACCGGGCAGGCGGGGCGATCCGTCGCGCCGCACGACAGGCGCAACGATGCCGGGCATTAAGCGTGCGGGGCGCAAATTGATGTACTGGTCAAACTCGCGACGAAACAGCAATAAAGAGCCCCACAGCGAGACGTGGTCTGCGATTTTGTCTGGCCATCCCACGGCGCCAAAGTAAATGGCTTCGTGACCACCGATCTGGTCTTTCCAATTGTCAGGGAGCATCTTGCCGTGCTTTTCGCAATAGTCCCAGCTGGAAAAGTCGAAATGGTCGAAGTGCAAATCAATGCCGAATTTGCGGGCTGCTGCGTCCATCACACGCAAGCCTTCAGGCATGACCTCTTTGCCGATACCGTCACCGGGGATCACTGCTATGCGGTGTTTTGTCATTGAAACTTCCTTGATAAAAATGGGGGCTCGCAGACCAAGCTTTAAGCCTTTGGCGAGCGAACGACTTGACTCACGCCCAAGGCGGTCAGGGCTGTGCCTGCCAAAGTGATGGCTGTGATCGGTTCGTCAAACAACAGCCACGCCATGATAGCGGTGCAAGGCGGAACCAAATACATCAAACTGGACACTGAGGCTGCGGCGCCTCGTTGAATCAACACATACAGCAAGGAGCTTCCGCCCAAGGTGAGGCCCAATACCGACCAAGCCATGGCACCCATCATCTCAGGAACCCAGTTGATCGGCTCGGACTCCAACCAAGCCAGGGGCAGTGTCACACAGGCTGCAGCCAAAAGCTGTACGGTATTGGCACTGCGCACGTCGCACGGCTGTACATAGCGTTTTTGGTACAAGGTACCCGCCGTGATGCAGAGCAGGGCCAATACGGCCAAGCTGATGTTCCAAGTGTTGACCTGGTCCAGCGCACTGCCTTCGGTCAGTTTGCGCCAGACGACCATCAACAAACCGGCCAATCCCAGCATCAAGCCCAACCATTGACGTGATGTCACGGCGGCAACCCTTGGCGAAGCCGTTGTTTCAGTTGATGAGCGATCTGCCTTGGGCTGTGAGGCTGAAAGCCAAATCGCTGTCAACACGGGCTGAAGTCCAACGATCAAGGCCGACAGACCCGAGCCCATACCGGCTTTGACGGCCGCCCACACACCGCCCAAATAACCCGCGTGCATCAAGATACCGGTCACCGACAGATGCAGCCATTGCGCGCGGGTTTGAGGCCAAGGCACTTTGGCCCACACAATCCAAGGCACAAAGAGGGCCATAGACAGCAAATAACGCAAGCATAAAAAACTGAAAGGCGGAGCATGGGGCATACCCCAACGCGCCACAATGAATCCAGTGCTCCAGATCAGCACGAACACGACGGGCATGGCGCGCACCCAAGTGATGGGGTCTAGGCGGTCGCTCATTTCACCCGAGCACGAATTTCGGGCACAGCCTTGCGTATGTAGTACACCATCGACCAGATGGTCAGTACGGCGGCGATCATGATCAGCACCTCACCCCATTGCCGTGTATCAATGAGGTTAAAGAGCATGCCGTCAAACAGCAAGAACGGAATGGCCACCATCTGCACCGTCGTTTTGAGCTTGCCCACCATGTGCACAGCCACGCTTTTGCCTGCGCCCAATTGCGCCATCCATTCACGCAGGGCGGAGATGGCTATTTCTCGGCCCACAATGACCAACGCCACCAGCACATGCACCCGGTGCATTTCCAACAGCACGAGCAATGCGGCGCAAACCAAAAACTTGTCAGCCACTGGATCCAGGAATGCACCAAAAGCCGAGGTCTGATTCAACTTGCGCGCCAAATATCCATCCAGCCAATCGGTGATGGCAAACAACACAAACATGCTGGTGGCCACCAGGTTGCGGGTGTCTTGCGCCATGGGCAAGTAATACACCCCAATGATCAATGGAATGGCCACGATACGGGCCAAGGTCATGAGGGTGGGAATGGTGTAAAACATGATCGCTCATTGTGGCATGGCTTGAAGACAGGGTTCAGTGCAATGCGTTGTAAATGGTCTCGGCAAGCTCATGTGAAATGCCCTCGACCGACATCAAGTCTTCCACGCTCGCATCCTCAACCCCTTTGGCGCCGCCAAAGCGCTGCAGCAATCGCGCGCGTTTTTTGGGGCCAATGCCAGCAATTTCTTCAATCCGGCTTCCGCCCACACGCACCCGGGCGCGTTGGGCGCGCATGCCGGTGATGGCAAAACGGTGCGCTTCATCACGCACTTGGGCGACCAGCATCAAGGCGGCAGAATCTTTGCCCAAATAGACCTTGTCCCTGCCATCGGCAAAGACAAGCTCTTCCAGGCCCACCTTGCGACCTTCGCCCTTTTCAACGCCAACGATCAGCGACAAATCCAAGCCCAAGGACTCGAACACCTCGCGGGCCATGGAGACTTGGCCCTTGCCGCCGTCAATCAACACCAGTTCTGGCATCCGCACATTCGGCTCCCCCGTGCGAATCGCCTCGGCCAATTTGCCGTAGCGACGGGTCAGCACCTGGCGCATGGCGGCGTAATCGTCGCCTGGGGTGATGCCCTCAATCTTGTAGCGGCGGTATTCGCTGTTTTGCATTTTGTGGTTTTGGAACACCACACAAGAGGCCTGCGTGGCCTCGCCCGCCGTGTGCGAAATGTCGAAACATTCCATCCGCAAAGCGTCCATGTCGTCGGGGGCCAGGTCCAAGGCCTCGACCAAAGCCCGTGTTCGCGCCTGCTGCGAGCCTTCTTCGGCCAGTAAGCGCGCCAATTGGATGGCGGCATTTTTCTCGGCCATCTCCAACCAAGCGCGCCGCTGTTCACGTGGGTTGTGCACCGCAGAAACCTTGACACCGCTTTGCAAAGACAGCGCTTCGATCAAGTGCTTGTTGACCGCTTCGCTGGTGATCAGAGCGGGCGGCACCGGGACGCCCAAGTAATGCTGCGCAACAAAGGCTTCGAGAACATGAATCTCCACCGCCTTGGCGCGTGCGTTTTCGTCAGGCGATTCAGCGGTTTTTTCTGTCAGCTCAGCATCGTCGTTTTCTGATATCAAGCTCGAGATTGCATGCGCATCTTCCACATGGGTCGGAAAATAAGGTCGGTCTCCCAAATGCCGCCCCCCGCGCACCATGGCCAGATTCACACAGGCGCGCCCGCCCTGCACTTTAACGGCCAAAATATCCACATCCGTGTCGGTAGTGGTGTCCACCGACTGCTGGTGCAGCACCCGCGATAAAGCGGTCATTTGATTGCGCACTTCGGCCGCCAACTCGAACTCCAAGCGTTCGGCGTGCGCCATCATGCGCAACTCCAATTCTTGCAGCACCATTTGGGTTTCACCCCGCAAGAATTTTTCGGCATTGCCCACATCATGGGCATAGTTTTCAGGGCTGATCATGTTCACGCAAGGCCCCGAGCAGCGCTTGATTTGAAACAACAAACAAGGCCTTGTGCGGTTGGCAAACACCGTGTCTTCGCAGGTCCTCAGACGAAAGACTTTTTGGAGCAACTGAATGGACTCCTTGACCGCCCAAGCGCTGGGGAAGGGTCCAAAATAATGGTGTTTTTTTTCAACCGCACCCCGGTAATAAGCCACCCGAGAAAACACCAAAGGCGAAGGTCCGCCCTCTCGCTTGCCTGAAGGCTTGAGTGCCGACTCAGACACCGTGCCAGTCATTTTGAGGTAAGGGTAACTTTTATCATCCCTGAACAAAATATTGAACTTGGGGTTCAAAGTCTTGATCAGGTTGTTTTCGAGCAGCAAGGCCTCGGCTTCGGAACGAACCACCGTGGTCTCCATGCGCACGATTTTGCTGACCATGTGCCCGATGCGGGTACCGCCATGGTCTTTTTGAAAATAGCTGGAAACGCGTTTTTTCAAATGCCGCGCCTTGCCCACATAAAGCACCTGGCCCTCGGCGTCAAAATAACGGTAGACCCCCGGCAAACCCGGCAGGGCAGCGACTTCAGACAGCAATTGATCAGAGTGCACAGACATGGCCGCTATTGTGAAACAACTCAGGCCACAATACCGCCCATGCGCTGGGACATTTTTTGCACGGTGATCGACAACCACGGCGACCTGGGGGTCTGCTGTCGCTTGTCGCGTCAGTTGCTGTCACAAGGCCATGCCGTGCGCTTGTGGGTCGACGACGCCTCGGCCCTTGCCTGGATGGCCCCGGAGGCCTTGACCGGACAGGCGCAAGGGCTTGAAGTTCGCCCTTGGAATGAAGCCACCCAACCCCATGGGCTGAATGCCTTGGACATCGCCGATGTGTGGATAGAAGCCTTTGGCTGCCGCATCCCCGAGGCCTTTACGGCCCACTTTGTTGAACACACCCTGGAGACCCACACGCAACAACCGGTGTGGATCAACCTCGAATACCTGAGCGCTGAAGACTGGGTACCGCGAATGCACCGCCTGCCCTCACCCGTCATGAGCGGGCCCGCCAAAGGCTGGACACAGCACTTTTTCTACCCCGGCTTCACACCCGATACCGGCGGTCTCTTGCGCGAAGCGGACCTGTGGGCCCGACAACAAGGCTTTGACCGCGCAGCCTGGCGGCAACAACATGCCCCCAGCCTGGCAGCGAACGGTTTGTTGGTCAGCCTGTTTTGCTACGAACCCGCCGCCCTTGACCAACTGCTGGCCCAATTGGTGGATACGCCGCACCATCTGCTGGTCACACCCGGCCGACCGCTGGCGGCGGTGCAACAAGCGCTGGCCCAGATGCCCGTGCACCCCAGCTGGAGCGCCCTGCCCTACACCGACCAAAACGGCTTCGACGAAATGCTCTGGGCCTGCGATCTGAACTTTGTACGCGGCGAAGACTCTTTGGTGCGCGCCTTATGGGCGGGCCAGCCCTTCATCTGGCAGATTTACCCGCAGCACGACCATGCGCACCACACCAAGCTGGCGGCATTTCTGGACTGGCTGCAGGCGCCAGACAGTTGGCGCAAAGCGCATCGGATTTGGAATGGCATTGAGGCAGGCAACGGGTCTGCGATGGAACCTGCATGTTGGGCAGAATGGGCTTCATCTGTCCAAGCTGCTCGGCAAAAACTCACCGAGCAAGACGATTTGCTGTCTCAAATGATCCGCACCATTGAAACCCTGTCATTTCAGACCCGCCAAAACGCTCTGCACACCAAGCCTGGGGCTTGAAAGTGCAGCGATGCCCAAGCCCTTCAATATCGGCTCGGCGGGTGCCATCGAAGCTTGGGCCAACACAAATACAGCATCGCCCCCGGGGTCAACCGCTTGGATGGCTGAGACCACAGCATGGATGAATGCAGTGGTGTCACCTTGTTCAAACAAGGGCCAGGCTTGGACTAAAAGGTGTTTGATCTCGACTTGAACGCCAAAGGCGGCAGCCGACTCTTGCAACAGGCTGGTTGTGGGGCCCAGTGTGCTTTCGAGCGCCGCAACCACCCAGATGGGGGTTGCAGACCGGACCGCTTGATCGGCCATGGCACGGTCAATCCGAACTGCTGAAAATTGACCCAAAGTCGCTGTTTTTTCAGCCCAAGCGCCAATGCTTGAGCAAGTGCAAACCACAACCGACGCGCCTTGAGAGGCGGCTTCTCGCATGGCGACTTGAACCCGCTCTTGCAGCAGCTTGGGATCGGCGTCTTTGCATTGCGCTTGAACCAACAGCGCTTCTTGAACAAAGTGCTCCACCCGGACACTGGCGTCAGATTCGGACATAAGGCGTCCAAAAGTAGCCACATGAACGGGGGCGGTGTGGAGAAATGCGACATGTTTTTGCATAGATCCGTTCAGATGGGGACTTTCATGCAATGTACCCGTTTGGCAATCTTGGCAAGTCAGTTCGCGACAGGTCTCGGCAGGGGTGCCTACAGGTTAGAATAAAAGGCTTGGCTTTAAAGTCACCCTATTTCATTTCAGACTCTATTCCTATGAAAACCGCTCAAGAAATCCGCGTCGGCAACGTCATCATGCACGGCAAAGACCCCATGGTCGTCCTGCGCACCGAATACCAACGCGGCGGCCGCGGCTCGTCCACCGTGCGCATGAAGCTCAAAAGCCTGATCGCTAACTTTGGCACCGAAGTGGTGTTCCGCGCCGACGACAAGATGGACCAAGTCATTCTGGACAAGAAAGACTGCACTTACACTTACTTTGCAGATCCGATGTACGTCTGCATGGACGCCGACTTCAACCAGTACGAAGTCGAAGCCACCAACATGGGTGACGCTTTGAACTACCTCGAAGACGGCATGGAACTTGAAGTGGTGTTCTACAACGAAAAAGCCATCTCGGTCGAATTGCCCACCAGCGTGGTGCGCGAGATCACTTGGACCGAGCCCGCCGTCAAGGGCGACACATCCGGCAAAGTCATGAAGCCCGCCAAAATTGCCACTGGCATGGAAGTGCCAGTGCCTTTGTTTGTGGCCCAAGGCGACAAGATCGAAATCGACACCCGCACCGGTGAGTACCGCAAGCGCGTTTGATCTTTTTCAATTGGATGCAAAAAGGCTCCTGAGGGAGCCTTTTTAATTGCTCGGTTGTGAGCGCCTCATAAGACAGAGCCTGTGTCCCAAACCGCCTGAACAAGTTCTTACTTTGCTTGGGGGCGTAAATGCCATGCCGAGCGTGAGCCTACGCCCACGACCAAGCCGACCAGCCAAAACACAGGGCCAATGCCC
>Ga0114962_10004966_pt1 | contig 10494 bp, 5 predicted proteins | sample C_130820_MF_Meta_FD_87017 | JGI IMG/M metagenome (GOLD analysis project Ga0114962, IMG submission 87017) | Freshwater microbial communities from Lake Croche, Canada to study carbon cycling - C_130820_MF_MetaG | ecosystem: Environmental > Aquatic > Freshwater > Lake | place: Lake Croche, Canada...
TCAGCACAAATTAGCAAAAAAGCACAAGCGGTAATCAAACTTGCTCAGCAAGAAGATGAGGTGTTTAGTTTAATTTCTAATGATAATTCCCTTAAAGCTTGGCTCAGAGAGAAAAATGTGAATGGTGACTACAGAGTCGTTGTTAAGGTAGTAAACCCTAGAGAAATTTTGTCAGATATTTTTGAGAAAGAGATAAACAAATTTCTTGATCAATTAATACTTAAGGTTAACCAGCCCAATTTCGTGCAAATGTCGAATAAGATTTATGCAGAGATGTCTGATGTGACTCCGATTGCTGCAGCAGAGTTTTGTGCTAATATTGAATTGCGAGTTTTGAGATGGTTTGCTGATCCAGGAGATTGTGATCTTTCATCAGAAGAAATAAAAAAAATGATAAAGTCTGCACGAGGAGATGCTTTGAGATTCTATCTTCTTGCAGATAATGCTAATTCGCACGCATTAAAAGGCAGTGCATTGCCTAAAATTGAAGAATTTTTAGAATCCACAAACAATATAATCCATATTCAGAAATCTCCTGGCATTGAATTGAGAATTGCTCAAACAATAAAAGAGCGAGGTATTGCACCAGATAACTATGCGTTTTTTGATATAGCATCACCTTATCTTGACTATGTTTCTACTATATTGCATGGAGAGCAAATGCGGATTGTTGTATTTGATTTCAGTAGTTATGAGCCTGATGATCTAAAAATATTGAAAGAACTCTTAGCTGTTGCAATTCATAACAAAAAGAAAGTTATTCTACTATCTAAGGATGATGATGAGAATTTTGTGGAATATGGGTCACATACTTATATTGACAATGAGCTTTCAGATGAGCAAATAGAGAAGGCAGTAAAAGGCAAAGAAGACTCAATTGTTAATATAGCTGGCAAGAATTATGCATTAGGGACTTTTTTAGCGGACAAAGCAAGTGGTGTTTATCAAGCTATGAAACACCCTAACTTTCTTTATGAGATATTGAATCAACTGGATCAAGATAATTTAGATTCTGGTTTATTACATGATATATATATAGAAAACGAATTACTGAAAGGGAAGGCAATATACAATTGGCGTAATATATTATCTACAGTACGAACAAATTTATTTATTATAAAAGGAGCGGTTTGTGCTTCTGAAATAAGAGAAGCGCTCATAGGTGAAAAAGATAATTCTCAAAAGAGGCTAGTATCTAGTTTAGATGAAGAGATTACAAAAGAAACTAAATATCGCTTGATAAGCAAAAAAGATTTGTTGGATGGTTTTATAGATAAACCTCATATTAGACAAATTTGTATAGATGATACGTTAGCGCCAGAAGAAATACAGTATGATAATTATGTTATCTTAAGTATTGTTGAAGATGGTAAAGCAATAATAGAGAGTGTTAGAGCGGTTGCCCTTCCTATTGCTGAGAGTTATAGATTTGAAAAAGAAAATATTATAGGAAGAGAGGATATAATTGAGAAAAATTTTTGCGTTTTTTCTGCTAATGCAGGGTATGGCAAATCTTCTTTTTGTTTGCATCAACGAGCAATATGGTTGAAAGGAAAAGATAATAAATTTTTGTGGGTAGTAAAACTGGATTTATCACGTTTAGATTTCAAAGGAGAGAAAGCGAACATATTTGAGCTATTTAATAAAAAGACATCAGGTTTAGATTGGTCTGATTGGCAACTAGAAGCTTTGATGCATGATATGCGTTATCCAGGAAAGGTAAGAATTCTGCTAGATGGCTTTGATGAAATAAAGGAATCAACAGTAATAAAAAAGTTAGGAGATTGGATCGTATCTATTCCAAAAGAAGTAAATCTTATAATTACAACCAGGCCATATGCTGCGCACAATATACCTATGCCTGACAATAGAAATCTAGATTTATTTCTCACTCTTCAAGAATATGACAGTAAAGACAAGGAAAAATATATTAGAGATTATATTTCAGCTGTAATAAAAGATGCTGCTCCACAGCACATTGAAGATGTGATAAAGAAATATCAAAAATTATCTATGAGTAGTTCAGATAGTGTTCGCTCTTTGCTTGGTGTGCCATTAGAGATGTATCTTTTTTGTGAAGCATTTGAGTTCGAAATCTTGGAAGATTATAGAGCTTTGAAAGAAGGAGGAGAAATTTTACAGAGGATTGAAGGAGTTGAGTTAGGTACAGTTGGTTTATTTGAAAAGTTTCTGGTAAAAAAGTTATCTATTTTTCTATCAAAACACCTAAAAATTGAAAATTATCTTCGTTCATCAAGGGGAGAACACCTCACATATGTTACCACTTCTTTATATGCAGATATATTACAGGTGTTTGCTTTTAAACAAGCTTTTGACTTAGATTATGAGATAGTGAACAATGCATTAAGAGAGCGCTATTATGATGAATACGTAATGCAAGAATTAAAGGAAACAGGCCTTGTATTAGTTGAGAAAAAAGGTACAGAGTATGTTCTTAAATTCAATCATGCAACTTATCAGGAATATTTTGCAGCACTAAAAATTATTTCAGGATTATGTAGTAATAACGGTGATGTTCAACAGATATTTAGGCAATATAAACATTATATGCCACACTATCAGGTGATATTCGGATTTGCTGGACAACTTAGTTTAGGCGAAAGCAAGTTTTTATTAAGAATAGATCAGGATCAGTTTTTGAGAATACAAAAATTCTGGGGCGCTCTATACGGAGAAATTTCGGATAGTCATGATCTTTTGGGGGAAGCAGAGTCCTTGCTTGTGGGTAGATGCTTGAGTGTATTATCTAGCGAAGACATTGAGATTTTGGAACGGAGTACTTTTGATAAATCTTGGCATAAAAAATTAACGAGATTATCAAAAGATCCTAATTTAGACAGAAGAGCTCGCAAAGAAGCACAAGCAGCTCCTGTAGAACGTACACAAGTAGAAGAAGAACATAAAGAGCATGATATTGAAGAACAAATAAAAAAATATTGTGATGATAAAAATAGGTTGAAAGAACTTAGAGATTATGTAAGTAGTTTTGGCAAAGTAACACAAAGCAAAGTAAGAGGATTGTTATCAAGAGAATTAGAATCAAGAAAAGAATGGGATTATGAAGGAAGTTATTGGGCTCTTGATTTTGGTATATCTGCTGTTGCTTTATGTGGTGAATATTTCTCTAGAAATTTAGCAGATAAATTGAAGAATAGAGCTGATATGTGGTCGAATAACTTTAATCTTGCCTTGGGTGTGTGGGATGAAATCGTAGGCACAGCTTGGAGAGAACATAGCAAGGAAGTTGCAGATAGTGTTTCTTACGCATTAAGTCAATTTTTGCAAAGTAAAAATGCTCGTTCTTTTTTTGCAGAAGAAATTCCAAATCTAAGACAGGTTGTTGGAGCATTTATGCAATACACAAGAAATAATTTTGATTATGCAACCTCCATAATAGAAATATTACAGGTAGCTAAAAGAGTGAGTTATGCGGTTGTTGTAAGTAGTGACAACGTCATGCTTGAGTTAATAGGAGATGATCGTTATCCGATCTCAGTAAATCATCGTGGATTTGGGGAAGCACTGGAGGTTTTGAAAAGCACACAATGTGATGATCCAATTACGTATATAAGCTTAGTTCAAGCAAATCATAAATTCAGTGAGTTGCTGAGGAGGTATGAATTTGAAAGCGAATTATCAGATTTGAATCCTCAAGAGATGGAGAAATATTTCAAAGGTCGTTTTGATGAATTTTCTGAACATAAGAAACTAGGGGAATTAGAAAGTTTCTTTTCTCTTTTGGAAGAGCTTAAGCCAGAGCATCTAGATTTTGCAAAAAGAATATTCGCTGCAAATTTTTTTGCAGCTAAACATAAAGCAAATGCGTTTTGGGAATATGATTTTGGTGCAGAAGCACTTAAATATTGCGGCCACTACGTTACAAGCAGTATGAAAGCTTTATATGAGGCAAGAGTTTATAAATCAGATGTAGTAACTTTTGTTCAAAAATCTTGTACTTCTTTATTCAAGGAATTCGTAGGAGAATTAGAGATTGTACAAGATTTATCTGGTTTAAAAAAATAAGAATAGCATTATCAAAAATTGTAAAAATTTTGTCTGGAGATAAAGGTGCTCAAGAATTAATAACTAATATCAAAGCAAAAATTGAATATCTTCAAAACATAGAGTTGCATATTAAAAATAGTCGCACGTTACATCAGGCAAAGGTTTTACTAGAATGCGGAATAATGCCACCGAACGCTGATGATATGAAACTAGACGTAAGTGGGGAAGGTTCTTATTCAGTAAAGAGTTACCTATTCGGCGATGCTTTTGAAGCATATTTTTTGAGCGGATTGGAAAAACTTTTGAAGTTGAGACTATTCAATTTAAATAATTTAGATTTTGATTTCCTTGTTATACAACCTACAGAAACTTCTAATGAAATAGTAATTTCACAAAACGTGCTAACCTTTTTAGAAAATTCTGAGTTAGACAAAATAGTATTATTACCTTTGCTAACTCCTGCTGATCCAATTGGAAGAATGAAGCACTGGGTTGGAGTAATAATAGAAAACAAGTTAAGAGATATAACGATAAAATACTTAGATTCAGAAAACCAAGCAATCAATTTAGTAGTGGCAAACCAACTAGAACTTGAAAAGTTGGGTTTTTCCATAGTTATGGATCAAATATACGTAGAACAGCAACGATACCGTAACTGTGGCTCTGAACTAATAGAAAATTTTATATATTACATGACGGGTAGCAGATCAACACAAGAAGCAGCAGTCTATGTCCATTCACTATTAATGGAAAATGCATTATTAGATCCAATAGAATATGCGCTAAGAATTTCAGAGAATAGTAAACTCATAGGGTTTTTATCAAAACAGGCACCATTAATGGTTGATAGGCCGATAACTGATACTGATAGTAATGGACTGTTTGGAATGTCTATGCGACAAGCTGACGTAAGATTTGAGGTATTAACTCTTTCTGAAGAAACTTATTTAAGCAAACTACTATCACCATACATGCATTTAAGTGCACAACAGACAATTACTATGTTTGGAGATTCAGTATTGCTAGTAGTAGATAAGGAAGTTAGCTCTAGTCAAGCGCAAGTAGCATTACTTGCGCAAAATATTGGTGCTATTTTACCAATACAATCTGGTGATTTTAGTGCAGTAAGCTCTACTGCATTAGTAGGAGTAGCTAGTAGTGGATATAATTCACCTGAGCAACAATTTCAAGGTCAAGGATCAGGTTTCTTTACGTTCATTCATAGAGTTATAGGCCCAGTAACAAGCACATTAAATAATGGTTTGATGAATATGGGTAACGCTATAATCGATGTGATTATGCAGAATAATTATATCAAGCATCAATTAATCAATTATGTATATTATGATGAGTTATCAGCTATTAAAGCAGTAATTAATAAACCTTATATACAGTTATCTGCAATTTCTGATGTTCAATCATTATTACAGAAACATCCATTCCAGTGGAGTGAGAAGGATTTTAGGAAGATAAAACTGGTAGTGCACCCGGATAAAGGTGGTAATGATGAAGACTTTCGTACAATAAATGCATTTCAAGAGCAAGTAGGGGATAAAGATCAGATGTATCAAAATCTTTTACCTAAATTATTACCTAATATCCAAACTGTAATCCACAAAACGACAATAGGATTTAAGAGTTTTGATACTACTGTTGATGCAGCCAGATTAATATATGAGCCTACATTACAAAACACTAAGAAAGCTGTTCTTGACTGTGCATATCTGTATAGTATGTATCAAGGTATAAATGGCGTGTCTGCAGTAATAAGTGGATCTGAGGCTATATATCAAATCTATCAAGGAGAATACACGCAAGCACTCCAGACTGTTGCTACTACCATTGGTTATATTGCATTACCTAGCCTATTAGCATATACAGCAATACCATATCTTAGTCTAGGATACGGTATTGGCATGGCCGCATATACTGGTTATAGTGCTATTACTAATGCCTATTCATTTTACCTGGAAAGGACTAGCGATGTTGAATCTATGCTTAGGTCAACTATGGCCTATAAAGATTTGACAAAAATCTTATCGGAGTCGCCATTACAGCAAATATATGACTTTGCAAGCACAGCACGAGGATATGAGTTTGAGCTTAATAGTATCGCTCTTGTAGCAGAGAAAGAAGCTTTAAAAAGCAAACTGGTAGAAGAAAAAAGAGAGTTTGGACAGAAGCTCTATGATCATATCTACGAACCATTACTTGAAGAGAAATACAATCTATTAAATCAAGTGTTGCAAGGTAACATAGCACAAGAAGAAGCTAAAATCCTAAAAGCTAAACATATCAAGATAGAGTCTGATAATCCAAGCTATGAGCATTGTATGGAAATCAAAGATAAGGATGTTGATACTAATTCAGAACATTATTATTGTTATAATTATGAGAAAAAGCAGTTAGATTATGTTCTTATCGGAGACAATCTGCTCGAGGTTATTGAGCGTTTATAAAGGGGTATGACGATCAATGGAACGAAAAGTTACGCTAAGGACTTTTTATTTCATTTAATTTTCTCAAATTCCAATCTCACATATGGTTTTGGTAAAGGCTCACAGATGTGGTACGTACAGTAAGTCACATTGGCACATATTACATACTTTGTAAAACAATAAGCTGATCGATCTTGCATTGTAAAATTTGGGGGTGAATCGAAAAGTTTTTGCTCGTGAGCAGATAGTATAGCAATAACAGTCATTATAGTGCCTCCGTATATTTAGAAATAATTGATCTTATAGTGAAAGTAATTAATTGACAATAAGTGTGATAAGAAAGATAATCACCCTATAGATTTAATGACAAAAGACAGTAAATTGACCAAAATGACCCAAGAAAAAGAAACAACAACCAAAATTAATAAAATTAAATTACCTGTGCCAATTTTTGATTCACGCGAGTATCTGAAAGCCAAGCAAGATAAAGAGTTTGCTCATTTAGATAGTTGTTACAACATTCAAGATGTCAAAAAAGCTCAGATGTTCCTTCTTTCATACCAAGGAAATTTAGGCACGTTTAATGCCTATAGAAATGAAACTGAACGTTTATTACAATGGGGTTCTCTAATTGCTAAAAAGTCTTTAAAAGATCTTAAACGTGAAGATATTGAAAATTTTATTAAATTTTGTCAAAAACCCATTAAACAATGGATTGGACTACATAAACCACCAAGATTCATTGAAATTGAAAAAGATAAGACTCGTGTTCCTAATCCGAAATGGAGGCCATTCATTGTTACAGTAAGCAAAACAAGCCATCGCAATGGAGACAGGCCTAATACAAAAGATTATGAGCTCAGTCAAGCTGCATTAAAACAGATCTTTGCCATAGTTAGCAGTTTTTATAATTATCTACTTCAAGAAGAATACGTTTTTATGAATCCTGTAGCAATGATTCGTCAGAGGAGTAAATTTATTCGCAAAATACAGGACAAGCCTAAAATCAGACGTTTATCAGAACTACAATGGCATTATGTAATAAAAACAGCTGAAGAGTTAGCAGATCAAGGTAGTGACTATCATGAGCGTACATTATTTATGATATCTGCTTTGTACCTGATGTATTTAAGGATCTCAGAGCTTGTTGCAAGCAGTAGATGGACACCTAAAATGAGTGATTTTGCTCAAGATAGTGATCATAACTGGTGGTTTACTACTGTTGGTAAAGGTAATAAACAAAGGCAAATAGCAGTAAGTGATACGATGCTAGAAGCTTTGAAACGCTGGCGTCAACATCTTGGTTTACTTCCCCTTCCCTCAGCAGCTGATAACTCACCATTAATTCCTAAAACCATTGGTAAAGGACCAATCAGTAGTACAACATACGTGAGAAAAGTCGTTCAACAATGTTTTGATCAAACAATAATAAAACTACAAAAAAATGGCTTTATTGAAGAAGCTGATTCTCTCCTTGAAGCAACAGTACATTGGTTGAGACATACCGGTATCTCAGATGATGTAAAAACAAGACCAAAAGAACATGTCAGAGACGATGCCGGACACAGCTCTAGCGCGATCACTGATAAATATATTGATATTGAGCTGCGAGAACGTCATAAATCTGCTAAAGCTAAACCTCTACGCTAAATATCAATATATTACAATTCATGGCGTTTTTGCCCCGCTTTTGTAGTTAGATCCTAGGTTTATACAAGTTAAAGGCAAAAGAAAGAAAAGAAAAAATAAAAGCTGCATTTACGATGTGGACGGCAATTAGTTTATTAAATATTGCTCCCTGAAATACACAAAATAGCATAATTTACTACCATTCCTAACAACTTGACAATACCTTGGGGATTGACAGGACAAACAGTTAGTGTGATAGTAAAATTGTACTACAAAAAATATTAGGTTAATATTTATTTAAATTACGAAGAATGTGGCTTATGAATTACAAAAAGATGATTGTTAGAACAGGTAAAGCAAATAATGACGCTGTTGCATCTACACCAAAAATCCCCATTGATCTCCAAAACCCAGTGGCTGAGGTACTAACCAGAGCTGATCAACCTGTAACGATTGCTTCAGATTCAACTTCGGCTACTTCTACAATACCATATTACAATGCATTTTATAATGGTTTAGATCATTCTAGTGATTTTAGATATATTGTAGCCAGTACTTTAATAGGATATGGAGGAAGTTTATTTATTGGTCTAATTGGGTTTCCAATAACAGGATTCCTAGCATCTATGTTTACTATGTTTACTATGTTTAGTTCTACATTTATTGTAATTTGTAAAATGGATAATATTTTTGATAAATCATCGAATAAACTTGATTTCTCTAATTCTCAGATAAGTTATTTTGGATCTATATCAAGTATTATAGATTATGAATGTGGTGTCATATTATTTGGTAAAGGTAGTTGCTATGGAGATGCTCTTGATAAATCATTTGAATATTTTATTTCAACTCAAAGTGTAAAAAATGGTTTAGATCATGCAGCTGAAATTAAATATGCAATGATAATCCCACTTGCAATGACAAAATTTCTTTATCCTTTTGTATCAAAAACACCGAGCGAATCAATAAAAACAATGTTTTCTTTTTACGTTACAAATATACTTTCTTTTACAATAGGCTTGGAAAACTACATAACAGGTATGGAGCCTTCTGCTAAATTTATAGGTGCAATCCCAAGTATTGTTGATCATCACTGTGATCTTATATTAAATAAAAGTACAGGATGTTATGGAACTGTAATTGATACCTTATATCAGAGCACTTTTCAAATTTTAGGTATAGAAGAAGAAATATTTAAAAAACTACTCAAAGAAAGGCTAGAACATAAGAGTGATTATAAATATGTGCTTATGGGTTTAATTCCAATTGTAGGGATTGCTTATGTTAAAGGACAAATTATTATACCATCTTTTATTGCCTCTGTTGTTTTGGGAACAGGGTTAATAGAATTTGTAGATATTCAATCAGAGTATAGTTTGCCATTTAACTTTGGTGTTTTTAGTCCAAAGGAGCTTAACGGCCTAAAAAATTTAGTTGAAGGTATTCACAAAATGATCGGTACTTTGCCATGTATGTTAGATCATATGTGTGGTGCTATATTATTTGGTAATGGTAGTTGTTATGGTGATATTTTTGATAGATCGTATGAGTATACTTCTGAAATATATGGTTCTATAAAAAATTCGTCAGATAGTTTTTCTGCCTATTGGTCAAATGATTATCATGATCTTTAAATTAAACTTAATTAAGTAGTACTTTTTTGAACAAAGTAATTTACAATAGAGTTATTAAAATTTAGGAAATAATCAAAAAGTAAATATAACAAATCATAAAGCAATTTATTCTTATGGCAGATCTCAAGCTATAGAAGATGGGTTTTTGGTTAATGTAACCGATATGGCAAAAGCAGTCGGTATAAAACGGCACGTTACTGTTACTTCTGCCGTGTGGTCTGATTTTATTGAATGGACATACAATGATAGAAGAAGACAGGGGCTTCAAGACAACAAAGATAATATGCAGTAATTTGCGCATAATAACCCTAATAATAACACTTTTTGCTGAATAAAATAGCCTGAAATATATATGTAAAGGTAATTACTAAAGATATAAAGGCTTGTGTTGTGATCTTAACCCCAAAAATAATCAATTCAGATAATAAACAAGTAGTCAATGCATTAGAAAAATCTAATTTTGCGATATTGGGGCTAAATAATAATTTAGAGTACGGAGCAATAAGAGTAACAAATATTATCACTAAACAAGAATTAATCTTGGTTGATAAAGCACTGAATGCATCTGGAAAAGAAGGTTTTTTCTTTATTTGTTCATTACTGGATATGGGTGATTATGTTATGACTAGTGGTGGTGGAATCCCAATAGATCCGATCTTGTCGCTCTTGTTGTACCAACGCCATTAGATTGCAGAAAAACCATGATTTCACGTACAATCTTTTGTTCTTGCCAATTTTTTGTAATCTTATCTATTCGTTTATCACCA
>Ga0114962_10004968_pt1 | contig 10489 bp, 12 predicted proteins | sample C_130820_MF_Meta_FD_87017 | JGI IMG/M metagenome (GOLD analysis project Ga0114962, IMG submission 87017) | Freshwater microbial communities from Lake Croche, Canada to study carbon cycling - C_130820_MF_MetaG | ecosystem: Environmental > Aquatic > Freshwater > Lake | place: Lake Croche, Canada...
TAGGCGTGCTCGGACCGAGCGCCACGCGGCGGCTGGGCTTGGGTTTTGGGTGTGCTCGGTTGCGGCGCGCCAAAGACACGGGAGACGCCACGCCGAGTTGCTGGAGTAGGCTGGCAGCGGTTGTGCCATTTGCCTTGAGCAGCGGCATGGTCAAGGCCGTTGCAGACACCACCACCTTGCGGGTGTTGACACTCAATACCGATATGCAATGCGACATCACGGTGCAAACGCCCCTTGGACCTGATGGCCAGCGCTTTGTGGCCGATACAGGTGACGCGCGTATCGATGGTGCGCCTGGCTGCTCGGCACCCATTACCATCAACTTTCTTGACACCGCGGGTTCGGTGTGCAGCGGCTTATTGCCTACGGGCCGTGTGAAAGACACGGTCCATGTGGTTCCCAATGAACACCTCAAAGGTTTTGCGCCCTTTGACATTGACGTGACTTGCATTGACAACGGCATGCCTTTGGTGTTGTTCAAAGCTGCCGACATGGGACGCACCGGTTATGAGTCAGTCGATGCGTTGAATGCGGATACCGAACTCAAAACCCGCATCGAGGCTTTGCGGTTGCAAGTGTCGTTGCTGATGGGTCTGGGCGATGTCAGTACCAAGAACTACCCCAAAATGACATTGATTGCACCACCTGTAAATGGTGGTGCATTGACCACCCGCAGCTTCATTCCACATGTCTGCCACGACGCGGTGGGTGTGTTGGCTGCGGTGACCATCGGCACCGCCTGTGTCCTCACAGGCACCGTGTGCGAGGGTGTGGCGGTGATGCCAAGCGGCGACCACACAGCGCTGTCGGTGGAACACCCCACCGGTGAGTTCAGCGTGGCTTTGCAAACCCGTTTGGCACCCGAGTTGCCTGGCGGACACGAGGTGACCCAAGCCGCGTTGCTGCGCACGGCACGGCTCATCATGCGCGGTGAGGCCATGGTGCCTTGGGCTGTTTGGAATTCAGGAGACACACAATGCCTTTGATCATTGACTGCCATGGTCACTACACCACCGCACCCAAGGCGCTAGAGGACTGGCGCAACCAACAAATTGCGGGTATCAAAGACCCTTCGCTGATGCCCAAGCCGTCTGACTTGAAGATCAGCGATGACGATTTGCGTCACAGCATTGAAACCAATCAATTGAAATTGATGAAAGAACGAGGCAGTGACATCACCTTGTTTTCGCCCCGCGCGTCGTTCATGGCCCATCACATTGGTAACTTTGCAGTTTCCAGCACCTGGGCAGCGATTTGCAACGAACTGTGCTTCAGGGTCTCTGCCTTGTTTCCAGACCACTTTGTGCCTGTGGCCATGTTGCCGCAGTCGCCGGGCGTGGACCCAGCCACTTGCATTCCCGAACTTGAAAAATGTGTCAAGGACTACGGGGCTGTTGGCATCAACCTCAACCCCGATCCCTCCGGCGGCCATTGGACATCCCCTCCCTTGAGTGATCGACATTGGTACCCGATTTATGAAAAGATGGTGGAGTACGACTTGCCTGCCATGATCCATGTGTCCACGAGTTGTAATGCGTGTTTTCACACCACAGGAGCGCATTACCTCAACGCCGACACCACCGCTTTCATGCAGTGTCTGAGCAGCGACTTGTTCAAAGACTTTCCAACGCTGAAATTTTTGATCCCGCATGGCGGCGGCGCTGTGCCTTACCACTGGGGCCGCTTCAGAGGTCTGGCGCAAGAGCTGAAAAAGCCTTTGCTGGAAGAGCATTTGCTTCACAACATTTTTTTCGACACCTGCGTTTACCACCAACCCGGCATCGATTTGCTCCACACCGTCATTCCTGTGAAAAACGTCTTGTTTGCATCTGAAATGATTGGCGCGGTGCGTGGCATTGACCCGCAAACAGGCCACTACTTCGACGATACCAAGCGGTACATCCAGAACAGCACCTTGCTCAGTGATGAAGACCGCCACCAAATTTATGAAGCCAACGCACGCCGTGTGTTTTCACGGTTAGACGCTCGATTGACAATGAAAGGTCTTTGATATGCATTACCCCCTTGGAACGGTCAAGCGAAACATTCACCGCGCTGACAGAGGTGCGGTAGAGCAACTCGGCCTTTATGGCGTGGCCACTGTCCACGAGGCCATGGGGCGTTTGGGCTTGATGCATACCATCATGCGCCCTATTTATGCCGGTGCACGTGTTTCGGGTACTGCGGTCACGGTGTTGCTGCACCCAGGCGACAACTGGATGATGCATGTGGTGGCGGAACACATTCAAGAAGGTGACATCGTTGTTGCCGCCATCACTGCACCTTGCACCGATGGTTATTTTGGCGACTTGTTGGCCACCTCTTTCATGGCGCGTGGTGCGCGCGCACTCATCATCGATGCCGGTGTGCGCGACGTGGCGGAACTCACGCAAATGGGGTTCCCGGTCTGGAGTCGTTCCATCAGTGCCAAAGGCACCATCAAGGCCACGGTCGGTTCGGTCAATGTGCCCATCGTCTGCGCAAGTGCGTCGGTCAACCCAGGTGACGCTATCGTGGCCGATGATGATGGCGTGGTGGTGGTGCCGGCCAGCATGGCGCAACAAGTGGCAGATGCCGCTGCCGCCCGCGAAGCCAATGAAGGGGAGAAGCGATCCAAATTGGCTTCTGGCGTGTTGGGCTTGGACATGTACAACATGCGCGAACCGCTGGCCAAGGCTGGCTTGAATTACATCGACTAAGCGCATGAAACCCACCACTGGCAATTTCACCAAAACTGATGGTTGGCTCGACTGGTTTGATGGCCCAGCCAAGCCGCGCTTTGAATTGCCTGCCGGTGCGGTGGATGCGCATTGCCACGTGTTTGGCCCAGGCGAAAAATTCCCCTATGCACCAGAGCGCAAATACACGCCCTGCGATGCTTCCAAGGATCAACTTTTTGCGCTGCGCGATCATCTGGGATTTGACAAGAACGTGATTGTCCAAGCCACTTGCCACGGCGCAGACAACAGCGCCATGGTGGATGCGTTGGTGCATTCGGGTGGGCGGGCACGCGGTGTTGCCACTGTCAAGCGCAGCATCACCGACCCTGAACTCCAAACCATGCATGAGGCCGGTGTGCGTGGTGTGCGCTTTAATTTTGTCAAACGCTTGGTCGACTTCACACCCAAAGACGAATTGATGGAGATCGCTCATCGCATCAAAGCTTGGGGTTGGCATGTGGTGATTTATTTTGAAGCGGTGGATCTGCCTGAGTTATGGGATTTCTTTTCATTACTTCCCACTGCCGTGGTGGTTGACCACATGGGCAGGCCCAACGTGACGTACCCTGTGCAGGGACCGGAGTTCAGTTTGTTCATGCAGTTCATGCGGCAACACGAGAATGTATGGAGCAAAGTCAGTTGCCCTGAGCGCTTGAGCATCAGCGGACCTCAGGCATTGCATGGTGAACAACGCGCCTACCAAGATGTTGTTCCCTTCGCCCGCCATGTGGTTGAAACTTTCCCTGACCGCGTTCTGTGGGGCACCGATTGGCCACACCCCAACCTCAAAGAACACATGCCCGATGATGGTTTGTTGGTGGACTTCATTCCTCACATCGCAGTGAATGCGCAGTTACAACACAAGTTGTTGGTTGATAACCCGACGCGTTTGTATTGGTCATAGGAGTATGGAATTTTGGCTTTAGATAAACCTTATTTGGATGTACCTGGCACCACTATTTTTGACGCTGAGCAGTCACGCAAAGGCTATTGGTTGAACCAGTTTTGTATGTCCCTCATGAAAGCAGACAACCGTACCCGTTTCAAAGCCAACGAACGTGCCTACCTTGATGAATGGGCCATGACCGAGGAGCAAAAACTGGCGGTGTTGGCCCGTGACCTCAACTGGTGCATTCGCACAGGTGGCAATATTTATTTTCTTGCCAAAATCGGCGCGACCGATGGCAAAAGCTTTCAGCAAATGGCGGGCAGCATGACGGGCATGACCGAAGATGAATACCGCGCCATGATGGTGGGTGGCGGACGCTCTGTCGAAGGCAATCGGTTCATTGGGGAAGATGGCAGCGCCCAAGCGCATCGCCAGCCTCAAGGCCAAGCAGGAAAGGCCTGAAACATGGCACATATCTCTGCATCGGTTTACACCTCGCATGTCCCCGCCATTGGCGCGACCATTGACATGGGTAAAACGCAAGAGCCTTATTGGCAGCCATTGTTCAAAGGCTATGAATTTTCCAAACAATGGATGAAGGCGCACACGCCTGACGTGATTTTTTTGGTGTACAACGACCATGCCACCGCTTTCAGCTTAGACATGATTCCCACGTTCGCTATCGGAACGGCTGCGCAATACATGCCAGCCGACGAAGGCTGGGGACCCCGACCAGTTCCTGTTGTACAGGGGCATCCCGAGTTGGCCGCGCACATCGCTCAGTCGGTCATTCAACAAGACTTTGACTTGACCATTGTCAACAACATGGATGTGGACCATGGTCTGACGGTGCCCTTGTCGCTCATGTGTGGTCAACCCGTCTCTTGGCCATGTCCAGTCATTCCTTTTGCAGTGAATGTGGTGCAGTACCCTGTGCCTTCTGGACAGCGGTGCTTTAACCTTGGCAAAGCCATAGCCAAAGCAGTGAAAAGTTTTGATGCAGATTTGAATATTCAAATATGGGGCACAGGTGGCATGAGCCACCAGTTGCAAGGCCCACGCGCTGGTCTCATCAACAAGGATTTTGACAACGCATTTTTGGATCAATTAATCATTGATCCTGCCGCTTTGGCCAAGAAGCCGCATATTGATTATGTGCGGGAAGCGGGCAGCGAAGGCATCGAGTTGGTGATGTGGCTGATTGCGCGAGGTGCCATGAGCGATGTGAATGAAGGCAAGCCCTCGCCGAAAGTGGCGCACCGTTTTTACCATGTGCCTGCCAGCAACACGGCGGTAGGGCATTTGATTTTGGAGAACCTATGAATAAAGCGATCAAAGTAGCCTTGGCAGGTGCAGGCGCGTTTGGCATCAAACATTTAGACGGCATCAAACGCATCGATGGCGTGGAAGTTATCTCCCTCATTGGTCGCGAGTTGGAAAAAACCCAAGACGTGGCCAAGCAATACGGCATTGCGCATGTCACCACCGATCTGAATGAAAGCTTGGCCCTCACAGATGTTGACGCAGTGATTTTGTGTACGCCCACGCAAATGCATGCTTCGCAGTCCGTTGCCTGTCTTAAAGCTGGTAAACATGTGCAAGTTGAAATTCCTTTGTGTGATGTGTACAAAGACGGTTCCGAGGTGGTGGCCTTGCAAAAGCAAACTGGCTTGGTGGCCATGTGCGGCCACACGCGGCGCTTTAACCCCAGTCACCAGTTTGTGCACCAGCAAATCAAGGCAGGGCAGTTCCATGTGTTTCAAATGGATGTGCAAACCTATTTTTTCCGCCGCACCAATATGAACGCCTTGGGTCAACCGCGCAGTTGGACCGATCACCTGTTGTGGCACCACGCGGCGCACACAGTGGACCTGTTCGCCTACCAAGCAGGCAGTCCCGTGGTGAAGGCCAATGCGATGCAAGGCCCCATCCATCCAACGCTTGGGATTGCCATGGACATGGGCATACAGTTGCAAGCCGCCAATGGTGCGATTTGCACCTTGTCACTGAGCTTCAACAACGAAGGCCCTTTGGGTACTTTCTTTCGCTACATTGGTGACAACGCCACCTACATTGCCCGCTACGACGACTTGTTCAATGGCAAGGAAGAAAAACTCGATGTCTCCAAGGTGGCGGTGTCCATGAACGGCATCGAGTTGCAAGACCGCGAGTTTTTTGCGGCCATTCGCGAGGGCCGTGAGCCCAATGCCAGTGTGGCGCAGGTGTTGCCTTGCTACCAAGTGCTGCACGATTTGGAACAACAATTGTCATGAATAAACGCCAAGTAGGCCCTTTCCAAGTCAACCCCATTGGCCTGGGGTGCATGAATATTTGCGCAGTCTATGGTCCACCCCCTTCCTTTGACGACGCACAGCGCCTGTTGTTAACGGCTTTGGACGAGGGCGTGGATTTTTTCGATACCGCGGCCCTTTATGGTTTTGGTGAGAGCGAACGCATCATCGGCAAGGTCTTGTCTAACCACCGCAGCCGCTTCACCTTGGCCAGCAAATGCGGTATGCAAGGTGTGGATGTCAACGGTGACGGCAAAAAAGTGCGTGTCATTGATGGACGACCCGCCACCATCAAGGCCACCTGCGACGACAGTTTGCGCCGCCTCAACACGGAGGTGATTGACCTGTATTACCTGCACCGCTGGGACAAACGCGTTCCCATCGAGGAAAGCGTAGGCGCTTTAAGTGATTTGGTGCGGGCAGGAAAAATTCGCAGCATTGGCTTGTCCGAGGTGTCTGCGGTAACTCTTCGCAAAGCCCATGCCGAGCATCCCATCGCTGCCTTGCAAACCGAATATTCCCTGTGGACCCGTAACCCTGAAATCGCGGTATTGAATGCCTGCCAAGACCTTGGCGTGGCTTTTGTGTCGTTCAGTCCCTTGGCGCGAAAATTCTTATGCAACGACTTGCACGGCACTGCCGATTTATTGCCCACCGATTGGCGTCACACCTCACCGCGCTTTAATGCCGAGCACTATCCACACAACCTGGCCTTGCTAGGTGGTTATGTGCAAATCGCCAATGAACTTGGTTGCACGCCCGCACAACTGGCACTGGCTTGGGTGCTGCAGCAAGCGCCGCACATTGTCACCATCCCTGGAACGTCGCGCATCGACCATTTGAAAGACAACATGGCTGCGTTGAATATTCAACTCTCACCAGAGGTATTGGCGCGGTTGAACCAAGCCATCAACCAACACACTGTGCGTGGCAACCGTTACAACGAACAAGCCAGCAGCGAAGTCGATACCGAAGTTTTTTAAGCCCTAGGGTAAATCCCCCCCCACAGAAACACCACTTGTACTTATTTCAAATAAGCATATATTGGTAGATTGATATTTAATCTCTAAGGGGATTGTATGAAACTCATTTGGGAGCACTACCATTTATCTTTGCAGAAGTTCTTTCAACGCTTATCCGAAAGACTTTATGTACCCAGTCAGACAGGCTCCCACGATATCGGAAACCAGTTCCTAGGCGATTTGGCGAGTTCCTATATCGAGAACAAGAATTTTCCACTCGCCACCAATCCTGCTTTTAGAGGCATCAAAATCGGTAAGCGTTAAAAGTCTTTTCTTTGCCTTTTTTGCAAAGGCAGGGGAAGCGAAAAACAGGGTCGCTTATTCGATCATTGTTTCCTTGTACCCGTAACCGCCTGATGGTGTGTGGCACTATTGTCTTGCTTTAAATTATCTAAATTAAGACACACGCCTGCCATAAATAAATTATCTAATACGAAGTGCCTTTTGAAAAGTACTTCCATGTCCGTAGAGTCAGTCAGTTCAGAATTCCACCTCATCAATGATGGTGGTTTCAACCGCATGCTAGCTTATTCACGATTAGGTGAATTCAATGCAAAACATGTTTTTTTATGCTTGCCAGGATTGTTAGAGACGCGTGAAAGCTTTCATCCTTTGCTTGAAATGGTTGAGCAATTTGATGATTGTTGCTGGATAAGTATCGACTACTGTGGCAGAGGCAATTCAGATCAACTGCCAACTTCTGAGCAATACGCATTCTCAAAATATCTTGCTGATACGCAGGATCTGATTGAAACTTTGATTCAGTCGAAAAAACTCAATCCCAACCGAAAATTGCATCTGATTGGTACGAGCATGGGAGGCATTTTGGCAATGCACCTTGTGAATCGGTTAAACCATAAAGTAGACAGTGTTGTACTCAATGATATTGGGTTTTATCTTCACTGGTCGGCATTGATGTCTCTTTATCAAAATATCAAAAAATCAGATGTCCAAATGATTGAATTAAAAGTAGATGCACGCGCTATCGAAGATGTACAAAGCAGATCACATTTTGATTTGCACTATGAATTCGATCTGCTTGGAATGCGGTTTTACTCACTACTTCAAAACTTCAATGGGCAGGTTATTTTGCTGCACAACGCTGAGAGTCCGATATGTTCATTGAATATAGCGAATCAATCCAAAACAAAATTCCCCGACCTGAAGGTTTGGACCTTAAATAAGTCAGGCCACCCAGCCAATTGGGAGAAAAGCTTTGTCATGAAACTGACTCAGCTGATGAAACTCAAACCTAGGTCAATAGAGAAGATCGAAATTGAAGAAGAATTTATAAAGTTTGAAACAGTTCAACAATCAAGCACTTTCAACTTTGTCTTTGTTGATTCTTTTTTACAGACCAGCAAGACCTTCCTTGAATCAACTGAAAAGAACACAAACCGATGGGTTCGCCAGTTGTTCAATCGTTTGAAGCTTGGTAAAAGTTCTTACTCTTGAAAAGTCGATAAATCAAAAAATTGATCTATGCGGACTGTATTGATCTGCTGCCTACTTTTTACTGGCTAAGTTTGAGGCCTGAGTAGCCATATCAAATGCTTTGGCTTTACCAATGTAAAAACGATCAATTCGCCAATCTTTCATGAGTTCTAGAGCTAACTCAAAATCATGGGCATTTAATTTGTAAAGTTCCTTGATGGGAAAATCTTCCTCCGCTTCTAATGCGAGTATGAGCCTTGAGTACACTAATTCGGTAGCCGACTCTGGTGAATGTTCGATAAATTTCTTGACTTTTTTGTAAGCACGCATGAAGTTGATCAGTTTTTAGGATTAACTGAATCTTAGTATTATTCACAGCATTGTTTAACTTCAAAGTTATGACATTAAAGCTTTCTGAGATTTATTTCGATCTTATTCACGTGTAACGCACAATTTACTTCGAATCATTTGTCAGCGTTCGTATTGATACCTTTAGCCAAGAATGTGACACACATCTTGTTCAGCAAACTTTGCTCAGGACTTGCGTTTTTTATTTCTTTCCAAACGCCTAAGTTTTTATCTACTGGCTGACCAGCGGCATCCCAAGTTGTGTATCCAGTCTCCAAGACGATTTGGTAAGCCAGTTTGTTACAACTGTATTTTGCAACGCTTTCAACATATAAAAAACCATCTTGGTTGGGCTTGTCGTGGCTGGCCATTTGTTTTACATAGCGAAGCTCGCCTTCGGTAGCTAATGATTGTGCAGACGCAAAGAGTTGTCGATCTGACGATGATTCACTCATATCCCATGCTGAATGTGCGGCAAGAGAATTCAGGCAGAGCAAAATTGTTAGCAAGTTTCGTGAATTTTTTAACATTTGATATTCCTTTTGAGTGGCATGTACAAGCTGTAGAAGGACATTTAAGTCGCTTCAATCACCAGCGTAGCGTCACCTAGGGTAACTACTATGACAATTTCAAATTTATTTGATAAAAAACTGATTTTTTTAACAAGGCTTTATTGGCCTCGAATGTATGGCGTTAAGTAACGAAACAGTCATATTAGATTTTTGACAGGTCGGTATTTCAATTAATTTGGGGTTGTAGTCACCACGGACTGACTGCGCAGCATCATCAAGCCTGCACCGACGAGCAAAACCATGCCGCACCATGCCAAGGTGTTGGGAATATCGCCCCACACCACAAACCCCATGACAACCGCTGTCAACAAACCCACATAGCGAAACGGTGCGACCACGGTCAAATCGGCACTGCGTGTACTTTGAATCAGCAGGAAATAGCCGGTGCTAAGTAGCGCCGCAGCACCAACCAAGCACGCCCAAGCGGTCATGCTCACCACTGCCCAGTCTTGCCACAAACTCCACACACCCGCCATCAAAGTGGCTGAGGTGGCAGTGCATAAGGTCACGACCATCGAAGGAATATGTGAGGGAACAAAACGCATACTCACATCGCGCAGGGCATGCAGCAAGGTGCCGCCCAAACAGACCCAAGCCCAATGGTTAAAGCCCTCGGCCTGCGGTTGCACCACCAACAACACGCCGACAAAACCGGTAGCGATGATGAGCCAATGGCGCACACTGACCCTCACGCCCAGCAACAGGCCACAGAGCAAGGCAATCAGCAAGGGGGTGGCCATGTTGATGGCGGTGGCATTGGCCAAAGGCATGTGAAACATGGCACTGAGGTAGACCAAACTGGCCAAACCATCCAAACCCGACCGTACCAACACCCAACGATGGCTTAAGGACGCCAGTGTTTCGCGAGGGTGTTGGAACACCCCCATGGTCGTACACAAACACAGCAAGCCCAGCATGGCCAACAGGCCACGCAAAAAAATCAGCTGAGCAGGGGGAAGGCTGGCACTGACAAATTTGACCAGTGAGTCATTTAAAACAAAACTGGCCATACCGACCGACATGGCGATCACGCCACGTCGGTTGTTGGCTGCGGTCATAGGGTGTCGATGAAACTGCGCAGTTTGTCAGAGCGGCTGGGGTGCTTGAGTTTGCGCAAAGCCTTGGCTTCGATTTGCCGAATGCGCTCGCGTGTGACGTCAAACTGTTTGCCCACCTCTTCCAAGGTGTGGTCGTTGTCCATCTCAATACCAAA
>Ga0114962_10004969_pt1 | contig 10489 bp, 4 predicted proteins | sample C_130820_MF_Meta_FD_87017 | JGI IMG/M metagenome (GOLD analysis project Ga0114962, IMG submission 87017) | Freshwater microbial communities from Lake Croche, Canada to study carbon cycling - C_130820_MF_MetaG | ecosystem: Environmental > Aquatic > Freshwater > Lake | place: Lake Croche, Canada...
CACAGGGATTTATAAGTAGGACCCTCCTAGTTATACCAAAAAACATCCTAGTTATTCAGTGTGTGACACAAAAAACATCCTGTGTAACTAGGAGGGGTCCTAGTTATAGCTTTTCTTTACTAGGATAACTAGGAGGGTCCTACTTATCTAGGATGACATCCTAGTTACATTATTAATACTTATACTACTATTCTATTCTATTGCTGCCAACTATAAATTTTATTTTATCGTTATTATGGAATTAAGTGTTAATTCATCTTCAACTATTCCAGCAAGAAAAGAAATGCATATCACAGATCATGTAGTGTATGATATTCTGAATTACGTTCATCCTGATTTACACTTAATTATTTATTACAAAATGTACCAAAAGGATAAAAAGGATAAAAGGAAGCAAAATCATCTGAGATTTAATATATCAAGTCTTATATCATTAAATTGTATTCCTACATTAAACGAGTTTGAAAGCATTCTGATGAGTTTTCGATTTCGGGAGCACTTGGCGGCAATTGTTTCTTTGCATGGAGACTATTCTACAATTCTTTGGTTTAGAGATAAAGAAATATTTTTGGACCAAACTAAGTTATGCAAAAATGCCGCAAGACGTGGCAATCTTGGTTTATTCAAAAGCTTCATGAACGAGTTTGATGGGGATATCTACGATATTCATGAGATGATACATGATGCTTGCAAAGCAGCTGCACAATTCGGAAGCAAGAATATTCTTGAGTTTATTTTGTTCGAAGTTTTGGTGATAGTTCCAGTCGATAAATACAATTTCCTCTATGATGATGAAGCGGCGACAAAAGTTAAAATGGATGTTTCTTTTATTATTGATGAGCTTCGAAAAATAGCGGCACGGTTTGGTCGGTTGAATGTTTTGGAACTAATACATTTTGATAATCGTTTTCCCGATTGGTTACTGAAACAAAGAAGAAGATTGTTTGGTGCATCACTTATTTTCGATGCTGTCTGTGGGAATCAAGTAGAAGTACTTCTATGGATACAGCGACACCATTTACATGAATTGATGGCATCCGTAGAGCGAAGTTCTGATGACAATTGTTCTATACTACTATGCCGGGCAGCTGAAAACGGGAATCTGTGTATGGTTCAGTGGTTGGCTGAGAAAGGGTTTCGATGTAAAGACCCCTTACTTACCAAATCTGCTGCCAAAGGTGGTAATGTAGAAGTTTTGAAGTTTCTTCTATCATTGGATTGTCCAATGGCAGAAGATGTTTGTATCATCGCTGCGGAAAATGGTCATCTGGAATTATTGAAATGGGCAAAGCTAAATAGAATCTTATGGCAGGATGCTATGATGTTCCCAGCTGCAGCCAAAAGCATTAGAGAAGATCTTCATCAATGGTTACTAGAGCTACACTGTCCTTTCATGGAAAATGAGTCTTTTCCTATAGCGTATGAATTAATGAACTTTAATTTCATTAAGTTTGCTCTGGCAAACGGGTCAACAGTTTGGGATGACGATCTGAAATATCAACTGCGACGAACCGCTTCTCTAATTGGCGATCTCGAAGTATTTAAATGGGCTCACAGTACCGCATGTACGTCGGGAGGGTTTTTAACTCGTATCCAAGCTTATGGGGGACACGTACATATTCTGGAATGGAGAAGAGTACATGAATTTGAGTTTTGCTGGGACAAATCAGCCTTACTAACTGCTTGTCAGAGAGGACACGTTCATGTGCTAGAGTGGGCAATTGACAAATATGGTTGTTGCGATGTTATAGCGGATGAGTGTTTTCATACTGCACTTGAGTTTTATCGTCACTGTCACTTACATCTGTTGTCATTTATTCACAGTAGATGGCCTAATGTGCTCAAGTGTTCCAAAATATGGAACCGCGCTGCATGGAATGGAGATTTTGAGCTATGTTTTTGGCTGTATAAACATGGATGCCCTTTCCTGCCGGACACATATAAAATAGCATGGAAGTATAGTAATTATGCCTTAGCCAAATGGTTGCATAGCAAAGAACACCCGAGTAGTAGATGGGCGCTTAAGAGAACTCGGCGATATATTAAACAAGGTTTTTAATTAATCGTTTAACAAAAAATCTTGAATATAAAATTTTGAAAAGTTATATGCACGAATGACAACATTACCAATCTTTTCTCTTAACTGCCCTACCTGAGTGACAGTTATTTCCTTCAAAATCCACGATGGGGTTTTTACGCCATCGCCATCCTCGTCCTCTTCGAGATCAGCTTCGAGCTTACTTATCATATGCAGATAGTGTCCAAGACCACCTCTATCACCAATGGACTTACGGTGGATACTAGATGCATTCTTCCATAACTGTTTGACTGCATAATAGCCACTATTTCCTTGACATAATTGTCCTCCACCTCTCCACAGTATCTGTTGAATGCTGATAGGAGATGGCAAGATTATATCCAAGAAACACTTAAGGGAAGCACAGATTTTCAGGATTTCTCTGACAGGATCGCATCTGCGAGTTAGAACAACTAATTTCCTGTCGGTCTTGAGCAGAAACATATAAACCCAACGATTTGGTCCGTTGACATTCTCGTAGGACACTATCAAGTGCAGAACTTCTGGCGAGCCTTGAGTAATAGTTCTATAAAAGTCGAGTATCTCAGATCCTGGGAGAACGGAACCCATTTGAACTTGTGATGACAAATATTCTAGGCCCTCCATGTAGGAATAAAGAGCGCTGATGAAAGATGCTGTTAACATGCGGAAAGACTGCTTGGACGACAGAAATCTGAATTCGCTCATTAGATCACAAGCCATAGATCTTAACACTTTTTCACTCAAATGACAATTGAAGTTTAATGACAATTGATCTTTCACTGTACAGTCATTATGTATTGCTTCCGTTTCACTATTGAGGAACATTGAGAAATTACTCGCTGTACGCTGAGATCTTGTTGGAATGATAATAATTGCGTAAAGACAATAGTTGTCTAAATAGCAAGGGAAAACTTTTCCGTCTACGGGCAAAGGCTGCCAATTAGGAGTCGACCATTTCTCATTCTTCCGATTCCAAATATACGTGCAGTATATATATTGGCTATCATTGAGGTTCTCTAGCGACCTTGTTATCAATTTGAAGATAATGAAATCCGCATTCATATATATACAAGCTGCACTGTGATAGCACTGTACATCTTTGCGTAAAAGAAGAGGTATGTATATATTATCTCTGGGTCTTCCGACAAAATCAAATTGAATTCGAAACAGATATAACCCAGTTGAATCGTGGAATTGTAATGCACTGCGAAGTTTATTTCCAATAACGTCAGTAGTGTCATCAATTGATATTGATACTTGAAACTCTTCGACAAACTTGACATGGAAGAAGTTGCCCTTTTGATAGAGATAGAGTGAAGTTGCTCTTTCTTTCATCAAGTTTATGATGTCTTTGCTTGCGCTATAACCTTTAGTCAGTTGAAGTAAATTCGCCTTCGTAGCACGGTCAAGTTTGTATACAATATCACTCCACACCGCGCAAACTTCCCTGGCCCACTCTGGATTGCCGTAGTTCTGCAAAATCGCCATTCTACTTGTGTGCAGAAGTATATTGAGTGCAACATTTAGCTCTGCACGTGCACCTGAAAGTGGCAATACTCTGACTTCTTTCGCAGTAACAATAGTATTCAGACGGGCTCTGTTACTCCATAAACTTGAGGTTCGATGGTGATTATCTTGATGATTCGATGGTAAGGGTGGTGGGAGAGTCCTCAAAGATTCTTTTACGGCAGTGACAACGCGATGCGAAACATCCATCATTTCATCTGAAACTGCGTTTGTGATGTCATGCAGTTTTAATGATTTATCTAAAATATCGTCCGCAGCATGATTACCCTCGTTTGCAACAACAACATCAGAACTTTGCACGTACGTCGACCACAAACACTGTCCCGTTGACCACAACAATTTTGAAGTGTAACAAATCTGAGTGTCGTGATGATTTCTAAAGTGTTGATGATCCTGAATTTTCGATCGTCCATGCTTTTCCAACCAGTCGAGAACTACCTTTTCGTTATTTGAAAGCTTGCGAATAGGGTGGAGGTTGTATATGCACGAACAACGATTTTTCCGAGCCCACATCAGCCACAGAGGAGTCTCGTCGACTCTCTCATACGCGTCTGTGCATGTTGGCCAAATGTCTCTAAATATTGGAGTCGAAGAGGCCCATGTCGCAGAAGCCCATATTGAAAACTGATCTGAATACTCACAGAAAGCGTCTATTTTCCATGCAATATCCTTGAACATTGCTAACCAAACTACCCTTGTATTTACGAAAGATCGTGGAATCACATCTCCATCCTTGTGAAAATTTGCTCTGACATACAGCGAATAGGGAAGTCGAGCTGGTCTTGGTAGTATGTACTGCTCGCACTTACATGGTGATGGTGGAGAACAACGACAAACTTTTGGTTCGTAGTTTTTAGACAGCGATCGCGAAACAATATAGTGCAAATGGGGGTGAATAAAGCCTAACACGTTCAATACCATATATTTGATGGCTCCTATCATATTTAGGAGGACACGAATTCTCGCTTCTTTGTTTTTTGTTGGATCTTCTCGAGCAAATGGAATAGGAGGTGGCAAAACACCAGTGGTTAGTTGAGAAGTAGACAACGAAATATCAACAGAGTTAGATCCGACAGCAGTAGATTGATGACTTGACTGCTGCTTACCAGAACCGTCATGTAGTAAAACATCAGTGGAAGTAGACATCGAAATATCAACAGAGTTAGATCCGACAGCAGTAGATTGATGAATTGACTGCTGCTTACCATCTAGTTGAGAATCGTCATCATCGTCATTGGTCAAGTCCTTTGGTAACAGTTGAGAATCTTCTTCGTCATTGGTCAAATCCGTTGGTACAGCAGCACCGTTGTCTGATCCAAACTCATATAATGATTCGAAAGCTTCGATGATTTCATCTAATGCATATTTATCTTTCAAAGAATCGTAAACGAAATCCAGCAAAGTGACCTCATTAAAAGTTGTAGGAATAGCTACAGAACTGTTCTTCTCGACAAAAGTCTTATCGAAAGACATATCCTCCTCGTTAACTTCGAACTCAGAACTAGCATTATCATCAGGTAAAGTTGGGATGTTATAGTCCACAGAGTAATCGTCACTGTCATCGTCACTGTCATCGCCAAACTCCACAAAATAAGAATTCATATTCTCGCCTGTATTGTCAAGAGAAGTTCCACCTTCCGGAGTTTCCTCCACAGAATCTGACTCTACTTCAAAAACACACTCTTCTTCGTTCTTGGAAGTCTCTTCTTCTTCGTTTTTGGAAGTCTCTTCTTCTTCGTTCTTGGAAGTCTCTTCTTCGTCGTTCTTGGAAGTCTTTTTTCGTTTCGTTCTCGTTCTGCGACCACCACCACCACCACCTCCTCCTCCTATGCGTTTAACACAGGAGTCACGATTTCCTTTGTTGCGTAACTTTGTTTCCTTGTCGTATGGAACTATTTCGTCATTTGCCTTTCTCTTGTTGGAATTTCCGTTTAAATCCAGTTGTTCCATGAGGTTGATGACAGGATTCTCATCGGTAACCACTGCGGCTGATTCCGGTTGAGGTACTATGGCTGATTCTGGTTGATGTACTACGGCATCTGTCATGGCAGCGGCTGATTCCGGTTGAAGTACTACGGCTGATTCTGGTTGATGTACTACGGCTGGTTCCGGTTGATGTACTACGGCATCTGTCATGGCAGCGGCTGGTTCCTCGGGTGCGAATTTTCTCGGAAAAGGAGAATTGTAATATTCCCCAAGAAAACATAACATACGATCTTTACTGGCAGGAATAAATTCGAATTGTTTTTCCAAAGAGATTCCGATTAAATGTTCGAGTTGGCTTATACTCTGATCTGTTTGGTCATTCCGAAACAAGTCTTCTACTCTCCCAGAGTCCACAATATTACAGAAAAACCTTTCACGCCATCTAATGAACCCATCTCCGCTAAGATTTAGGAATAAAGCATCCTCCGCAGAAACGTTTTGAATGCAACAAGAGAGAAGGTCTCTCATTTCTGTCATCTCTACATCACTAGATACAATCTCTGGCCAGAGTTGTGCGATACACATCGCTTGTGAATTAGGGTCATCGCCACTTAATTTGAAATTTTTCATCAACTCAAAGATTTTCGCGCAAATTGAATGATATACAGTCCTAGTCTTTTTCTGCAATTTATCTCTGGCGGGTTTACGGTTATGGCTCGAAGTGGGCACCACTACATTAAGTACTGTTACCGTCAACTGCTTTTTGACGGCCTTCGAAGCTTTTTCGAAATGAAAAAGGAACTCCAAAAACGTCCAATTGTTATCCTTGATTTGAGCTAGTAGTAGTTTGATGCCGAGGTGAATGCTTTGACTGTTTCTCTCTATAGAAGCAAACAAGTCTTTTACTATTACTGTAAATTCATTATGATACTTAGTCTTGTCTTGGATTGAGAGTAGCGATTGAATCCCATTATGAATAAACTGATAGCTTGAAATTTTTGTTAATGACAGGGACATTGAATCAGGTTTTGGAACTAGAGTTAGGTTCTGTGATGATGATGGGCTTGATTGTGGGCTGTCTATGATGACTCGACGACGAGGCAAAGGTTTTTGTTGCAATGTCGGTTGTCGATAATTTTCGGATGGCTTCAGAGCACGTTTTCGGTTGCCGGCTGGTGAGTATGAGGAAGAGGAGAATGAGTTTTCGTCTACAATCTCCTTTTTTAAACCACCATGCACCTTTTGAATCTTACGAGGCCTACTATCTTGACTCTGCGGAAACCATGGATGAGTGCAGATTGCATTATTAGCAGTAGAAGAATCTAAACCAGGACAAGTTTTATCAAATGTACGTTTGATTCCATCTAAGACCATATGTACATAAAATGGAATATCTCTTTCGTTCATTTTCTTTAGGATACTGAACTGATTTGAAACTGCACTTGTTACAATTGCTTTTGCTGAATCTTTTAAGTGTTTCTGTGCCGTAGTAATATCAAGTCCTAGTGAAGCGAGTTTTGCGTCGAGGGCTTCGATCATTCGACTCTCCACTCCTCTTTTTTTTTTTAATTGATTTGATATTTCTGTCTCAGCTTTATCGAAGTGCAAAATCTTTGGCATTGAGTTCCGATAAGCTGATACACTTTCTCCCTTATAGATGTAGTCGTATTCTGTCCACAGAAAATTCAGCAACTCCAGGTACTTCTGATAAGCTGAACCGACCAATGGATTTGATTTTGGTGGCATTAATTTACTGAAAAATGAAACCAGTTCTCTCCATTCATCTATGACATCAAATAATTTGTTACAATTGGCTTGAAGCACATCCATTTTTTATCTAGAATATAAGTGTAGTGAAAAAAGACGCAAATGCCATTGTTTCATTAAGAAACGTTATAAAGTGTCGATTTTCCAGAGAGTTACATACCTATGAATCATTTTGTCATCTCTTTTGTAAACCTAGACAGTGAGTAAATACGTACATCAAACTAAATGAAGCATATGGTTTTCGTTTAATTATATCGTTTCATTTTAAACGCATGCAGTAATTTTTTGAACAGAAACAAATTTGATTCAAGAATTAAGAATTCTCAAAACCTTTTATGTTAACTACGGATGCTATCAGTGGAAAACCGTAAGTATTTGTATTGCACATTATGTTTTCTCTTTCACTTACTTTATTCATTTTTCTTCGTTATAATAAAGGAGAATCGGAATTGTATCTCATGTACAACTACCCGATAAAATAGATTTCTCAGATATAGAGAGAATCATCGCAAAAGTAGAGCTGGTAACAAAACCTTTTGAACAAGGGGCAATTATAGGATACCTCGAGAACACAGAAGATGCATGTTGCATGTACAAAAAATCAACTAGAAAAACAAATCATATTAATTCTGTTCTGCCGAAAGATGTGAAGTGTCCCAACATAAAACATGCTAGTACAGAGCTTGAATATGACGAATCAGTTAAAAAGTCGTTCATTAAATATCAAGATATCGTCGATTTTATTCAAACCAAGAGCGGAACGAGCAATGAATGTGTGGTATTGTGTAATATAAAGTGCTCAGATAACCCAGTTAAATATACAGTGGTGAAGGGTGGTCCTCTAGATATAAAGGAAGGAAGGAAATTTTCATCTAGATCAGAGTCATCCGACTTTATGTGTTTCGGGCCAGTTTACACCAGTTTTCATTCGGATTTTGGTTATCCTCACCGAAACAGCCTAATTCCATCGTGGAATCAAGGTGTGGTGAAGTTTTGGATTATTCGGAAAGAATGCGACTCAAAAACGCAACGGAATGCTCCAACTAATTCAAGAAGAAAAAAGTCGCCAAACTTTTCGCCTTTGGATGAATTAAATCAGGTTTATAAATATCCAGCGGACTATCAATTACTGATCCAGCAACCAGGGCAAATAGTACGACACAATGGTAAACATGTCCATTGTGTCATAACAGCTATAGACATCAAAGTTAACCCCAGTAGACTGAGCCTATCTTTAGGTCGCAAAGACTATTATCCTCAAGATAATTATGCGTTTGCAAGTTCGACCACAGAGACCTTGGTAGTAGACAATTCAAAAAAAGGCACATTCAAGCTTGTTAGTAGGGCGACATTCATTGAACATCAACTTACCAATGAGGAGCAGAAGATATTAAAACGACGAATAGAAGAAGACGCAAGCAGAAGGACAAGTAGAAGAAAACGAAAGGGAGGATTTAAAATTGGAAATAGGTTTTATGCTTTAAAGAAACCACGTATGGTATGTGAACCTAAAAGCTACTCAATCCGTACTTGAAAATAAGTATTAATTTAAGTTTAATTTATAGAATAACGAGGACAATATGGGTTTGGAAAGGGCGACTGAGATAGAGCCAATGATAGAAGCAGAGAATAGCAATCCCTAAAGAAGTCTTAGTATACGACAGAAGCAGAGAATAGCAATCTATAAGAAGGCTTAGTATACGCAGTAGCCTACTTGTTAAATATAAACATTTAATAATGCATCAATAATTTCAAGCGCAATATCAGTTATGCGATATGATATGCATATCATACACATATAAAGATTTTCGGGAAGTGCTCATGAAACCAATCGAAACGTTATTGGAAAAGGCTTTAGATCGGAAGTCAAGACGTTTAACGTATAAAACTACTTATTCGCATGACAATCTTTACGCATGGCTTAAAACAATTCTTCCAACTTGGGAAATTTTCATTCCACAACAGGAAGTTAAAGGTAGTAGTGCACCACTATCATTTCCAGCATTGTCAGATTGGCCATCAATCAATATTCGTGATACCGTTAAGCATTGGATCGAAGAACAAAACGTAGAAAACAAAGACGGTCTTTTAGATGGTCTTTGTGAGCCATTGGCGTTTTACCTCAGTTTAAAATTAAAGGAGGATGTTGAGCTCGGAAAATTCCATTCCATCAGAAGATCCTATCAGAACATTAAATCAGAACTTGACAGTTTAGAGGCAGTAGATGCTGCTCAGTTGGTATTAGGGAGATATATCAATCAAGTTCAAGATTCTCCGTTATTCTGGGGGGAAGGAATAGTAGGATCTAAGAAGAACTATTTGTTTGGCCATAATCTTGCTAAGGCTAGTATTCTTGAAGCAGCTAACAATCCTGCCGTCAATATGATGCCATTGTACGTCTTGAACTACATTTTCGACGGCGACGAACTATCTAACAATGAACTAAAGAATGCGGTTGAGGAAACAGCGCAATACAGCCTGCATGTTGTTGGGTTGGTCTTCGATATTCATAGAAGCAGACTGTTTATTGCAGATTCTAATGGAGCCCTTATACCTGGGTCAAATATGGAGTTTCTTTCTATGCCATTGAAAACGAGGAACGCCGCAGCAGCCAGCACCAAAGTATCATGTTTCGATTTAGAATCCAAAAAGCGCAAACACATTTTTTCTTCATCGAAAGTGTTCATTTCCCATCCAGATGGAGTCATAGAAGAAGGTGAATATATTTCAACCCCTTCAGGGAAAAGGCTTAAGTAATATATATAAGAACAAAATGGTTTTGGAAAGGGCTACGGACTGAGAAAGAGGCAATGACAGATGCAGAGAATAGCAATCTCTTAAGAATTAGTATTCGCAGTAGCCTCTTAATAAATATAAACATGTTCAATAATGCATCAAAAATTCTTTCACTTAACTTTAAATAAAAATATATCAAAAAATACATCACATTTATAATAAACGCACCAGATCTAAACTAGAACTTGCTGGAGAATGAGTTGGACAGAAGAAGGAGCTGGGCAGAATGAGCTGGGCAGAAGAATGAGCTGGGCCAGAATGAGCTGGGCCAGAATGAGCTGGGCAGAATGAGTCTGTGCTGGGCAGAAGAATGAGACTGTGCTGGGCAGAAGAATGAGACTGTGCTGGGCAGAAGAATGAGACTGTGCTAGGCGGTGGAGATCGAGGTAAGATCGAGATGATGTCGCTGTAGAG
>Ga0114962_10004970_pt1 | contig 10489 bp, 9 predicted proteins | sample C_130820_MF_Meta_FD_87017 | JGI IMG/M metagenome (GOLD analysis project Ga0114962, IMG submission 87017) | Freshwater microbial communities from Lake Croche, Canada to study carbon cycling - C_130820_MF_MetaG | ecosystem: Environmental > Aquatic > Freshwater > Lake | place: Lake Croche, Canada...
AAGCCAATTAAGAAAGGAGGGAAGAAGTAGGTTTTAGTTGTTAGTTGTTAGTGGTTAGTGGTTAGTGATCAGTGATCAGATTTACACTAACAGATAAAATTTAACAACTAATAACTAATAACTAATAACTAATAACTAATAACTAATAACTTACCACTAACAATTAAGAATATGTACTACAGAAAATTAGGAAAAACAGGGTACAATGTGTCTGCCATAAGTCTTGGAACTTGGCAAGTAGGTGGTAAATGGGGGGATACATTCAATCATGCCCATGCAGATCGGATATTGGGCGAAGCGGTAGACAATGGCATCAACTTTATTGACACTGCCGATGTTTATTCTGACGGTGAAAGCGAGAAAGCGGTTGGCAACTTTGTACGAAGCCGTAGCGAAAAAATATATGTGGCTACTAAATGTGGCAGGCAGTTGAATCCACATATCAGCAAATCGTATCAGCCTGAAGTATTACGCAAATTTGTAGAAGCAAGCTTAAAGAATATGGGCCTAGAGACCCTCGATCTGGTACAACTACACTGCCCTCCAACAGATGTATATTATCGTCCGGAGATATTTGAATTGTTTGACAGGCTAAAGTCGGAAGGGAAGATTCAGAACCTAGGAATCAGTGTTGAAAGGGTGGAGGAAGCTTTGAAAGGAATTGAATATGACAATGTAACAACGGTACAGATAATCTTTAATCTATTCAGACAACGTCCTGCTGAACTTTTCTTCGAACAAGCTAAAAAGAAAGACATTGGTGTGATTGTGCGTGTGCCTTTGGCAAGTGGATTGCTTACAGGTAAGTTTACCAAAGACTCTTCTTTTACTTCGGGCGACCATCGGAACTTTAACCGCAACGGTGAAGCTTTTGATAAAGGCGAAACCTTCTCGGGGATAGATTACAACAAAGGGTTGGAAGCTGTGGAGGCGTTAAAAGCCATCTTCCCTAATCAGGAAAATCTTGCGCCATTGGCTTTAAAATGGATATTACAATTTGATGCCGTAAGTTGTATCATACCGGGGGCATCAACTCCTGAACAAGTAACGTCCAATTTACAATGCCTTTCTGTTCCCGATTTTACTGAAGCAGAACTTATTCAAATTCAATCAGTTTATGACAATTATATCAAGCAAGATGTACACCAGCTTTGGTAGGAAGAAATAACGGTTAATGATTAGTGATTAATCTGTCTTAGAACAATCTCATTGATCAATGATTATTAACTATCAACCCTTAAACAATTAATCTTACATAACATGAAATACAATTTATTAGGCAATACCGGATTGAAGGTGTCTGAATTATGTTTGGGAACCATGACTTTTGGAGGCAGGGGATATTGGACTGCAATTGGCACGTTGGAACAACAGCCTGTTGACGACCTGATTAAAACAGCCGTTGATTCAGGTATTAACTTTATTGATACCGCCAATATCTATTCGGAAGGATTGTCGGAAGAAATGACGGGCAAAGCCATTCGGAATCTTGGGATAAGCCGTGATGACCTGGTACTTGCTACCAAAGTTAGAGGCAGGATGAATGCGGGTCCAAATGGTAGTGGTCTTACTCGTAAACACATTTTGCACGAAGTGGAAGCAAGCCTTAAAAGATTGAATACCGATTACATTGACCTCTACCAGATACACGGATTTGATGCGCTCACCCCATTGGAAGAAACCATCGAAACGCTTGATATCCTTGTAAAATCGGGTAAAGTACGTTATATTGGTTGCAGCAACCTGATGGCATGGCAACTGATGAAGGCTTTAGGGTATTCTACCCACAACAGAATAGCTAAGTTTGTTTCTTTACAAGCCTATTATACGGTTGCAGGTAGAGATCTAGAGCGAGAAATGGTGCCTTTATTACTAGACCAACAAGTAGGGCTAATGGTTTGGAGTCCGTTGGCAGGTGGCTTTTTGAGTGGTAAGTATACCCGTTCTACACAAGGAGAGGATGGGTCGAGACGCATTAACTTCGATTTTCCTCCTGTAGATAAGGAAAAAGCCTACGATATAATTGATGTATTACAACCTATGGCTACCGATAAAGGGGTATCTGTAGCCCAATTATCATTAGCTTGGTTACTACATCAACCAGTGGTAACTAGTGTAATTGTGGGCGCAAAAAGAGTGGATCAACTGCAAGACAATATAAAAGCAGTGGATGTAACCTTTACAACTGAAGAATTAGCCACTATTAATGAAATAAGTAAACTAACGCCTGAATACCCGGGTTGGATGTTGGCAAGAATGGGAGAGGACCGAAAGAAATAATTACAATAACATCGATTAATAAACTGGCTAGGGTATTAAATGAAGAAAGAGGAACACATGTAGTGCTTCCTCTTTCTTTGTGTAAAAGGTTAAGTAATTTCGTTACACTAATGCTATGTCCAAAACTTCTTCCATGTATCGAACATAATGAAACTTGACACCACTTATAAAATCACTATCAATTTCTTGAACATCTTTTTCATTTTGCCAGCACATTACAATCTCCTTTAACCCTGCTCGTTTGGCAGCTAATACTTTTTCTTTGATGCCGCCAACAGGTAGCACTTGTCCTCTTAAGGTAATTTCCCCTGTCATAGCTAGATAAGGCTTCACTTTTCTGCCTGTAAATGCAGAGGTGAGTGACGTTAGCATTGTGACACCTGCGCTTGGACCATCTTTTGGCGTTGCACCTTCAGGAACGTGTATGTGTATGTTCTTTTTTGTGAAATCTTCGGGATTAATTCCCCATTTCTTGCAGTTAGCTTGTAAATAGGTTAGCGCTGTTGAGGCACTTTCCTTCATTACATTGCCTAGGTTGCCTGTGAGTTTCAATTCACCTTTTCCTTCACTCAAAACAGATTCTATAAACAGGATATCACCGCCAACATAAGTCCAAGCAAGCCCTACGGTTACTCCGGGCATATTTACGGTCTTATAAATGTCATTACTATATCGGGCAGAACCTAAAATCTTTTCTATCTCAGTAGTTGTAAGGGTAGTGTTTATTTTGTTCTCCATTACTACCTCCTTGGCATGGTAACGCATGATACTTGCTAATTGTCTGTCCAATTCCCGAACGCCACTTTCGCGTGTGTAGCTTTCTATTATCTTCTCTAAAATTTTATCGGATAATTTAAGTTTTAGTTTATCCAACCCGTGCGCCGCCTTTTGTTTGGGCAACAAATGTTTCTTAGCTATCTCCACTTTCTCTTCAACTGCATAGCCACTCAGGTCTATTATCTCCAAACGGTCTCTCAAGGCAGGTTGTATGTTTTGGATATTGTTTGCTGTAGCAATAAATAACACTTTGCTAAGGTCATATTCTAGTTCCAGGTAATTGTCATAGAAGCTATTGTTTTGTTCGGGATCTAATACTTCGAGCAAAGCAGAAGAAGGGTCGCCTCTGTGGTCGCTTCCTATTTTATCGATCTCATCCAGAATCATTACAGGATTGGACGTCTTAGTTTTACGAATGTTCTGCAAAATTCTACCGGGCATAGCCCCAATGTAGGTTTTTCTATGTCCCCTGATTTCACTTTCATCATGCAATCCACCTAAACTTACTCTTATGTATTTTCTACCTACAGCATGTGCAATACTTTTTCCCAAAGAGGTTTTGCCAATACCGGGAGGGCCTACAAAGCAAAGTATTGGGCTTTTCATATCGCCTTTCAACTTTAGCACTGCCAGGTACTCTAGTATTCTATTCTTAATTTTTTGCATCCCATAATGGTCTGAATCCAATACCTTTTTGGCATTACTCAAATCATAGTTGTCGGGAGTATGTTCATCCCACGGAAGGTCGAGTCATAGGTCTAAGTGATTATAAACTACGGAGTAATCGGGTGTGCTAGGGTGCATTCTTTCCAACTTTTGCACGTTGGTATTGAAGAGGTTTTTAGCTGCTTCAGGCCATTTCTTTCCTTCGGCTTTCTTCTTCATCTCTGCAATTTCCCGTTCGTTGGTATCCCCCCCCAGCTCGTCCTTAATACTTTTTAGTTGTTGTTGTAAAAAATAGTCACGCTGCTGCTTATCGATTTCAATCCGAGCCCTATTGGATACTTTATCTTTTAGTTCGGCAAATTGAAGCTCGCGTTGTAGGAGTGTTATCAAACGTTCGGCTCTTTCAGAAACATCATTAATCTCTAATAAAGCTTGTTTTTCTGCCAATTCTACATTTTGGTTGCTTCCTACAAAGTTGATGAGAAATGCAGGGCTTTCTATATTTTTTAATATGATAGAAGCTTCGGTAGGGATATTGGGAGACAACTGGATGATTTGTGTCGCAAAATCTCTGATGCTACCTAGCATTGCATTGAAATTGTCTGTGGAAGGCTTTTCCTCTTCTTCCAAAACGGCAACACGCGCTTTAAAGAAAGGATCATCGCTTACCATCTCTAATAATTCGAATCTCTTCTTACCCTGAATGATAACGGTGGTGCCGCCGTCGGGCATCTTTATCATTTTTAGAATCCTTGCCACTGTACCAATCCTGCACAAGTCTCCCGCCTCAGGATTTTCTATATTGGTGTCTTTCTGTGCAATAACGCCAATGAGTTTATCGGCTTTATACGCTTCCTGTACGGCTTTTATGCTTTTGTCTCTACCAACTGTTATTGGTAAGACAACTCCTGGGAAAAGTACCGTATTTCTTAAAGGAAGGATGGGAATTTCATCGGGAACTATCAGGTCTTTGTCTTGGTCACTTTCATTGATAGGGATAATTGGCATAAAGTCTGACTCTTCGTTATCACCTTGAAAAAGTATCTTGCTTAAATTCATATTTATCTATTCTTATATGTAGTCAAAATGTCATCCACTTAATTGCTTGCTTAATTAATTGAAGGTCGCAACTTGTTTCAATATTAATGCCATGGCTGAAAAGGTTGCAAAGAAGGTACAAATTGGCACAAGAAAAAAAATAAATATGCCTATTTGTGTTTTTGATATAACTGCAGCTATTAACAATGATGAAGAATAAATGGAGATATCAACAGGTTTGTTATTGGTATCAAATGGGTAATTAATGGCAGCAGGCGAGCGATTAATGGCAACGGGTGCGTAATTAATGGCAGCAGGCGAGCGATTAATGGCAGCAGGCGCGTGATTAATGGCAGCAGGCAAGCAATTAATGGCATCAGGTGGGTAAGTTGTGCGTTGTGAAGAAACGATTATACAGGCTTACATTAATTAATTAGCGTTTATATAAAAAGTTTGTTTTACAACTTCTGCCATCTTCACCTTTGGTTCGGTGTTTTTGCCCCATTGCCAAGCAGCTACAGTGACACTTACCGGGAATTTACTTTTGGTAGGAATCTTTGTAAAAACAACTTTCCCTTCTTGAATGATTGCTGGGCCTGCAACTACATAAAATTCTACCGGTAATCCTGCATCGGAAATGGCAGTTATAGGGATTGATTTTGTACCAACTACTACATCGGGTATTTTATTAAATGAAATCTTTTGAGGCTTACCTGAGTTGTTTTTAGGCAGGGTTAATCCGCAGGGCTGAAATATAGCCCGGATTGTATCTGCGCCTTTTTGTCGAACACCTAAATAGTTTGCCGTGTTGGGCCAAGAACGGTCTAATGATATTCTGAACCTGTTATTGCCTAATGGTTTAAATTGTCCGCAAACCCACTCTACTGTAGGATCTGCATTTACTTTGGGAAGGTTTTCTCCTGCGCCAACAAAGTTGTCGGGCATTTTGTTGAGCATTACCCCTTTTACACTGAAGGTGATGCCATCTTCTCCTAAATCGGAAGGGGTAAACTTCGAAATGCCATTAAATATATATTGGGCAATCTTGCCACTGTCTGTTAGAAACCCGGGCAATTGTGTTGCTGCTTTCCAATTAATATTTGCAATTGATTGCGCTTCAATTGCTGAAGTTTTATCAAAATACCAAGGGGCTGGGATGTAGGAAGTATCTGTAGTGCTAAAGGGTTTTATTGCTTTGTTTTCATAGCCAGGAACGGGCAAATCTGCTAAAAATCCTTTATTTAAATCAATTGCTTTAAGGGACGCATTGCCGTTATCGGACAGACGCGCTTTTGAAACAATATCTATGTAATGAGCAAAATAATTCGCTAGTCTTTCGGAGCAATCAAAATGCCCACTAGTACCATCAATCACATAACTGAACGGCCAATTTGGGTTGAGTCTTCGTTGGTTACGAACACTTTCATAAGCACCTGCTACATCATTCCATCGGTTGCGCATATCTACTTTGTCTTGTCCCCATTCTTGCGAAGTTCCAAAGGCGGTGAGCGTAGGGACTTGTCTATTGTGCGGAGGCAGGTGATTGTTTTTAATAAATATTCCTGCAATACACCGTTCGGGACTGTATTCCAAGAGTGCATCGACCATTAATAGGTGTCCTGATTCGCCCATTGGTAACCATGGTATCGTTGCAATTTCTTTATAACCAGCGGTTTCAGCTAATCCATTTAATAGTTGTTGCAAAAAGTCAACTTCGGTTTTGTATTCAAGCGCCATATTCAGTTGCTTATTATCTTTTGTAACACTTTTTCTAAAGTTCATAAAAGACGGGGTACTCCAGATGATACCTAGGTTGTTTTCTTCGCAGATTTTTCTTATGGCAGGATGTCCTACCAACATGTGCTCGGGAACGTTGGAACACATGATAAGTAAACCTCGCAATTGTTTACAGGTTTCGGGTACCCATAAATAGAGTGTTGCATTGGTTTTGGAGCTATCAGCCCAAGCAGTACAAGTACCACTTTGCATGAACTGAAACACTTGGTTTTCGGGTGAGCGCAATTGTTCGGGGGTAAATTCCTTTGTATTCTTCTGTTGGTTTTGGGCAAATGCTGTATGCAATAATAAGCACATTGATGCGGCAAAAAACAATCTAGCTACTTTCATATTTATTAAATGTGGTCAAAAGTAATGCTGAATTAATGTGTTCGTTATGTCTATTGTGCACAATGTTATGCCTAGTGAAGCAAAATGCTATTGATGGGAGCGCTTGTTGTGTTTGAGTTTAGAATGTGCTTTTTATTGATGCTTGATGTAACCGGTTTGGTCGCAAATTATTAAGGCAAACTCATTTAAAAATATTATATAAAAACGGCTGTTAACTCGAATGAATTGTTCAAATTAAAACCCTTTTTCATTAGCCGGCAGGCCTCGATGACAAAACGCCACTATGTTCTTTCATTTGAGACTGGTTATCCTCGGGATTTTTCTACCTTTCTGCTATGCTGAAACCAAAGAGCCCTGTGGCGACTCATGTAAGGACAGGTGAAAAATTGATTAATAAATTCAATGTCGTTTAGTTAAGCATTTGCCACTAATTACACTAATAAGCACGAATGTGCTTTATAGGCATTAATTATTGCAATTAGTGGCAAACAACCGTATTTATTAGCGCATCTTGCTGCCTTGTGTCTTTGTGACTAACTCTTAACTAAACGACATTGGTAATAAATTCTTTTTAATATTTGAAACATAAAGGAGTTTACCGATGCCAAATACCTTCCTATTGTTTATATTGGTTGAATCTCTTTATATTTACTTCGACAAAACTGTATTAATGAAACTTTTATTGCCATTGAGTGCTTTTATAATTCTATTTAGCTCCTGTTTTACGTCGAGCCTCCTTGATAGTAATTTGGATGTTTCTTCTATCCCTCCCGATACCTATCGATTTAACAGAGCGTACTATTCTTCCGATAGCCTATTGCATATTGACTTTGAAAACCTGAAAAATAACAATCCTCAAAAAAGATTTTCTAGTCTAACAATTGACTTAAATAATATACTTGCAGCATACGATAATTCCAAGTTGTACAGGAGTAAATATTACCGTCCTTATAATGTAATGAGCATCTCCAATTTGGTTTGTGATACGAATTGTAATGTTAATTATCACAATACCTCCTTATTGGTTTTTGGAGATGAGAAAGTTCGGTATTCATCTGACTTAACCTTGATACAAGACAGCTCTCTACTGACTTATACCGATTTGCTGAATGATGCATGTATCTTAACATCAGGTACCGGTAAGTATAGTTATTATACGCAACAACCTATCAACAATCCTAAGGATGTGTATGTGTTACAAACGTTGAGAGATCCAAACAGATTTGTTGCCTTGAGGATACCACTTGTAAATGGTGATACCAAACTTGGTTTATTGCCGGTAACAATCATGTTGGATATTATAACTAGTCCTTTTCAGTTAGGGTTCTTTGCCCTTACGCATAAGTCTGATCATGGTGATGAACACCGAAAGAGGGATAAGCATGAGCATGAGGATCCCCCCATTAATCCACACCTTATTCATAAGCCACATTAGTACCGTATACCAATAGTAAACCCCTATAGGTCGTAGTTTGCCTTCAAGTTCACAATCGTTGTAAGCGTACCATTGCCTGCAATAACCCGGGAAACAACAGGAACTACATTGCCCGAATAAGCGTCATTATCGGCCTTAAAGATTTCGTGCCTCAAAACTATTTCTAAGCCCAAAAGGGAAAATAACAATGGATTGGTAAGGATTTCGTTAAGGTTTAGATCTATCAAAAATTAGTTGTCTATTACGTTTTAAGAGTTGAATTATTGGGGGCTACCCACCACTCACCACGCTGAACTGTTCATGTATTCTTGCAATAACATCGTAGCTGCAATCTGGTCGATATTGCCTTTCACTTGCCGGTCCTTTTTCTTCATTCCCATTTGTACCATTGCTTGAGAAGCAAGTTTAGACGAGTAGCGTTCATCCACTGTTTTAATAGGGATAGCAGGAAAATTCTTTTCTAATTGCTTCATTGCTGCTACGACTAATGGTGTGCCGTGAGTTGGTGAATCGTCTAAGTTCAGTGGCATTCCAATCAATATAAGTTCTACCGCTTCTTTGGCAAAATACTGTTGAAGAAACGGAATCAACTCTTTGCTTTCAATAGTGGTAAGTGGGGTAGCAATTATCTTCAAAGGATCTGTTACAGCCAATCCTGTTCTTTTTGCTCCGTAATCAATACATATTATTCTCATTTTCTTGCTTGTTTTTAGTCTTTCCAAAGAAAAGGAAATAGAATAATGGCCAATGTTACAATCAACACATCCAATCCTACCAATGAATATACAAGTTGAGCCCAACCTTCCATCAATACATCACTAAAGGCAGGTACCGATATCTTCATTAATAAAAGAATTTGTGGGATGATAATAGGAAATCCTAAGATAGCCATTAAGGCAGCTGATTGTTGTGCCCTTGCTGCTATTGCCGCCAAAAAAGTAAATACAAGGCTCAAACTCGCGCCGCCCAATAAAGTAATCCCTAAAAAGGTTGCCATTCTATTTACTGGATTGCCCAAAAGCAAGGAGAACAGGGCAAGAGAAATGCAACTCATTACCAACATCAACAAAAGATTGAAGGCTAATTTCGAAATGATAAAGTCTTTTGCACCCGCAATAGAATAAAAATAAAGCATCCTGCCCCTGCTTTCTTGTAGAAAGCTTTTTGCTACTGCATTGATACAGATAAACAATTGGGTAATCCAAAATAGTCCGTTCCATACCTGGTCATCTGGTTGCCCCATAGACAAATAAATAACAAAGGTGGTAGACGCAACATACAACAGGATACCATAAAGCGTATACTGTTGCCGCATTTCTAACAGTATATCTTTTCTTATGAGCGTTATGATGGGGTGTTTAACCAGTTTCATTATCGGCAAATGTAAAGTTCACAATGGTTTGATTCTCATTTTTAATTGTATATAGGGTAAAGTGCAAATGTTTTATAGTATAACTAGCACCAACCAAATACCCTGCGACTTTTACTGCTTAACTCTTTGTAACCGATATTTATTAATTGTTTATCTTCAGGATAGACAAAGTCGTTAAAGTTAGCGTTTGAAATCCTAAATTCACAGGTTTACTATAAGCTTGGGATGATTGAGGCTGGTAACAGGAGATGAATAGCTATTTATTGGGGCAAGCTGCATTCTTTTACAACATATCAGGTATTTTTAATTGGCATTTTATTGACTAACCATTGCAAATGGCGGTACTAATGAGGCCAATATTAATATGCTCTACAACTAAAATCTAACCCTTTTACATTAATTTAACTATAAGAATAGGCCTTCCATCAAACAAAAGCGTTCGTTAAATGCCTTATACCTTTACATTTGTTTCTCTTAAAAAAAGATTATGGGCTTATTCCTTTTTATTATTGGTATTGTTGGTTGGCATATTGGGATGTATGGATTGTTTAAAAAAGCGGGGATAAATCCAATTCTGGCTTTAATTCCGTTCTACAATACTTGGTTGATTGTTGAGAAATGCAGTATTAAAAAGTTCTGGTTCTGGCTTCAATTAATACCTATTGCTGGTCAGTTTATTACAATCTGGATTACTATAATCTTCGTGATGCACTTTAAACGGTTCAGTCTTCTGGACCATACACTGGTTACTTTCCTTCCATTTATCTATTTTCCCTTTTTAGGTTTTAATAAAG
>Ga0114962_10004971_pt1 | contig 10485 bp, 10 predicted proteins | sample C_130820_MF_Meta_FD_87017 | JGI IMG/M metagenome (GOLD analysis project Ga0114962, IMG submission 87017) | Freshwater microbial communities from Lake Croche, Canada to study carbon cycling - C_130820_MF_MetaG | ecosystem: Environmental > Aquatic > Freshwater > Lake | place: Lake Croche, Canada...
GTCAAATATAAAATTAAGCCTCCTCCCCTAAGGGGAGGAGGCTTAATTTTATATTGCGGATACGTCAGGATTAATTTACGCCTCCACCAAATGGTGGAGGCGTAAATTAATACTGTACGGTACACCCACCTCTTAGGAGGTGGGTGCAATTTAATACTTACGTAACCGCAGTATAAAATTAAGCTTTCTACCCAAAGGGTAGAAGGCTTAATTTTATACTCGACGGTAGACTGCCAAACTTTCAAATGGACACCCTCAAAAGGGTGTCCATTTGAAAAAAAACGGGTATAAAATGTTCGGCTGTCTAAAAAAAGTGAGAGGGGAGTCAGCCTTTTTGCTATTCCTACTCAATCCAATGAACACTCTTTTCGCAGATCTCATAACATCCTATCCTTCCTGGGAGCAGTGCAGGGCCTATCTTTCCTCTTCTGCAGGAGGGTCTCTTCGTATCATTCCGTGTATTTTGACAACGGGTCCCTATACCTTGATTCGCTATGTCAAGGGTGAAAGCAATCTGACTCTCCCCCACGTCAGGGCGTTTCGGTCCGTTGTGTGGAATACAGAGACGAATCGTCCTGTGAGCATTACTCCTTTTAAGAGCGTAGATGCAGAAGGTGTTCCTTCTGTCCTGACTCCTGCAGATTACACGGTAGAAGAGTTTGTGGACGGAACACTCATTGGGATGTGGTACAATCCAAACACATCACAATGGGAGATTCATACACGTTCTACACCTGGTGCCAAGTGTCGCTTCTACAGTCCTACCAAGACGTTTGCTGAAATGTTTTATGAAGCCACCGTAGGATTTAATTTTGCGGCCTTGGACACCACCTCTTCCTACTCCTTTGTCCTTCAACATCCTGAAAATCGGATTGTGGTTCCCGTCGGTCGTCCTGCGATTCGATGCGTGCAACGGGCTGTTCTTCAATCCGATGGAAGTTTTAGTCTTGGACCTGTTGCGGGTCTCAATCCTCCTGTTAGTCGCACATATCCCACCTGGACAGCCCTTATTTCAGACGTGGCCAATCCTCGTAATCAAACCCAAGGTGTTGTGGTAAAGAATGCAAGTGGAGTTCGCTGGAAACTTCGGACGCCTTTCTACAACCGGACGCATCGTTTGCGTGGAAACAATCCTCGTCTAGACTACGTGTATTTGACACTTTGGAAGAGCCATCAACTAGAGGCCTACCTTACACTCTACAAGGAGGAGAAGCCGGCGGCTCAGGCCATCCTTTCTCGGTTCAAGCAACTGACAAATGAGGTGTTTCACACCTATACCGATGTGTTTAAGGCTCGGTCTTTGGACAGAACTGCGATTTCACTTCGGCTTCGCCCCTTTGTCTATGGTCTTCATGGGCTGTACAAGGCTCAAGCACCTGTGGAGGGGGCCGATAGCCGTCCTGTAGCCCGTTCCATCGACTGGGCCAAAACCAGGGATTTTATGAATAGTCGTGATGTGCCCCAACTTCTCTTTGCTCTCAATTGGGTTCAGCGTCAGGGTCGCATTCAATCAGGAGTTCCTGTCATTCCGATGGAGCCATCGGCTTCAGTCGGCACGGACATTGTAGGAGACCCTTCAGAGCCGGTTATTCCAGCAGCAGCAGCAGCAGTAGCAGTAGCAGTAGCAGTAGCAGTAGCAGAAAACGTAGTTCAATACCAAGATGAACTGAATGTGTTCAAGTCTGGAGCAGACCCTGTTATTGCTCCTCCTGTAGCCACCTGCGATCCTCCCCTAGCCACTCCTGTTGCCGAGTAGATTACCGTCGGTTGGTAAGCCATAAAACACAAGCAGAAGCTAGAATTACTAAAAGACCTACTTGTAGTTGATGGTGTGGAATAATGTAAGAAGGCTCTACATTGGTTGGAATATCACAAATTATACATCGTTCATCTTTTTTCTGAATATTGCTGTCTACACCTTTCTGCCCACAATTAACGAGGGTATTATGGATTATTTTAAAAGGTTTCATTTGTGTATAGAATGTAATAAACCAATCAATATGGTGCTGAATAGGAAAGACATCTTTTAGAAGTTTTTGAGCTCCCGTCCGACTAATAAAGTAGGCTTGTAATCCTACAAATTCATTACATTGAATCCATTTGTCTACAGACGGCCTTGTTTCTCTAGGTGCACCGATTGTTTGACCACAAGCCGTATTTCCAATCGACCAAATATCCCAGGATGTACTATCAGCTAGAAAAGAATACTTGTTAAAAAGAAACTGAATAGATGTCCACGTTTTATCAGGAATCAAAACATCATCTTCTAAAATTAAGTATACGTTCTCCTTACTAGATACTAAAGATTGCCATAGAGCAATATGACTCAAAGCACATCCGACTCCTCCGATCGTGTCTAACAAATCATGACTGCGTCGTGATTTTTGTTTGATGTTATAGCGACAAAGTACACTCATACGTGGATCGTCTAGGGTCAACGTTTTACCGTCTACAGCGGAGACCCGTGTCATATTGAATTTCTTGGATTCGGGTTGCATTTGTACATCAGTCCATCGATCAGGACGACGATCGAGATTAATACAGAAACTGCGAACGTTATCAATCGACCACATACTACCTAGGAGATGGAAAAAATTGATAGGTCTAGACCTACAAGAATCTCGGTGTCCTCTTCTTTCTTCCTTTCTTTTCTTTTCTTTCTTTTAACCTTCCTTTCCGAAATGTCTTTCTTTTCCAATCTGATTTCCGCGTTTCCTTCCTGGGCTTCTCTGAAGACCCATTTGACCTCAGTTGCTGGACTAACTGTAAAGGAGGAGGGTCGCTACGCCCTTGTCTTTTACACGGAGATCAGCAACATGAGTCTCCCCTTTACCCATGCATTCCGCTCTGTTGTCTGGGACACGGTTCGCAATCTGCCGGTGGGGGTCACGCCATTCAAGACATCAGCATGGGATTCTCTGGGTGTTGAAGTTTATACCGTGATAGAGCCCTTTGTCGACGGCGTTCCCATTGGCGTCTTCTTCGATGAGGATAGGAACACGTGGCGTTTCTTTACTCGGAAGATTCTGGACGCCGACAATCGCTTCTACAGTCAGACCAAGACCTTTGCGACTCTGGCGGCAGAGGCAGGCCTCTGGTCTCTTCTTCCGTTAGAGCCCCCAACACCCTACACCTCTTACACCTTCATGATTCAGCACCCAGAGAATCGCGTGGTGGTGCCGATTGGAGTTCCGAAGGCGATTTGCGTCCAGATTGTGGAAACCAAGCCCAGCGGGTCTTTGACCTACCAGTCTCCCACGACGGTATACGGTGTTTCCTCAATCGCTCCGGCCGCCGCTGTCTTGCCGCATCGCACGGCAGAGATGGCCTATCCGATGACCCGTGGATTTGTATACAAGAACACTACGACGGGCCAGCAATGGACGGTAGAGGACCCGTTCTATACAGAAATCCGTGCCCTTCGAGGAGACTCGTCGCGTCTGGACTTTCATTGGATGGACTTGTATTGTCGAGGGTCTCTTGCCGACTATCTTCACTACTACCCCGAGGAGCAGGAGGCAGCCCTGGGTCTCCTGCAAGAGTGGCAGGGCCTTGGGCACCAACTGTATCAAGTGTACGGGGATATCTTCTTTCGCAGGACGCGAACCGTGGCAGACATTCCTCAGAAGTTCAAGACCTATGTTCCGGCTCAAGAGGCAAATGTCTTCTTCGGTCTCCACAATTCATTCAAGGCTCATCGAGCGACAACAGGTGAACGATTGACAGTGGGATTTGTACAGTCCTACTTGGAGAGTCTCGATGTTCCACTTCGTCTTCACATTCTCAACTGGGACCTGCGGGAGGCGGCCCAGGTGGCCGGCAAGCCCTATCTGCCGGCTATGAGGCCGGTAAAGCGTTGGACGGACGTTCGCTGGCACTTTGATGCTTGGTACGCATCTCTTCTTACCGAAAAAGCACAGACAACGGCCTGGACTCCTCCTCTTCCATCCAACTAATCTATATAGAAAATGAACCATAAAATACGTAAACCCAAATAAACAAATAAAAAAATAAAAAGCCAGGCGGGTTTTTTTATTTTTTTGTGGCGTGTCTTCGTTGTAATCTACTCCACGAAATCGCTCCCCTTCCAAGAAATGTGTGGCATTTGGGGATTACTTGGCTATCATTCGCTTACGGCGGCAGAAAGACGAGCCTGTGTTCAACGCTTGGAAGCGAGAGGCCCCGAATATACCGCTATCGAAGACGTCTCTGGTATCACCCTTGGATTTACTCGTCTTGCCATTAATGGTCTTACCCCGGCGGGCCATCAACCGATTCATTCCGAAAGCCGAACCGTAGTTTGCAACGGCGAACTCTACAACTATAAAGAACTCGCAACGCGATGGGGGATTCCTCTTCCTTCTGGAACAAGTGACTGTCTAATTCTTCCCGCTCTGGCAGCCCATCTAACCCCTACCGAACTCTGTCGTACTCTGGACGGTGTGTTTGCTTTTCTCCTTGTAGACGAGGCAAAGCAGGAGGTTCTCGTGGCCCGCGATCCTTATGGTGTTCGACCCCTTTTCGAAGGAGTTCTTCAGGAGGAAGGGGGCCTCCCCTGCCCCGTCTGGTCCTCCGAGTTGAAAGGGTTTCCCAGCACGACAACGCAGGTTCACCCCTTCCCTCCTGGAACGTGGCGTCGCTATTCGTTGACCACAGGGGCCTTGTTAGAAACACAGAGATACCATACGGTTCCTCATGTTAAATTGGCGGCCTTAGCGGATCGAGATATGGCCAAGGAGGCTCTTCGTGCGTCGTTGGTGTCGGCGGTTCAGAAACGCCTCTTAAGTGACCGTCCGATTGGAGCCTTGCTTTCAGGAGGAGTGGATTCCAGTTTAATTGCTGCCATTGCGGCTAGAGAATTAGCCAAGGTAGGCAAACGGCTTCATACCTTTACCATTGGAATGCCCGGATCTACAGACCGAGTCTATGCAGAAGCCGTCGCCAAGCATATTGGATCGATTCATCACAATGTCGAATCAACGCCTGAAGATTTTTTAGCGGCCATCCCGGCTGTTATAAAGGACGCAGAAACCTATGACATTACCAGTGTCAGAGCCTCCGTTGGCAATTGGTTAATTGGTAAATACATCAGAGAAACCACAGATATCAAGGTAGTGTTTAATGGAGACGGCTCTGACGAAATGGGTGGAGGATATCTGTATTTTTTTGCGGCTCCGAGCGATGAAGCCTTTGAATCAGAATGCGAACGGTTGCTGGAGGAACTTCACGTCTTTGATGTGCTCCGATCCGATAGAAGTATGGCTTCCCATGGATTGGAGGCTCGGACTCCTTTTTTGGATAAGAATGTAGTCGCAACCTGGATTTCTATTGAGACCCGGCATCGTCGTCCTGGAAAAGGCATTCAAATGGAAAAACAGATTTTGAGAGAAGCCTTTGAAGCCGACCTCTATCTACCCCACGAAGTCTTATGGCGAAAGAAAGAAGCGTTTAGCGACGGAGTCTCTTCTACGCAGGACAGCTGGTATCTCCGTTGTGCCGACTATGCGAAAACACAGGAATTAGCATGTCGAATGGAGTTTCTTCACAATCCTCCCCTCACTGCGGAAGCCATTTGGTATCGCTGTCTTTTTGAGGAGGCGTATGGGGGATGGGCCACGGTTATCCCTCATATGTGGATGCCTCGTTGGATCGCAGGGGCTTCGGATCCCAGTGCTCGAACCCTGAAGGAAATATATACAACCTAAAGTAAGGATGTCTCGCACATGGCACAATTGGTATGGAGAGACCTTTAAGGGAAGCAATCCTCATATGACGGGAGATGTAGCCCGATTAACCGATGCAAATTGGTTAGCACGATATGACCAGATTCATGTAAAAGCAGACGGTGAACCTACAGTAGCAGGACTGTTTACATCCGTCGATACATTACAAGCACACATCATTAGTCATATCTATTCCGAGATTTTAACTCCTGTAGTTCCTGAACTTGTTGATGAAGTAGAACGCGTCCGTGCAACCATTCGGGGGGCTCGGACCTCTCATGCACTTTTACAAGAAGAGTTGCTAAACTATGTCAATTGGTGGGTCAGGATTCTAGGAGAAGCCATACTTCCCGGAAATAGAGCAGGGGCAAATCGTGTATTAGAAACAGTCGCAGCACCAGAAAATAGTATCCTTCTTGGACGTGTACCCGAGAAACCTACAAAAATACAAGCACAACGTGCTCTCCAAACGAAGAGAACACATGAAGGATATTTGGCAACAAATCAAGTAATGAATCGACAACTGACCGACCGCCTTCTTACTGCTTCCCGTCGCATCAATCCTCGAACACCTGAAGGCATTCATCAACTAAGGAATTTGCAGGGACTTCGTACATCCCATCAAAGAATTGAACGTTTAATGGAAAGAAGTCGTACTATCATTAGTCAAAGTGTTGCTATCTTACAGAAGTATAAAGCACAACTCAATGCGACTACAACTGCAACTGCAAAACATCTGACTCGAAGAAGACGGAATCGAAAGAATCGAACGCAAAGAGTTTAGTTACCGTCGAGTATAAAATTACGCCCTCTGCCGTTTGGGCAGAGGGCGTAATTTTATACTGCGGTTACGTAAGGATTGAATTACGCCTCCACCCTAAGGGTAGAGGCGTAATTTAATTCTTTACGGTAGACCAATGTACATTCTAACCGACATTTATGCCGGTTAGAATGTAAAATTGGGCTTAAATGTCTCTTCCCCGCAAAGCGGGGAAGAGCGCCAGAGGGTCTAAAAACAATACGAATAAGTAGATGGCATCGTGGCTCCAAAAAAACGGTTCGCTCCATAACTGGAAAAGCATCCATATTATATGAAAATCCATTGCTTTCAGCCACGTCCATACCTGAAGCCAATTGGGATCGTCGTTGGATGAAACGATCTGCCGATGCAGCAAAAGATGCTTCTCCTTTGGTGCGAGCCTCTGTGGCGATCGTCCAAGATTTTTTTAGAAATGTACAAGACCCGGAGTTTGACTATCTACCCATAATGATAGCCGTGCTCCGTTTTATTCAGCGAATTGAAAATGAAACGACTCACAAACAAATGGCTATGGAGTTAAGTAACTATGTAAAAAAATTAGTGAGACGATTTAGGGCTTTGTCGACTCTAGAAGCCCGTGCGTTGGAAGAAACTCTGGAGGCACGCCTGAATGAGGCAGAGGTCATGGAGAGTGTAGCAGAAGCAACCCGAAATGCGAATGCTGTATCACGTGCTGTAGCACGCATGAGACCAGCCTCGATAGAAATTTCAAATGAAAATTTGGCAGAGGTTGGAATGACCCGAGAGAATTTTGAAAGGGCAAATGAATCCGGCATCTCCAATGCGAATTTGGCAACGGTTGGAATGACACGAGAGAATTTAGAAGGTGAAAACTCCACTCTTTCAAATGCGAATTTAGCATCGTTTGGGATGACAAGAGCAAATTTCGAAGGTGTTTCACAATCTCCTAAGAAAACTCCTCGGAGGAGGAGAAGGAGTCTGCGACAAAAATAAGTATGTAGAATAGAATGTTCCGCTTCTTCAAAGATCCAATGCTATTGAAAAATCCATTAGCACCGGAACCCACGGGTATCAATGAAGCCGTATGGAATCGTCGCTGGACCAAGCGAAAGGCTAATTACAATAAAAATCCTGCCGAAGAAACGCCCGAAGTGCGGGAAGCCTTTCGTCTGCTTGAACATCTTGTTCGCAATCAATCGGTGGAGGGGTTTGATGTTCACGATGCTGTTTGTACTACTGCTGCGGCCATTTCCCGGATTGGAACAGCCAAACACGCTTATTTAGCAGAGGAACTCTTAAATTTCGTCAAAAAAATTGCTCAGAGAAAACTGGTTGTAAGACCAGGAGACGCCTCCGCGATGAACAAGTATATTGATGGATGTGTTTTGGTAGACAAGGTAGAGCGGGCCTTGGCCCCTATGGAAGCCAAATCAGCACATAATATTGTTATCTTAGACAAAGATTTCGATGTACTGTCTAAGAAACTTGAAAAGAGTGAGGCGGCCTTTGATGAGGCTTTTGCAGGTATGAATTTAAGCAACAATTCAGCCTATTTTACAGGACAACTACCGGGACAAAAGAAACGAAGCAGAAAAACAAGAAAAACAAGAAAAACAAGAAAAGAAAGGCTTTAGGATCCCCTTCAAGAAAATCTTGGAATGGCTACAAACGGATCCCTCTAAAGCCAAAATCAATGGAAGAAGCAGGATGGCCGCGACCCCTGCGACTAGTTTAACCCTTATCAGTTCCGGTCTTGCCGATGCAAGACTCCAACCGACCCGTGGCAACCCTGATATAACCCAGTTTGTGAAGGTACTCCGGAAAACGACCCGCTGGGCCGCCCAATGGAATCGCGTCAACTTTGATGGCGACCCCCAATTTGGCCAACGTGTCAGTTTGACGATTCCCCGCATTGCCGAACTTGTGACCGGAGTTCAGATTGTGGTAACGATGCCAGATATCTACGCTGTCCAACTCCGAGCCATTCAGGCCGCCGGCGGCACCAGCCTGACAAACCTCGGAACCTTTCTCGGGCCCGTCTACGGCTGGACTAACAGTCTCGGACACGCTCTTATTCAACAGATTGAATTGGAAATCGGCGGTGCCATTGTGGAATCCCTCGACAGCCGTCAATTGGAGGTGCTGGATGAATTGTATGAAACTATAGAGTCAGCGATAGCCAAGAACGCGATGATTAAACGGGCTCCCAATGGGTTTACAGCTACAACTTGGTTGTCTCCGACGCCTACGACAGTACAAGTTCCGATTCCCTTTTGGTTCTCCAGACCTGGAGTGTTGACCCACGCATTGCCTCTGGATGCTCTGAACGCTGAAAAAGTGCGTATTCATGTGACCTTTCGAGCCTTGAACAATCTGTTTTATACGGCGGCTCGGGTAGACACTAGAACCGTCAACTACAATAGCAACGGAGACACAACCGGTATGTACAATCTTCTCGGAGGCCGATTTTGGAAATCAAATCCTGCCGCGGAGGGTCGTGTCTATATGATGGATGCCATGACACCCCTGACGGGAATCAGTGGGGAACTCATCAGTAGCGTTTCCATGCCATTCCGATTTGACCCGATTGCAGCCTATGCTATGATCGAATATGTGTCGTTGGAAGAATACGAAGCCTTGGCCTTTCGTACCGCCGAACTAACCTATCAAGTAGAGCAACATCTAGCCGTTCCGGTTCAGGAAACATTAGGCTCTACAGAAGTCCGCTTTGCGATTCCCTACAGCAATCCGACGAAGGAACTCATGTGGGTGCTTCAGAGACCCGAAGTCGCACAATACAATGCATGGTTCTTGTTTACCAGAGATTTATGCGGTCCGGCTCCTCCTCCGTTTGTACCAGGACCTCCGCAGAATCCTTGCTCTGTTCCGTGGTGGCCCAATGCGACTCTGATTCCGACAGAAGCTAATTTATATCAAGTGGTTCCAGCGTTCCAAACGTCCTATTCGGAGCCCCTGGCGGCGGCGACGCTCCTTTACAATTCCTATGAACGGTTCAGCCAAGAAGGTGCTTCTTATTTTCGGACTGTTCAACCGTCTCGCTTCTATGTGAAATCGGCCGTTCATGACCGGTATGTCTATGCGTACAATTTCGGACAGAAGGCAGAGCGACTGGAATACGGTCCGTCCGGTGCAGCCAATTGGGACAAGATTCCTCGGAAGGAATTGTTTATGACGCTGAATCGAGGACCCCTGGGATCCTCTCCTCCGAACCTCAATCTGTACGTATATGTCACCATTTGGAACATTTTCAAGGTCTACGGGGGACGAGGCGGGATGCTGTTCTCGAATTAATCTGCGGTTTCTCCGGACTTTTGCCGGGAGACCTTTTGGTTTTTTGGAGCCAAAATAAAAATAGTACGCTTATATATATAATGTCTTCTGTTGGTCGCAGTTTTTCACAAATCCGTCAACCCTCTTTTACAACAAACGGTGACGATCCTACAATATTTACATATGATGAGATTAAAACAGCGTGTCTTGCTCAAAATTGTACGGAGGTTTCAACCAATTTATTTATTGCTCCTGATCTCTCATCTCTCCAAAATACATTGAGTGCGTTAAATGGTCTTACACCCAGTCTTGGATCTCTTGAAGATTATGAAACTGTTTCTGATTTAGGTAGAACAATTCGTGTTGGTATTGAAGGTGATTCCAATGTAGTTATTTTTCGTTTAGTCAAACGAGGAGGTACAAGCACTACAGGACCAAGCCCCCCTGGAAATAAGCCAACTGGATACATTGTTCTCCAAAATAAGATGCTGATTAATTATGACAATAATTTATGGGTTGCTGTAGTGGGCAGTGGCTATGTATTCTAAAAGAAAATACAGTTTACAAATCTACTTTACGTTATAAATCGCTCTTCAAAGAGTGATTTATAAGGAATATCTCCTACAGTATATGTCATACAGTTCCTATTTTTTAAGAGCAACCAACTCTTTCTTTTTTGTACTGATTTGA
>Ga0114962_10004973_pt1 | contig 10480 bp, 12 predicted proteins | sample C_130820_MF_Meta_FD_87017 | JGI IMG/M metagenome (GOLD analysis project Ga0114962, IMG submission 87017) | Freshwater microbial communities from Lake Croche, Canada to study carbon cycling - C_130820_MF_MetaG | ecosystem: Environmental > Aquatic > Freshwater > Lake | place: Lake Croche, Canada...
AAGTTAGTATCCTATTCCAATTCCAATTCTTTATTTTGCTTATCATTCTCTTTTTGTTTTTGTAACGCTATCTTTCTGTAGCTGTTAAAGAATTGAATAAGGTCTTGGTTCTTGTTTACTTTAAGTGCTTGTTCCCAATAATCGCCATTAAACTCTTTAACTAAAGCTTCTCTTAACTTCTTAAGTAGTCTCTGCTCTTCATCATCGTAATCTTCCATAAGCTTATTATATCGCTTTATGTACTTTAATTCAATAGTGTGTAGTTTGTGCTTAAGACTTTCAGGTCCTGCAGTCCAACTCTTTACGATCTTAGCTTGTTCTTCTTTGGCCAATACTAACTCATGTCTAGCTTGTCGTAGATAGTCACTTGGATCATAATCTCCATGTTCTATTTGTTGTAGTGTGAAGGATTTGCCTAGTAGTGCATCCTTTCTTTGAAGAGGTGGTTTCTTCTTACTCCGTCTCCACCAGTTGAATTGTGACATCTTTTTGTGTGTTTTCTATAATTTGTGCTTCTTCTATAAGCCTACAGAAATACAGCATACCATCTCTTTTAAGGGTTGTATCACAATTGGTATACTCTCTACACTCTTCAACAGGGAAGCCTTCACGATCTCGGAAGGCTCTAATAACTTGATATAACTTATCACTAAATGATATGACTGGTGTTCCTATAAACATAATATAAATATACAAAAAAAGACTCACATAAGCAAGTCTTTTTTAAATTTATTTTTGTTTAATTGTTTATTTTTTTGGTACAGCTGCTACAGCACAATTTTCACCAGCATCTGACAATACATCATAGTAATCATACATATTACCTAACTTGCTTACTGCAGCTTTCCATTTTGGACTAGAAGCAGCGCCTTGAGATTCTGGATATTTTGATACATCTTGAGTAGGTATTAAGTTTCCATCCAAGTCAAGTCCGGCTTTTTCATTATATTGATTTAGTTTCTGAAGTGAGAATACGTTATCCTCATCCATTACAAGTAAAAGTGTGCTATTGGTTACTTTACCTCCTAATGTTTTACCTGATGGTTTAGATGTTATCTGTTTAACCTCTTCTGGAGTTAGTAATTTAATTGAGTTGCCAACTTTTGCAATACCAACTGCCAAGTTATCAGGATACTTTTTCAACTGCTGTAACATGTTGTTTTTGATTGCAGGATCGGTTAAAGCTTTGAGGTCATCTCTATAGACAGATTTTTTTATATTTGAAATATCCGATATAGCATCATTCTTATCTTCATATGCAGCTGAGATAAATAATTTTTTACCATTAACTGTGTAAAGATCGTTTTCATCGTAGGATGCATATAGTTCTACTTCATTTACTACTTTTCTAACCTCTTCGCGGATTAGTTTTCTAAATTCTGATATTTTCATTGTTTAATTGTTTAATTGTTTAATATAAATAGTCTTTATTTACTTGTAAGATGTGCTCTTTGCAACTCAATCGATAATTGAGAAGTTCCATTAGATCTGAAAGTAACTGATATATCATATTTTTCCTCTCCTACCATTAAGAACATATCCATAAATAATCCTTTATATTGATCTGTATCCTTAATGTGTATTACTGGCTTACCTTTTATTCCTACTGGTGGTGCAAGAGTTACAACAGAACCTGGTTTAAAAAACTGTGGTCTAATCTTACTTGCTGTATCCATCATTGCAGATCCATCTAAGTTAGCAACTACTTTGAAAAATGGAGGATTAATATACACATCTTCCATTTTTGTAGAAACTAAGCCTAAACCAAATGCAACTAAAGTTTTTAAACTTTCATCTACCTCTTTTGGTTGCTTATTAGCTACTGCATCATAAATAAACACTAAAGCTTTATATGCTGCATACTTAAATTTCAGTAACTCCATCTGCAAAGTATTTGGTTTAGGATTTTTAGATAGATATGCATCCACATCAAACTTTGGTTCCCACTTAAATATTGTATTTCCAGATTGATTCTCTACATTAACAAAGCTTTGTATTATCTTTTGCAGTCTAACTATTCCATCCCTATATTGAGATGCTTTGAATGACAACTCATCTTTAGATAAATTATAATCTGTCTTTACATTTTTTTGATAATCCTTCAATCCAGATTTTAACTTACCAGCTTGTGCATCTGCCATCTTCAAAGATACAGCCACTATAGGTGTTTTGGTAGATACCTTACCATTGAATGTAGGTGAAAATAAATTATTAAGACGAGATAAATTCTGAGCTCTTTCTGATTGTGGAGCATTAGCAGACATATTCTCAATAATTTCTAATATAGATATTATAATATCTTCAGAACCATTTCTAACAAAGTATACATCACCAGGACACCACTTATCTGCAGGAACTTTAGATACTTTATTACCTGCTCTTCTTATTCTATCAAAAAGATCCCCTCTTTCAATATAAAAGTCTGAATTTTTATCAAAGAACTCGCCAAAAGTCTTTCCATGTGATAAGCCTTGATTGATAAAGTCTACATACACTTTCATTGATTTTTTGTCTGTTGACTTTTCTATTCTTGATAATAAATCAAGCATGTTATTTACAACTGGTTGAGGTAAATTAGTTACATTACTCTTCTTATCTTTTAAATATTTTGTTAATTTTGCTGCTATAGGCTTGATAGTATCCAAAGTTACATTATCAAACGCTTCTGGATAGTATCCAAATAATACTGAAAATCCTTCTTTAGCATTTGTATCTGTCTTTGATTCCTTAGGAGCAACTTGAAAATTAAACTCATATTTTACACCATCAACTGATAATATCATTCTGGATGCTTTGTTTGGTTTAACAGCTACTAAAGCTTTTCCTTTTAACTCCTTTTGTAAGGCGCTTACTACTGATCGTACTATACCAATACGATCATCTGCTTTTATTCCTGGAATATATAATGTGTATGCTCGTGGATCTGTTGGATTCTTTACTATTGCACTAATATCAGCATTAGCTAGCAAACCTTTGGATTTTAATACAAATTTTTCAATATCAAAGTTAGAAACTTTAACTGCCTCTGGTAATGGAAGAGTTGGTAATCCTTCTGCTTCTAAAGCCTCATTAATGATTATGACCTCTTCTCTTTCAGTAAACACTCCATCCACTATTGTAGGATATCCTTTTGGTAGTCTGTAAGAGCATTCAGATAGTATATGTGCAAAATTAACATGAGAATAATCTTTAACAATTTGTTCGTCAATTGTTTCAAGTATTTTATCCAAACTAATCTTACTCATTATGCTAAATTTTCTAATTTATACTTAGTTGAGTATAATAACTCTTCAACATTGTCAATTTGATTTTGAATCCAAGTATCTTGAAGATTCTCTGCTTTTCTTAGTTTATCTAAAGCAGCAATAAGTTTAACAAAGTACTTAATGATATTACTCACTTCTGCATTGTTATCCATACCGTCTATATCTTTAAATTCAATTAATCCATTCTTACCTTGATAAGATTCTACTAAACCGTCAATCAAACCAATGATTTCGTCATAGTATGTGTTTAATGCAATATGAGCTGCATATGATCCTGGTCCTTTTACTCTTAAATGAAACACGTGTGCTTGTGTTCTTGAGTGAAAAAATAATGATACTAATTCTTCCATGTTTTTGTTTTGTTTTATTCTTTTATATAAATAGTCTATGTAATTGGTTTGTTTGTGTTGTTTGATACTAGATGACACCATTCTATAAAATTACTTTCTGACAGATTGTTTTTCATCATGTTTATGTTCTTATGTACCCACTGTACATTACCAACTATATAACCCTTTTTGGAATCTATTCTATCTAAAGATGCTGTTTGCACATCTTGCATATTTGATACACCTCTATGTTGACTTCCAAACCTAGGATTAAGTAACAGACTTGCTCCAGAATATACACACAACTTATTCTGCTTCTCGTATAAATTAAATAAGTAATCCATTGTAACATCATCTTCAAACAACATTCCTCGTCTCTTTGCATTTTGTTTGCAGTGATTATAATATGATAAGGATAATTCTCCAACTACAACACCATGAAATCTAGTTGGATTTTTACACCCACAACTTTTAGTATAGGAGTGATTGAGTTGATTATTTTGGATCGCTCGCTTAGTTCCACAAACACACTCACAATCATTATAATAAAGTCTTCCATTCTCTTTTTTGTATCTATCGGATGTGACTTTCCAATTACCTACATAACTACCTATCTTTACTTGCATATTAGTTCCCGTTTATTATAAATATCCGGGAATTAATCAAACACCTGTACTACCATAACCATTCGCTCCTCTTTCTGTCTCAGATAGCTCTTTTATTTCTTCTAACTCTATTTGAGGGTATGGTATTATCACTAATTCCCCTATTTTCTCTCCTACATTATACAAAGTACTGTCCCAAGCTAATCTCTTGAATCTGAAAGTTACTTCACCTCTATAACCAGAATCAATTACTCCTACAGCATTGGATAAAAACATATCCTTCTTACTTACAGAACTACGTGGAAAAAGTAATCCTACGTGTCCTACGGGTATTTCAAAGGCTAAACCAGTTCCATACTCAACGTACTCATAATCTCCTGTTATAACAATTTCTCTAGAGATTGCTGTTATATCTAAACCAGCATCACCATCCTTTGCATAAGTTGGAGTTACTGCTTTTTTGTTTACTTTTTTAAAGTTTACTTTCATCTTCTTTGTTATTATATGGACAATGTCTACAACCATTACCACAGCAGTACCCCCTATCAAGGTGATACTGCTCGGTCATTACCATTCTACCATTATCATAATAAAAATGATCTGGTTGTAGTTTAGGTTTAGATTGTTCTTTTACAAACAATTCATATATCCAATCGTTCTGAGTTGGTCCCATTTTATTTTACTTCACACGCTCCTCCAGAACAAGCGAGATTTTCTTTTAACTCTGTGTTATCATCTAGCTCTATTACTCTACTTAAATCTATATTTGTTAAGAATTTCATAAGCTCATTGTATCTTTCTTCTGTACAATCTTCAAAAGGACTTTGCACGTAACTACCATTGTCATAAGGTAATACAGATAAACCATTATAGTGATCTTTATTATCCCACATCCATTCACCTACACCATCCCACTCTTCTGGTTTGATAGATACAGTTGCTGATACGTTGTGAGTATTGCTTCCACTTCTATGTCCTGGTTTAACCCACTCTAAATGTACTTTCTTAATACGTTCTAGTAATTGAAAAGGAGATTCAGTTCTTAAAATAGATCCTTCTGGTGCTTTTTGTGGTATACAAATGATAGCAGTATCATGTGGTCTAAAATAATCATCTTCTAATAACTCTGGATTGTTAATTAATAGGTAGCTATAAATTGCTTCATTTTTACCAACTCTAATTCTACGAATATAATAATCATTATGCCAAGCGTGAATACCACTTGATGTTCCTAATGTTAAAGATGTTGTACCTGCAGGTTTAACTGTAGTTGTACGAGCTGACTTATTAATACCAATAATAGTTGCAACTCTTTCGTTCTCTTCTTTAACAATCTTAGCTGCTTCTTTCATATTGTATCCTAAAATAGTTCCAGATCCAATACCTGTCATTGATACTCCAATTAAAGCATCTTTTTCAGTTGTACGTTTCCAAACATCTCTTAAGTAGTGAAAGTTAGTATAACCAGCTTGTAATGTTCCAATTAATGCAGCTGCTTTAACTCTTGCATTCAAATCTTCTTGTGATTCAATATCACTTACGTTTACTTCACATAAGTTACAGAATTGGAATGGACGTAAAGCAATTTCACAACATGGATTAGTTCCCCAATCTTTATCATTTGTTAAATAGATTCCTGGTTCTCCAGCACCACTTAACTCAATACGTTTCCATAAGTCCATGAAGAACTCTTGTGTAACCTTATGTCTTAATAAAGCTGCTGAGTTATTAGCTCTTCCTCTTTGAGGATTGTTTTCCCACCAGTTACCTGCTTTACAAGCAATCATTTCTTCATCGTCAGCAGAAAACAAACTAATAAGAGCTGCTCTACGAATACCACCTGCCAATACTGCATCTGCGATGTGACAAACCATATCATGCGCTTCAATTGGTGTAATTTTATCTCCATTTTCTTTTTGGTCAAGTATTCCTTGAACTTTAATTAAACATTCTTTTAATGGTTGTGCTCCTGGTGCTTTTCCACCTGAAGTTACTAACCTTGCTCCTTTTGGACGGATATCATCAAAGTCAAAATCAATTGATGAACCTCCTGTAAAGTAACTTTTAATTAATGCTTTTACTGCATCTGCCCATCCTTCAATACTATCAGCAATTAAGAAACGCTTATGTCTTTTTGCATTTGGCTTTCTAATTTCTGGTAAAGCATCAACATGATGTTTTTGTACTGAGTAACCTACTCCAGTTCCTCCTAATAGTAAGAACATTGCTTCTCCAAAAGCTCTTACATCGTCAATTGGCAAATAAGCACAATTGTATATTCTGTTGGGAGACATCTCGATAGACTTCCCAGCAAACTGTAACGATCTCATCGAAGGTAATATTTGCTTGTTGTAAACCATTTCATACACTTTATTAATTTCTTCAGCTAACTGAGGATACTTTTTCAAGTGCATCTCTTTGTTTCGTGTTACTAACTTATTCCACGTTTCTCTTCGTTGTAACTCCGGTACGTACTTACTGTACTTCATAAAGACAGTGATTTCACTCAAGATCTCATTCGATATTGTCATCATAGATTTTTGTTTTTTATAAATTATTGGTTGTACATATAAGTAGTTGTAAATCCACCCTGTCGCTGTTTTTTACTTAATTAAACTGTTTAATTCAGCAAATTTATTCGATAGGGCTTGTCTCACCACTTCATCATTGTTTTGCATTAATATTTTTGCTTCTTTTCCAAGCACTGTATTCTCAGCATATATATCGATATGAGCTGTTGACATATTCATTTTACTTGGGAATGTTAAACCATCAGGTCCAAAACGATTCTTAATAATATGCCATCTACCTGTACCAGAAATCTTATCTGCTGTTTTACGTGATAAAGATATTACACAGTCAGCAACCATAACCTTTGAATATGACTCAGCAATCTTATCTGCCTCAATCACATCCTGTTCTAATGCTGATCTATTTGCTTGTGATGCTGTCCAAATTGGTACTTGATAAGTTCCAGCTAACCCTCGTAGGTCCTCATAAATGTTACCTAACATGATATCATTTCTCACTGCTCCTTTCACTCCAGTATCTCTTAATAAGTCGGCATAATCCAGTAAAATGATGTCAGGTTTGATTCCTTGCATCACACACTTATCAATGTGAGCTGATATTGTATTTACTGTTGCTGATTTAGTTGGATAATACTTTATGATTAAGTTTCCTTTCATTCCTTTCAAAGCTGTAACAACTTCTTCTTGATGAAACTTTAAATCTTGTGTTGGTATGCTTGTATAGTGAGAGTCAAATCGAGCACCTACATATGTTTCTGAAAGCTCTAATGTATAATAGATTACATTAAGTCCTTTCATTGCTGCAAAGGCTGCCATATTAACTAAAGCCATTGACTTACCAATACCAGCAGGAGCAACAAAGACACCCATTTCCCCACTTCCTAAACCACCATCCATAATATCGTTAATGATATCCCAAGGAGTTGGTACAGTGTTTCTTTTATTCTCAACAAAACGTAAAGCAACATCTTCAATATAATCATGACCAACATTTCTATCAGTTCCTGCTTTCATAGCTTGATCGATTGAGTTTTTAATCTCATCGTACTTACCTGACTGAAGTAGTTGTACTGATTCTAATATTGCTGCTTTTAGTTTTTGATTCTTACAGAAATCTAAAGTCTTATCCTTTATGTACTGATTATCCTCTGCTTCTGCATACTTTAATATCTCTCTAATGTTATCCACTACTGTAGTTTTCAATATATCTACATCGATAGCATCTAACTCTACCTTTAGTACTTCTAAAGTTGGAGGAGATTTATATTCTGAAAAGTATTTTAATGCTGTGCGAGCTATCCATTGACTTGACTCTGAGGAAAAGTACTTTGGCTCTATGATATCGTGTACCTGCTGTAAGAAAGGTCTATCCTTTAATAGGATTGACAATACTTTGTTTTGGAAGTTTGTTCCATAAAACTGAAGGGTATCTTGTTGTGACTGCATAATATAACTTTACTACTTTTTATTTAATCTTGCAAGGTAAATTGATCTAATTTTTGAGTTACCTCTCTTAACCACATCTCTACGTTCTTAATAGCATTTGTCATACCATCTTCGATTAACATAGAATGGAATTTGAGTTTTCCCAATCTTGCTGCTGGTGTTTCCATCATCCCAATGATCTTCATCTTATTACTCATATTAACATCACTAACTCCTAGTTGGATAACATTATGAAATAATCTAACATCACTTTCAGCTTCTAACACCTTATTGTATATTTTAACTTTGCTATTTGCAGATAGCTCTTTTACATAATCAAAGAATTGATCGAGATCCATCTTCTCTTCTGTAAGCTTAGGAAATTTATCTACTACTGACTTTGGACCTACACCACTAACACCTGGAATATTATCACTATCATCTCCTATTAGAGATCTGTATATAGCAAAGTTATAGGGTGGTATTCCATACTCAGTAATAACATCATCAGAATAAAACATTCTCTTTTTAGTAGGACTCCAGATATGAACTCTGTCATCTACTAATTGCATGAAGTCTTTATCTGAAGACATAATGAATACTTGAGAATCTTTTTGTGCTAAATAATCATTAGATAAATAAGCAATAACGTCATCTGCTTCTGAACCATCTACAACTATTGTAGTAATAGGCATAACTCCTAAGTACTCTGTTAGTCTTATTAGTTGCTTCAGTTGTGTATCTTCTTTGTCTACAGTTTCTGATCTGTTTAGTCTAATCGTAACCTTTCTATTAGCTTTGTAGTCTGGAAATATAGATCTTCTTCGAGCTGCTCCATTCTTACCATCAAAGATCATAATCAATCTTGTTGGATTAATCATTTTGATAGCATGTCCTAAACTCATTAAAGAACCTGATATTCCTCCTACATGTTCTCCATTACCATTTGTAACTGGACTTGCAGAATAAGCTCTTATAAAAAGATTGAGACCATCCACAATCAATACTCTTGAGTTTTTATGAATGGTCTCACTCTCGTTTTCTTTCAACTTCAGCTCATTAATTAGAGCTTGGTATTTGTTTTTTATCATTATTCTCCTTCTCCTTCATCTACTGTGATTTGATCTGGATCAATTGGCTCTTGATCTCTGTACTTCATAATTACTGTATCACAAATTTGTCTGTAACAGTAATCCTTTAAGTCAGCATCTTTAACTAACATGCCTTTCCAATCCTTTGCCATAAATTTAACTATCTCACCAGTCTCAGTATTAGTAAGTGTATAGTGAGCTCCTGATGTAGATACTAAACCGTATTCCTTCATTAACTTTAACCAACTATTACTATCATCAATACCTGAATTAAAGTAAATATCGAATACAGCTTTCTTGAATGGAGGTCCCATACGATTCTTAATAACTTGTGCTTCTGTTTGAACACCTATTATTTGCTCTGTAGCTCCAGAACCGCTCTTTAACTTTCCTATACCTTTAAGTCTGATTCTACAACTTGCATGAAATCCTAAAGCTTTTCCACCTGATGTAGTTAATTTATCTCCAAACATTACTCCCATCTTCTCTCTTAATTGAGATGCAGCTAAAAGCAATACTCTTTGTTTACCAATTAGGTTTGTAATCTTACGCATAGCCTTTGACATTAAGATAGCTTTTGTAGTTGCCCAACCATCTTTCTCATAGTCAGCATCTTGCTCAACCTTAGTTGTAGCTGCTGAAACTGAATCGATTGCTATTGTTACTAGTCTATCTTTTGAGCTCTTGCGTACCGTTTCTATAATACTCTCAACTGCTTCAAATGCATCTTCAATTGTTTCCAAAGGAACATAAAGCATATTCTTTACATCAACTCCAACAGCTATTAGAAACTCCTCACTTAAAGCATTCTCTGTATCGATGTAGACTGCAAGCCCACCTTTCTTTTGAGTATTTGCTAATGTGTGAGCTACTATTAAACTCTTTCCTGATGCCTCCATTCCCTGCAACTCTACAATTCGACCTACTGGAAAACCTCCGTCAGGTCTATTAGAGATTGCCAAGTCTAACAGAGATGAGCCGGTTCCGACCCACTCTGTTAAATCTGTAGGAGTTTCTTCAGCTCCACTTAAGAAATGGGCAGCCTTGAAGTCCTTAAACTTTTTGTTGAGACTATCCGCCAGCGCTGAAGCTAGTTCGTCCCTTCCCTATATCTCATCGGGTGTCTTCATAGACTTTGCCATAACTCTTAGGTATTAAATAATGAATCGAATGCTGAAGAAATATCGTCCGTTCCAGTTGCTGTTGTAGCTCCTGAGATTGGCTTAGTTGCAG
>Ga0114962_10004977_pt1 | contig 10474 bp, 9 predicted proteins | sample C_130820_MF_Meta_FD_87017 | JGI IMG/M metagenome (GOLD analysis project Ga0114962, IMG submission 87017) | Freshwater microbial communities from Lake Croche, Canada to study carbon cycling - C_130820_MF_MetaG | ecosystem: Environmental > Aquatic > Freshwater > Lake | place: Lake Croche, Canada...
AAGCCAACAACAGATGTTTGTTGCCAGTTTTTATTGTTACTTGAACTATCATCCAACCAATGATTTTATTGTTGACTTAGATAATGTATGGAGATGGCTGGATTTTAATCAAAAATACAATGCAAAATATATGTTAGAAAAAAATTTTATCATTAATAAAGATTACAAAACCTTTGCTCCTGAACATTCAGGAGCAAAGAAACACACCAAAGGTGGTCACAATAAAGAAATAATTATGTTAAATATTGACACCTTCAAAAAATTCTGTTTGAAAGCTGGAACTAAAAAGGCATCAGAAATTCACGAATATTTCATTCAATTGGAATATATTTTACAAGAAACTCTTCAAGAAGAAAGCAATGAACTCAAATTGCAATTACAAAGTCAAACTGTTATTTCTGAGAAAGAAAAAGAACACATAAGAGAGAAAACTCTGTTAGATCAATTCCCAAATAACATTCAATGTGTTTATTATGGTATTATAGATAATCTCAGTAATGATGGTGAACCATTAGTCAAATTTGGCAACTCAAATAATCTAAGAAATCGTGTCAAGCAACACAAAGAAACCTATTTGAACTTTCGTCTTATCAATGTATTCAAGGTTTCTAATAAATTGCAAATTGAAAATGCTATCAAAGAACATCCATTATTTAATGAGAGACAACGAATTATTACTTTAAAAAATAAAAAGTATATTGAGTTATTGAATATTCAACACTTGTCATTTGAACAACTTGATAAGACAATTAAAAATATCATTACTGACATTGAATTCAGTCCTGAAAATTATATTAAGATATTAGAACAAAACAAATTGTTGAAAAAAGAATTAGAAGAGAGAAAAGAAAAGGATCATACTAATGAACTAATATTATTGATAGCTGAAAACAAAAGATTGAAGGCTGAAAATATATATTTATTAAAGAAACACAATAAAATTAAAGATAAGAAAAATTTGTATGATGACTTTTATTATGTTTCTGATGATGAAACTGATCAAGGAACTCAAACTATAAAATCTAGTGAAATTAATAATTATGGTATTGTTATTAACAAATTAAACAAATATTTTACAAAAAATACAGATGGTACTTGCAATATTGATGGTAAAGTGTATACCAAATTATGTGGAACTAGAGAAGATGTATGGTATGGAAATGCATACAAAACATCTGGTGGACTTATTAAAAATGATTTGATTGTTAATTCAAATGGGAAAATTGTTTCAAAGAAAAAATCAATCACAAACACTCTTGATAATAACTTTGAAAAATATGGAGTGAATAAACCTAAACTCATCAAATAGATCATTATAAATAACAGTATACAATCCATATTCTTTGCCTTTTCTCTCTTCAATTTCATTTTAGAATTCCATTTGAAGAGAGAAAAAGCTATCTAATGATGTTCCTTCCTTGGTTGCACTCTATCATCTTCTAATTCTGGCGCACCCTACTTGCACTGGACAATTATTAGCTTCGCTCAACTATGCAGTCTAAGTCCCGCGCCGCGGCGCAGCCGCGGATACCCATTTTGACATAAGGTAGTATTATGTATGTGACCATATATGCTCTTATGGAATCAAGAAATGGCTCACAAAATGAGATACCGGTCACAAAAATATATAGGGCTTATTTGCATAATATTACATTATTTGCAATATTCCTTATTATTTTATTGAAATATTTCCTATCTTCTTCTTCATCTGATCCACAAGAATTGGATAGAATCTTCATATATTGTGTGTGTTTCTTTGATTCAATATTATTATATTCAGGATTTTGTACTTGCCATTCTTGAATCTGTTTGAAATTCTTTTGTCCAACAATATTGATGGCCCTCTTTATTTTATCCTTTTCTTCATTGTCTTTTTCCCAAGAATTATTATCCTTTATATATAAAACTTCTCTCTTCACATCACTACAATGAATCGGTCTTTTGGTTACATCTAGTCCTTTCAATTCTCGTACCATTATTTGACTTACGCTTTCAACATATCCTTTTTCTCCATAAGATTCAAAATCTGTCAGTTTCAGTTGCATTTGATTTACAAAATCCATAATGTTTAATGCATCTTTACATTGTTCGTTCAAAAATATATTGATGTTGAACTTATTGTTATTGTTATTGTTACAATTTGTGTTTATGGTTTTTCCGTTTCCGTCTTTCAAGCATTCTATTATCTTGTCATTTTGTTCCATCAATAATCCCTGATTTTCTTTGAATAATTTCAGAATTAGATCCAGACTTACCATTTGTTCAGGAGGGGTTTTGTTTTGGTTACAACTCTTCTTGTGTTTTGATAAGCTTGATGCGTGTAGGTATTTTTTTCCACATTTACACGAAAATTTACTACTACATTCTGGATCCTGGTTTGCAGGATTTGCAGGATTTGCAAGACCAATGTTAGTCCTTTTATGCTTCAGTGTCAATAAATGTTCATTGTAATTAAATTTGTTATTGGTTATGTACTGGCATTTATCACACTTAAACCTCACAGGATTTGACTTAGTCGTTTGTTCGTCCATTTTAGTCTAATTTAACCCCATACTATATTTCTAAATGCTTTTACCAATTTTATTACAAAATTTTATCATCTCAAAAATTATTAGATCTTTAAGGCAATTGTTATCATTATGCTCTCAATGTCGTTTTTATACCCTATTTTCAAGATTATATTTGGCTTTTCAAAAATGGACATACTTTTTTTGTCCTTTTTTTAAAAGCCAAAAATACTTTTGAAAAAAATAAATTACTTATTATATTTTCAGGAATATTCATTTTTTATTATACTCTATCATCATTCACGCGCACCCTACAAGCACTGGACAATTATTAGCTTCGCTCAACTATGCAGTCTAAGTCCGTGCCGCGGCGCAGCCGCGGATACACCTGTTTTACCGAAGGTGTTACTATGTATGTGACCATATACGCTCTTAGGGAATCAAGAAATGAATGACAAAATGAGATACCGGTCACAAAAAAAAGGGGCTTACCATATTGGTTTTACGTTTTTATACAACCCCCTTTTTTTCTAATGCTTATATAATTATCATTCAATTCAACTTTTTAAAACGTGGATCTAACTACTACTATCTATTCTTCCTCTTCTTCCTCCTCTAGCTCAGCAAACTCTATCTCCTGTTTCGCCTCGTTCCAAACACCTATCTCGTCTTGGGTCTCTGCATCGTAAAGGACGTTCTTGCTTGATCGTAAGTACTTCTTACCACAAAACTCAAACTTCGTTACTTTCACTTCATCTTCTTCAGTCTCTTCTTCGGAAGTTGATACTGGCTCTGGTTCTGGTTCTGACTCTGGTTCTGACTCTGCTTTTTTTGTATTCTTTGATCCTTTGGACTTTGCTGCCTTCTCTTGCGCTAGTTTCTCAGCCTTCTGTGCCTTCTCTTCAGCCAACTTCGCAGCCTTATCAGCCTTCTCTTGAGCTAACTTCTCAGCCTTCTCGGCCTTCTCTTGAGCCAACTTCGCAGCCTTCTGTGCCTTCTCTGCAGCCAGCTTCTCAGCCTTCGCTTCCTTATCAGCCTTCTCTGCAGCCAGCTTCGCTTCCTTATCAGCCTTCTCTGCAGCCAGCTTCGCTGCCTTCTCAGCCTTCTCTGCAGCCAGCTTCTCAGCCTTCGCTGCCTTATCGGCTTCTAATTTTGCTGCCTTCTCAGCCTTCTCGGCGGCTAACTTCTCAGCTTTCGCTGCTTTCTCAGCCTTCTCGGCTTCTAATTTTGCGGCCTTCTCACCACATTCGTCTACTGGGACGCTTTCGCTCAACGAATTTTGAACTAGACCTGCAAATAAATCTTCACTTTCATCTACTACAACACTCTTACCTGCCTTCTTTGGACGTCCTGAGGCTCCTACTTTCTCTTTTTTCGGAGCTTCTTCTGCAATTTCAAATACTGATTCCGGTAGTTCAATCCCGTGTTCTGAAGCATAAGACATTACTGTCTCACGTGAGATCTTCATCTTTTCTAGAACGCGGGCATAAGGAACTGGTTTTCGTCCCTTGCTGTCCTTGTATTCTCCTCCTGCTTCAATCCGTTCACTCACGGTTCCGTAAGGGAGAACTCCATCCACTGCATTTTTTTTGCACGATGCACATATTTCTATGCATTTGTTTTTGCATTGGGTGTACAGTCCTCCGTTCATTGCAATGCCTTTGCAACAATCTTCTTCTATTTTTCCCAAGAAAGGTAGTGGAATGGAAATATTCACTTTCTTCTCTTTCTTATCACATACTTTCTCTGATAACCTATTCAATGCCTCTACTGCATCAAATCCATACATACTCGCACACTCGCGAACTACTCCTTCACATACTGCTTTCATCATTCTTGTGCTCAACATTATTCTTAATTATATATGCTATCAATTGTACCACTCTACATACTTCACTTACATATTTCAATTTTTTTTCCACCTTTAGAAAAGGTGGAGCCAAATCCAGCCAGAGACTTATCAAAATTTTTTGAGCTCAAATTTTACTAATTTTTACAGAATTCATCACTATTCAATTACTTATTCCTTCCTTGATTCATTGGTTCCTTTCTTCATATGTTCTCTCTTCTTACAGATCAGAAATTCAATTTTGTTCCTTCATTGATTCTTTGATTCCTTCGTTCCTCTATTTTTACAGATTAGAAATTCAACTTCTAATTTATTAAAGTTGAAAAATATATATTTTCAAATAATTCTTAAAAAAATTGAAAACTTTTTAGCATTCTAAATTATAGTACAATACTTAAATCAAATGGCAACTTTTGTTTCAAACACTTATAGTTTTCTGAATGTTGAAGATCTTGATGAGAGATCTCAAGAGAAAGAGGTCAAAAAGGCGATCAAAAAATTAAATGAGATTGGTCGTCTTAAAATGAAGAATGTGTTAACTCCAGAAGAATCTGAAAAGTTATCAATGGAGTCGCATTATTTCAAGATAGCATACCCAGAGCTATTTCAACAAAAACAATCTGAAAAAGAACAGGCATTCGCAAATAAAAAAAAAGAGAAAAGAGATCGCGAGAACGCATTGAAAGAAGCCGAAAAATTCAAGAAGGAATCCGAGAAAAGACTAAGAAAAGAAGAAGAAGAAAGACTATCAAAAGAAAAAGAAAATGCCAAGAAGGAGTCAGAGAGACAGAAAAAAGAAGCCGAATTTGCGAGAAAGGAAGCTGAAAGAGAAAGACAAGAAATGCAAAGACAAATAAGAGAGGCCGAAAAGGAAAAAATTAGACTACAACAAGAGAAGGATAAAGTTGATACAGAAATGAACGAAGAACTTGAAAAACAAAAAAAGGCAGAGTTAAAAAAAAAGAAAAGAGAGAAAGATAAGGCTAGAAATTTAGCAAATAAAGAGGCAAAGAAAATAGCTGAAAAGCTAGAAGCAGAAAGAGCAGAGACCGAAAGAATAAGGAAGGAAAAAGAAAAAGAACAGTTTCGGATCAGAATTTTGCAATCAATCGCAAAAAGTGAATTGGAAAAAGAGTGGGCACTAACATTAATAGATAACAATAATAATGTTAATAAAACTTATAAGATTCTCTCATTGAAATATCACCCTGATAAAAATCTCCAGAGAAAACTCTGGGCAGAAGAACAACAAAAAACTTTGAATTCAATGAGGGAAGCCACATTAACCAGGAGAATTATATTTTAAAAATTATAATTCATAAAAAAACCTACAAAATAAATTAGTTTCAATAAACAAATAATTTCAATAATAACTGTTACCTGATTATAGAAATTCTTGAAATAACTTGGAAATATTTTTGGGTAACAAATACTCAAATTTTTTATATTTTCTTATTAGCAAAATTTTAACAATTCAATTTAATCCTTGTAACAAACCTTCTTAAAATCTTCCTCGGACATCCATCTTAGCATTTCGCGGTGTGCTTCGGCGTAGTTGGACATATTTTGGTCAAGGTCCCTACCAGTTAGTCTTCTTTTTGGGTAAAATAGTATTCCTTCTTTTGGCTCAGTTGACTCTGGGTAATCTGGATCGCCTTTTACAGCCCTCGGAAACTGCGGCAACCTGAATGGAAACCACTCATCTCCTAGTAGAGCCTTATCCAGTAAAGTAGACTGCATATGAGAGATCCAGTCCATCGCAACATCACGAATTGCTTTGTTGGACTCGGCTAGTTGTTTCGCCAATGCATCCTCTAGCTCTTTAATCTTGGCATTGCTATCATCCAACTGAGATTTCAATATCTGGTTTTTAGATTTAATTTCATCCAAGTTTTCCAAATTTAACTTACTTTGAGACTCATTATAGTCTGCAAGAACTCTCTCAATAGATTTTTTGATTCTTATAGATGTCATAATTCTTTCTTGTTATAAGTACAATTTTTATAAATTAATAAAAGCATTTCAATTTTTTTAAGAAAATAAAAAATTTCATATAGTTTCAAATTACTAAATTTAACTAATTTATAGAAAAGAACTTTGCACATTTAAAACGGAAACGTAAACGAAAGCGAAAAAATAATAATATTTATTTTGCATTAATATGAATAACTAGTCTATCATCTTCAGCAAGTTCACTATCCAAATGATAAACTTTATCAATTCGTGATCTCAAAATATCTAATAAATGTTCCTTATTAATATAACTCCAGTCTTCATTTAGTCCAGTTTCTCTAGACATTCCAAATAATCTAAAATCATCTATAATAATGATAGCCTCATTTCTGAATAAATTATTAATACTTGTAATTTCTTCTACTAAAGGGACGTCCTTATCACTTCTTCCAGTATCACCAGAGCTCCAGTGTCCATCTAAAAAAAATATGCTTTTACAATTAATATATTTTAATAGTGAATTGAGTACAACACTACTATCTCCTAAAATAAATTTTATTTTATCACCACTGTATTTACTTTTTGTATTATTGTAATATTTCTCACTAATTTCAATCGTGTATAATTTTTCAAAGTATGGTTCTACATTAAGAATTGTGTTTCCATCAAAAGTTCCAGTTTCAATAAAACAGTCATAATTTTTGTAATTGTTCTGTAATTTTTTAAAAAACTCTAAATTGATTGATGGCATTAAGATTATAATACATAATTAATTGCAAATTCAAACGTTTTTTAATTAATTTCGCAGTAAAATTTTTAAAGGGAATATCAATTCATTTTTATCAATACTATTTTTAAGGTAAATCTAAAATTTTTATTTAAAGATTCATAATATAAAATACTCAATGTCAACTCTTTTTGTCAAACATAATTTCGGATTTTTTAGTTGTTGTTCTGTGAGATTAAATGAAATTGTAGACTACTTAAATAAAAATAAAGAGTGTCCTGGTATTGTAGATACTTCAGAACAATTCAAATGGTATAAACCTGAAGGAGAAATTAGAGATATTACATACGATTATTTTAATAAAGATCTTGAAGATAATCTGGTTGTTCCATTTACAGGTTTTGTTGACTACATACACCAGTACCAATTTATTGACTACAAGAAAATTGATTACAACTCAATCATTCCGTTGTTGAAAAAGTATTTCACTCCATCATTACAAATTCAGGAAATAATTAATAATATGGAAAAAAAATACAATTTAGAAAAGCAATACGAAAACATTTGCGTATTATTTCATAGGGGTAATGACAAGGTAACTGAAACAATGATTTGTCCATATGAACACACATTTTATAATGCAAGACTAATTAAAAAGAAAAATCCTAAAATTAGATTTTTAATACAAAGTGACGAAACTGAATTCATACAAAAGGCACTAGAACAGTTTCCGGGGTCTATTGTTTTCAATGATGAGATTCGCCATATGAATAAGAACGAAAGCAGAACTGTTGATTTTGATGTACGTGATAATATATTTGAGTTTTCTAAAAAATACCTTGCAATAACCATTATTATGTCAAAATGTAAATACATAATTTGTGGTTCAGGAAACTGTTCTATTTGGATTATGTTATACAGGGGAAATGCAAATAACATAATTCAGTATTTAAATGGGAAAATGTTGATTAATTGTGAAGTTTAATATTTATTCCATTTGGACCGGTTTTCATCATTGAACCACCAAAAGTTGATCTTAACTTTTGTTGATTTTTACTATGTCTCTGTATTGGACCTGACGTTATTACTCTCAAATTTTTTGCTTTATCTTTTAAGTACTCCATCTTGGCTTGTTCATGTACTATTTTCTCTGTCACTTTCTCTCCTTGTTGAATTCTTGTCATAATTCCATTACGTTTTATATCACAAGCCTTACATGTACACCCTTCATCCAAATAATGAGTTCTTTGAACCTCAAACATATATTGATTTTCATTTGTAATTTTCTCATAAAATGCATATTCTGTCTCAGTAAATGGTTCAAAGTTTTGTGACTGTTTTGAACGCCACATATTTAAATAATCATTTCTCTCTTCAGCTGAGTAATAATACTGTAAAAGAGGATCTTCTTCTATTGTTTTCAACAAATTTTCCGGGATTTTATAAAAATCCTTGAATTTCTTGAACATCTCCTTGATCGGTTTGTTCTCCGTCTCATAGTCATTAATTATCAAAATTTGGGAGCCTAGAATTGCTGTCAAAATTTGACCCCACTGATCTGAATCTTTGAGCCTGAGTTTGATATATTTGACACCATCTATAGTCTGGATTATATAGTTATTATGAAAATCAAATAGCGCAGGTAGCGGAATTTGATAAGCATTTTTGTAATGGTCTTCGTTGATCAAATGAGGAAATAAACTATTGAACCTAGTTATCACGTTGTTCACATTATAGTTGTTTATCAAATGTGGCGAATTATTAAAATGGTAAGTGGCCAACTTCTCAAAATATTTGGATATTTTTTGCTCTATTGGTGAGCGATAAATATCAATAACATATACATTCTTACCTAAACTTTGATTGTATATTATTATTTCTTTTACAGTGACATTTTCTATTTTGCAAAGGACTTTCAGCATAAGCTCATCGTGAATGTGCAAAACTGTGAATTTGTTATATGCTGACATACGAATAGAAGAAACAATCGTAGTGGATCCGACTTTTGGAGGACAATAAATGATTACTAAATTTTTATTTTTTTCTACTGATAAATCATCGCATATATTCAGCTTTTGATTTGCTTCTTTCAACATCTCTAGGGTTGCCATTTAATAATAACTATATTTTGTTTTCAGAGTTTTATCATATACTTGGTTTTATATTTATGAATCTGTAATAAAATGCTTGTTCATATATTTTTGAATATTGAAAAATGTGATCTTATCATCAGTAGTTACTCCTAAAAGTGTCTTCAACTTCTCATCTGGAAGAATGATCTGTTTATTTTCACTAAATTGCAAATTATTTGTTTGGATATATTTTGTAAGAGCTTTTGCTACATCTGTACGCGCCATTTGTGTTCCCTCTTCTTTGTTTAAGAATTTACATAATTCATTACTCACTTTTGTTGGTTTTGCAAATCCAGATGGTTTCTTTGGTAGATTCTTTTTAGCTTTATTTTTCTGGTTCTCTTTTTTGAGAGAGTTCATCTGTTTGTTAATACCCTTTTCCAATAGACGTATTTCTTGTTGTATAGATGTTAGTTGAATTTTTAAAGATCCAATATTGGTTAAGATTGAGCTGAACTGAGAAGCCAATTCTGATACAGGTTCACTTTGTTCCATTTATTGTTATTATTCAATTCACTTTAAATGTATTTACTTAAAGTGATTTTATTTTTTTGGATTTATTTAACGTCTGGTTTGGCCACGTCCGCGTCTTTGAGAGCGTCCACGGCGTTGGCTGCGTCCTCTCGCTCTTACATATGGTCCTGGTCCTGGTCCGAATCCTGGTTGTTTTTTATATACTTGTCCTTGTCCGTATAAATATGGCATATAACTAAATATTTTTTGATAAGTAATTTAAATTAATTATCAAATATTATGGACATTGTGAGTTTTGATCTCACTACCTCACACTTGCTAAGCGTGTACTCTACCAATTGAGCTAAATGCCCGAATAATTTTTATATTTTTAACTTATTCACATTTTTTCCTAAATTTGCCTCCAATAAGTCTCACTTCGCTTCACTTAATTCGGGTTTGAATTTTATGCAGTTTCCTTAGGAGCACGAGGCTTTCTTCCAGGCTTTCCCTTTGTCTGATTCTGCGTCTTATTATCAACAAGAGTCCATTCTTTCTTCTCACCAGCGTTTTGTGTAGACGCACTTCTAGGAGGTCCACGAGGCTTTCTCACAGGTCCACTTGATGACTGTGTGCGTTCAAGAGCAGGAGGCCTGGTAGAACGAGGTGCTCTCACCTGTTGTTCCTCTTCATCATCTCCGTCCTCATCCTTATAACTGGTACGCGCATTCTTGAACTCACGACGGGTCTCGCACATAAGCTTACCGCCATTAATTCCACTCACATCACTCGCTTGAAACTCGTGCTGACCACCATTAGTGGTAGTGAGCCCAAACTGAACATATTCCCCCTG
>Ga0114962_10004979_pt1 | contig 10472 bp, 10 predicted proteins | sample C_130820_MF_Meta_FD_87017 | JGI IMG/M metagenome (GOLD analysis project Ga0114962, IMG submission 87017) | Freshwater microbial communities from Lake Croche, Canada to study carbon cycling - C_130820_MF_MetaG | ecosystem: Environmental > Aquatic > Freshwater > Lake | place: Lake Croche, Canada...
AAGTAAATGCCCAACTGTTGATATGTGGGGTAGGTAACTTCCTGAATCAGTCAAAAGCATTGGTAGAAAAGTATGGTTTGGAAGATAAAGTAATCTTCAAGGGGGCAGTATCGCCCAAAGAATTATCTCTCATTACCCAACAATGCCATATTGGAGTAATGCTTTTCGAAGATACAGGCCTGAATCAATATTATTCGCTTGCAAACCGCTTCTTCGATTATATGATGGGAGGAATTCCACAACTATGTGTAAACTATCCCGAGTATGCTGCCATCCTACAAGAACATCCTTTTGCTTACCTTATAAATGATACTTCCGAAAAAACGATTTCGGATGCTTTGAACAAATTATTGACTAATAGTGTTCTTTATAATTCGTTGCAATCTAATACAATTGCTGCCCGAAAAGAACTTAATTGGAACGAAGAAGAAAAGAAGTTAATCGCATTCTGGAAACAGATATTATAAGACTCATTAATTCGAATTGGATAAACACCTTCATATCATCACATTAAATGTTCCTTACCCTGTAAATTATGGTGGGGTATTCGACTTGTTTTACAAGCTTCCCGCATTACAAGCACAAGGCGTAAAAATTCATTTGCATTGTTTTGAATATGGGAGGGGGCAGCAAGAAGAACTAAACAAATATTGTGTTTCGGTAGATTATTACGAAAGGCAAGAGGGGCATAAAAGTGTTTGTCCGAATACACCCTATATAGTTGCTAGCAGACGCAATGAGACTTTGTTTCAAAATCTGTTACAAGATGATTATCCCATCTTTATGGAAGGGGTTCATTGTACCTACCTATTAAGAGACCCTCGTTTTGAAAACAGAAAAAAATTTGTTCGGGTACATAATGTAGAATACGAATACTATCACGATTTGTATAAATCGTGCGCTACTCCACTCAAGAAGATTTATTATTTACGAGAAAGTAGCTTGCTAAAAAAGTATGAGCACGAGATAGCCTCCAAGGCAACTGCTTTTTGGGGCGTTACCCACAAAGACGTGGCTACTTATAGAACCGAACTTTGTTGTAAGACCATAGATTATCTCCCTTTGTATTTGCCACCTTCCTGGGAAATAAATTGTGCAGAAGGAATGGGGCACTACTGTTTGTACCAGGCAGACCTGAGTGTTGAGGTAAATGAAAGGGCTGCTATCTGGTTACTAGAGAAAGTTTTTAGTAAACTAGAAGTACCCTTTGTTGTAGCAGGCAAGAATCCGTCTAAGAAACTTATTGCTCTTGCACACGAACATATGCACACCTGCATCGTTGCAAATCCTACAGAAAAAGAAATGCAGGAAATGATTGTGAAAGCTCACATAAACATTTTGCCTTCCTATCATACAAGTGGTATTAAATTGAAGTTATTGAATGCATTGTATAATGGCAGGCATTGCTTGGTAAATGAAGCAACTGTTGTAGGAAGTGGGTTGGAATCGGCTTGTTATATAGGAAAGGATGCGAATGAATTTATGGGTATTATTGAAAAATTACAGAACCTACCCTTTACCAAAGATGAGATAAAACTAAGACAACAACTACTTTTAAATATGTTTGATAATGAATCTAATGCCAAACAACAGGTAAAATGGATTTGGGGTAAGGAGTAAATTTATTTTATGTTTTCTTGCCGTCTATTATATTCTAAAAAGTACTATTCTCTTCTGCTACATAATTGCTGCTATCAAAAACACGTCCTCTCTCCGTTTTTAGAATGCGCGAAGGGTAACGGTTTATAACGATAAAATCGTGTGTAGCCATCAAAATAGTGGCTCCGTAATCTTGCACTATCTGAAACAATAGCTGCATAATTTCATCACTTGTTTCTGGGTCTAAGTTTCCTGTAGGTTCATCGGCAAGTATCAGTTTGGGCGAGTTTAGTAAGGCGCGGGCTATATCTACACGTTGTTGTTCGCCTCCACTCATCTCAAAAGGCATTTTGAATCCTTTACTTTTAAGTCCTACCTTATCCAATACATCATTTATCTTTTCTTCAATCAGTTGTTCATCTTTCCAACCTGTTGCTTTTAGCACAAACTTCAGATTGTCATACACATTTCTATCCGTAAGCAATTGAAAGTCTTGAAACACCACGCCTAGATTCCTTCTCAAGAAAGGTACTTTCTTCCAATCCATCTCACTCAAATCAAACCCCACTACATTTGCCTTTCCTTCTTTCAAGCTAAGTTCTCCGTATAAAGTTTTTAGCAGACTACTCTTGCCTGTACCTGTTTTACCAACAAGATATACAAACTCCCCCTTTTCTACTGTGAAGTTTACGTCTTCCAGAACAAGGTTCTGACCTTGATAGATATTTACGTGTTCGAGTGATATTACTGTTTCTGACATAAACTATAATTTGTACTAATTATAAAACGTAAAAAAGGCTATGTTATTTTAAAGGATTTCATCCTTTGTTATTTACCACAAAGAACATTAAGAAAAGAAGCACAAAGATCAAACATAAATAACTTCTTGCCATTTGTGAAACCCTTGGTTAGCCTTGTGACTATGCCTACTAAACTTTACTCTAATAAACTATTTCTCCAATAGCACCACTCAAAACTAATTGTTTTTCGTCTGATGGATAAACCCTACCCACAATTTGTGCCTCAATATTAAACTCATTGGCAATTGTTATCATTTCTTTAGCAGCTGCTTCATTGGTAAATATCTCTAACCGGTGTCCCATATTAAATACCTGATACATTTCTCTGTCATCAGCTCCAGCATTTTCTTGTATCAACTTGAAGATAGGAGGAACGTCGAAAAGATTATCTTTTACAATCTTTAATGGTTTTGGTAAATACTTCATACACTTTGTTTGTCCACCCCCACTGCAATGGATTATACCATTAATTGCCTCAAAATGACTAGTCAAAAGTGCCTTCAACAATGGGGCGTAAGTTCGGGTAGGGGAGAGAAGCAGCTTACCGATGGTGAGTTGTGAGTTGTTCGCTGTGAATCTGCTTCCAGTAACATCCGACCACTCACTATTCACTTTAAAGGTATCTTCTACCCTATTCTTACCTATATAAACCACTTCGTTGTTTAGCTTAGGTTCAAATGTTTCGGGGTATTTATCTGCATAGTATTTACTAAGAACATCATGTCTTGCACTCGTTAATCCATTGCTACCCAATCCACTGTTATACTCCGTTTCATAAGAGGCTTGCCCACTACTGGCAAAGCCAATAATCACATCGCCTTCGGTAATTTTATCGTTGGTTATGAGTTTGCTTTTGGGCCAACGAGCCGTCATTGTACCATTTACAGCGATGGTTCGAACCACATCCCCTACATCAGCCGTTTCCCCCCCGAGGTAGTGTATGTTTATACCATATTCTTTCAGTTGATTAAAAAACTCCTGTGTGCCATCTATTACCTGCGCTAATACTTCACCCGGGATAACGGCTTTGTTTCTATCGATGGTAGAAGAAAATAGAAGATTATCGCAAACCCCAACACAAAGTAAATCGTCCAAGTTCATCGCAACAGCATCTTGTGCAATGCCTTTCCAAACAGAGATATCGCCTGTTTCCTTCCAATATAAATAAGCCAATATACTCTTTGTGCCAGCACCGTCGGCGTGACTGATGTTTACCCAATCGGCATCGCCACCCAAATAGTCGGGATACATTTTGCAAAAAGCATTTGCATACAAACCTGTATCCAGATTTTTGATGGCAGCATGTACTTCTTCTTTCTGTGCCGAAACCCCCCTTTGTGCGTATAGAGACATAATAGTGAAATGATTTAACTCAAAATCTAATGGCTGCGAAAGTAAGTAATGGTAAGGAACTATCCTTTTGTTAAATTAATGGGGCGTGTTAATGTTAGGGATAAGCGTTGGTAATGTAATTTCCAAACTTCCAGATTATTTTTTAATATCCTTTGGTTTAGGATCTAGATTGTATAAAATGCTATAAATATCTGAATAAAAATCTCGACAAATTCTACGGATTCGAGCCGTTTTATTTGTAAATGAAGCTCCCTCTTCCAAATTTCTTCTTATTGGAGAATACTGATAAGTTACAAATGACTTATCTAAGGTAGCGGTATATCGTAACCTATCTGAAGGAAAATCATAGAAAAGGATAAACCCTTGCCCATTTGTTGCCGAGGAGATTGCAGCGGGTGCAAGCGCTAAGCCAACTCCTGTAATTACATAACCCGCAATTATTCCTGCATCACTTACAAACCTTCCACGCCAGATATTTATTTTAAGTCCTGCTTTCTCTCCTTCTTTTACTTTATGAATAGCAAATGAATGATCATTTCTGTTGAACCTATCTATGGCAGCAACCATTATTGAATCTATTTTTGGTTTAAATACTTCATTAACCCTTCGTCCATAAGTCCATTCAATACTTAAATCGTTAATCTTTTCTTTTTTAACCCCTACAAAACGTAAAGGTGCACATGAACAGAACAAAAATGAAGTGAATAGAATAGCGACTAATAATTTCATTAAGCTTTTAGATTAGAAAGTAACGAATGTCTATGCTTTATTGATTAAAATAACCCGTATTGGCAAATATAATCCTACAGATTGAACGAACAGTTGCTAGCAGTAGACTTTTTAAAATATAGAATACCCCCTAATTTAAACGGTTGTGGAGGGATGAAAGTTTATTCACTTTTGTGTCGTTAAAGTATTATAAATAAGTCATCATTTAAATATAAGATTATGTTAGCAAAACTCAAATTCAACATTGTTGCAATTGCAATATCAGGAATGCTATTTACCGCTACAATCACGGCTCCATTTACAAAAATGTTTGGAAAGCATTACGATGAAAAAAGAGATTTTTCATGCTGCAAGCAAGATCAATTAGTATTACATCACTATTATACCATAAACGTTTTTTGGATAGAAGTTTCCAATGGATATACTGAGGAGAATACGGGAAAGAAAAGTGAAGGTGGATGTAATATTAAATGTACAGACTAATTGTTGTTCATCATTGTTGGTTACAATTCTTGAAAGCTTCCCTAAATGGAAGCTTTTTTGTTACTAAAGTTCTACCAATCCTTTTCCTCACCAGATTCCTGCTTAAATTTCTTTTGCTGAATCTCTTTTTGTAAACGCTTCTCCTCCTCTCTCAGCATATTCAATTGCTGTTCCGCTTGCTTTTTTGTTGGCTGTTTATTATCTTTTGGTTGAGGTTTATTCTTCTCAGATTGTTTATTATCCTGCTTCTTATTTTTATCGTTTAGATTATTTAATACCATTTGCAAGTTTTCACGTGAAGTTTCATCATTGTTGTTTAACAATAATGACTTCTTAAAAGACATAGCCGCTTGCTCCAGCTGTTGCTGTTTAATCTCAGATAATCCTTTATTGTACCAGGCCTTTGCTTGCAAGATAGGGTCGGTAGATGAAGTTGCTAAGGCTTCCATTCTTTTAGCAGCTTCTGTGTATTGTTGTTGGCGATAGAGACTATTTGCATTGTTAAAAGCAGCCGTATTATTCTTGGAATCTTTGCCCAATACCTGATCATATTCAACTTGTGCTGCCTTAAAGTCTCCTTTTCTATACAGTTCATTCCCTTTTAAAATCAGGCTGTTATTTGATTGAGATAAAGCTGGTACGGCGCCTAATAATACAAACATTACCATTAATGCTCCCTTATTCAATGTCAATTTCGTTTTCTTTCTTTCAGAAACAAAAAATTCTATCATCAATAACAATAAAGCAACTGCCAGAAAGATAAAGTAGTAAGATTCGTAGTTGACATATCCATTTGGGTTACCAAACTCTTTTTTATCCATTGAGTTTAATAGTTGTGATAAATCATTGCCAACAGCCGCTGTCGTATTTAGATAATGATATGTACCACCTGTTGCCTCTGCAATCTGTCTTAGTAGTGTTGCGTTTAGTTTGCTGATAATAGTCTCACCGTTAGCATCTCTTTTATAGTCATTTGTACCAGTCTCTGTAATGGGGGCACCTGTCTCAGAACCAACTCCTACCGTATGTACAATCACCCCTTTCTCTGCGAGTTCTTTGGCAACGGCAACCGCTTTGGTATCTTGGTCTTCGCCATCCGTTATTAAAATAGCCGCTTTATATTTCTTTTCTTTGGTATCCAGGCTATTACTGCAAAGGGTTAGTGCATCGGCTATTACTGTTCCTTGCCAACTAATGAGTGCTGGGTTTGCATTACTTACAAACATTTTGGCAGCACCCACATCGCTTGTAAGCGGCATTTGTAAGTAAGCTCTTCCTGCAAAAACTACCAATCCAATCCGATTGTTTTCTAATTGTTGGGTTAGTTGATAAATCAGTTGCTTTGCTTTATCCAATCGGGTAGGTTTCTCGTCCTCGGCAAGCATACTTTTGCTTACGTCCAAGGCAATCATCACATCTATCCCACTCCCAATAGTTCCTTTTTCTTTGATGGGTTGATGCAGATTAGCGGCACTTACAATTAATAACCCAATAACAAATAATATCAAAATGATTTTGAATAGGTATTTCTTGTTCGAATAGTCACTAGTTAATTGGTTTACCAATCGTTCATTTCCCAATAACCTTCTTGCTTTCTGTTTCCACTTCAATACATAGATAAAGAGCCCTACCATTGGAAGGAGCCCTGCCAGGCCATATAAATATTCTATGTTCTGAAAACTAAGCAATTAGATGTGTTTTATACTTGACGTTGTAGGATACAAGTTACAGGATACTGGTTTTTGAGTAACAAACTTTTATCCTAAATATTGCCTTATTCTATCTCTTCCCTTCGAAGAAGCCTTCTTTCTTGAGAATTCCGGTTAGGATATTCTTCCTGATTGTCCACAATGGGGCATCGCGTTCGCCCTCAACATTGAGGACAAAGAAATAGGGGTGTCTGTTTTCTTCAATCCATCCAACAATCCAACCTATACTTTTGCCGTTTTCTTTGTATCCCAAACCTGTTTTATAGTATAGTTTATAGTTGGCATTGTCTTCTTGCAGCATTACTTTCTTCACAATTTCCTGTGTACGTTTTTGAAATCCTAACTGATTGAAATATAGTTTCTTTACCAATCCTAGTTGTTCATCAGACGTAATTTTCAAACTATTATTTAGCCAGAAAGAATCTATAGCCCCGCCTATCTTTTTGTTGCCGTACTTAATACTGTCCAACCAATGTTGCATGGTATCTTTTCCTATTCGTCTAGCCACTTCCTGGTAGTAGGGTACACACGAAACTTTAAAGGCTTCTGCCATGGTAAGGTCTTTGTTCCATTCGGTGATGGTATCGCCATTGTCGTGTTTGCGAATAACCCCATCCCATTTTATCACCATCTTTTCATTTACAATTCTCCCTGTTTCTATTCCAATAAGAGAGTTTACAATCTTAAATGTAGAGGCAGGCAGGTAGGCACTATCTTTATAACGGCTGAGGTTGTAAACGGTAAACTGCCCAGTACCATTGTCATACAAAGCAAAACAACCATCTACTTTGCTACTATCAAAAAAGCTTTTCAAGCTATCATCTTTGGTAACATTGTTGGGTGAACAAGCTCCCAAAAACAATACAACCATCCAGATGCTCATTACAAATAATCCATTACTCCATTTCATTCTACACATTTTAGTAGCTGCAAAACTAAGGCTTAAGAAGTCTTACCGTTTACCGATTACCGTAGTGCCGCATAAACAAGTTATGCTTTGGTTAAAGATTAACGGTAAAAGGGTCTGCTGCCTATGATTTTTCCCCTTCAAAATAGTCCATCTTATGTTTAAATAAAACATTGAAGGTGGTGAGCGATCCATAGATACGGGTAATATATTGTTGCATATTCACTTTGTCTTCATCTGTTAGTTTCTCATGGCTATTAATGCGTTGTTCCAACACACGCAGTCTGTCGCGCAGCATCACAATCTTATGAAAGAATACATCTATCGGTACTTCTTTTTCCTTTAAGGTATCAGATCCGGGTTTCATTACAAGTACACCACCGGTCCATTTGTCGCCCAAAGGCACTACTTCATTTACATCGCTCCACACACGCAAAATCTTCATCAGGGCATCTTCGGCTTCACTAAAGCTTTCGGCATATTCTGGTTCAATTCTTTCTATAACTTCAAGGGTAAAGTCTTTGTTCACCATTTTCACCCCCTTATCCATAAAGCATATTTCATATACTCTTTTGTGCAATCGCACAATTACTCCTGATCCAAAAGAAGGATGCACTATTCGGGAGCCAACACCCAATAAATCCATAAATGTTTATTTTAATATTTGATGCAAGATAGTGGTTACAAGTTACAGGTTACGGGAGGGGGTATAAATAATTTTTGTTACATCATTTGGTTTTAGATGTACAGACCCATAAAAGCCGCTCGGTTTACTTTTTGCATGATTAATCTACAAATGATACTAGGACTCAAAACAACTGAACTTATTCTACTAAAACCTTTTTCGTTCCCATTCCTTCAACACATAATAAATAGCTTCCTTTTGCCAATCCTTTAAGATCAAAATTAACGACTACCTTACCCGGATTCAAGCGATATTGTTGCGTTTTATACACTTTACCGTCCACGCCTAGTAGTTGTACAGCAACATTTTTGCTGTCAGATTCATTAAAGTGAACACTCAAAAAGGATTTAGCTGGATTAGGCGAAATATTAAATGAATTCTTTACTACCGCTCTCCTTTTTGCATTAATAACCGTGCTATACATTGTTGTACCATTATTAAACACCATTTTTAACCGGTAGTAAGCTTGATTTTTTATATCGGAATCCACAAAATGATAGGTACTTAGTTCATTCAACAAACTACTTTCTACCGTACCAACGGTGTTAAAAGTTGTTCCGTTATAGCTTTTTTCGATAATAAAACGCGCAACATCCTTACTAGAACTTGTCTCCCATACCAAAGTGTTTCCGGTATTGGATAACTGTACATCAAAAGACAATAGTTGCAGGGGTAAAATAGAATTTGCCCCAAAAAATAGCTCTAATACCGATGCCAAACGTAGTCCGGCTTTAAGGAGTTGTTGCTGTACAATAGGCAAACGAGTGGCGAGATAGTTAGAATCTAGATTATTATTGTTTTCGGGATAATAACAGGTATCAACCAATTGCCTCGATTCATTCATCCATTCTAGTACATCTATTTGTTGTATGTTTTGTATTTGAGCGGGCGTAAACTGATTGGCTGCAAGGCAAGATGCTAGCGATACATTGCCAGCTTGCACCAACGAGTAATCCCAAGCACTATGAAGGTTTGTATTCTGACCCAAAAATGTAACACGTACACTATTACCACCCACATCGGATCCGTAGCCACAATGAAGTGGTTGGTGTAAATCGCCCACCAAATGAAAAACCTCCAATACATATTGGGTAATCATACTGTCTTTGAGGTTATTTAGTTGAGACAATTCTTTAAATACTCTGTTTAGTTCAAAATAAATATTGTTGGTACTAGTCGAATCAAATGTTGCCCCTTTATCGATATTCAGGTAGTGGCGTGGTGTTAAATAGGAATAGGCGGGTATGCTTTTTACACTATCCATCCATGTACAAGCCTGGTGAACCGTTCTACCTTTTAAATAATAGTTAACCCTCGATTTGGCAAGGGGAGAAAGGTACTTATAGGCAATATCTCCCACAAGCCCGTGCCCGGTAGCACTCCATGCAAACACATAAGCGGAAGGAAGAAACGAAATTAATACCAAAAACATCCAATATTTACGAAGCATAGCGTAACACTTTAAAGAATAGATAAGTGTTCGAAAGTAAGCGGTTTTGTTAGTTATTATTGATTGTGGCGTATATTTTAGTATTTTATCGGTGAGTAAACTGCAAAATATTTAGTGAAGAGGAATATCGAGTATGAAATTTACAAGTAAACAGCTATGGGCAAGACTTAGTATGTTTTAGCGGGTGATATGAACCAATTGGTTTACTTCCAACAACTTTTAGGGTAGTTATGAATAAGACTTCGAGATATTCATGGAATAGTGGGTTAGGTCCGAAACTTCTGCTAAAAGAATGCACAATTGCTCCCTTCCTTCTGCAAGCACTTTACTAAACACTAATGTAAGCTGATGCCTTGTCCTGTCATATCAGTAAGCAAGCTGTTTGTTATTAAGTTCGACTTTAAAATTCACTTTCACTCCTAAAGCATCAAACACTTTCATAATGGTCTCAAATCTCGCATTTTTCACACTGTTTTCTATCTTAGATATTTGTGCTTTTTGAACGCCTACAAGTTCGCCTAATTGCTCTTGTGTCAAGTTTCGCTCTTGTCTTGCTTGTTTTATTGCTTGACCCAATAAGTCTATTCTCAATTCGCTTTCAAAGGAATCTCGTCTTTCCGTTCCTTTCATGCCAATGTGTTTGTCTATCATTGTGTCTATCGAAACAGTTTTAAACTTATTTTCCATGACTATTTATTTTTTGTCTTATTTATTAAATATTGCTTTCTTATTTCTTCTGCTCTTTTTATTTCTTTAG
>Ga0114962_10004980_pt1 | contig 10471 bp, 5 predicted proteins | sample C_130820_MF_Meta_FD_87017 | JGI IMG/M metagenome (GOLD analysis project Ga0114962, IMG submission 87017) | Freshwater microbial communities from Lake Croche, Canada to study carbon cycling - C_130820_MF_MetaG | ecosystem: Environmental > Aquatic > Freshwater > Lake | place: Lake Croche, Canada...
GAAAGATATTACGTGTCGATCACCTAAGTAGTAATGATTACCTAAAGTTGAGTGGATGAAGATTAGTTGATTTTCGACGTCCTTACTTGCAGTAAGTACAAATAATTTATCCCACGATTTAGGGTCCGCTTTAAATTTGTTAAAAAGACTGAGTTGGTTTGGTACATTAAGGTATCCAACAACATTTGAACTTTGGGTAGGTAAACTAAACTTTGTATTAAATGCTGTGTATTTTTTTACGTAATTTACGTCATGATCCCAAACAAGTTTGTGACCCTCAGGAAACATATTTAGATGAGGGTAGTACTGCATTAGTGGCCAATCTGCCTCGTTGAGGAATTTACCAATATACCAAATATCTCTCGAAGGTAATTTTAAATCTACACCTTTGTAAAAGTATGCCGCTAACTTCATTGCAACAAAGTTGTCGAAACTGCCAATCCATGGCGTGTTTTGCCCTGGGTTGAGGGGTCTGTGATCTAAGGTTTCTGAAACACGATCCATTTCACGAATTATCCCTGCTTTTTCTCCAGCAGATGAACGTGTGTATGTGGTCGTTGTCCAAGCTGTAATCCCAAAAAACACAATAGCGGCATAACTAGCAAAATGCTTTGGTTTTTTGAATGTCAGTATAAATCCAGCGAGGGCCGCCATAAGTGCGGGCTGTATGAACATCGCTAATTTGTAGATACCAAAATCAATACCCGTTTGAAAAAGTCTTAGCCCAACTGCAAATTGTACTAAAAATAACCATGCCCAAGGTTCAAGTTTCCAGGCTTTGCCTAGCGCAAAGATAAAAGTTATACAAAGAAGGATTAGACCTAATGCGATTAAAAGTGATCCAAACGGCTCGTTCAGATCAAAATTCATTGGCTGAAATCCAAATAAAGCGGATACCCCAGATGGAATCAGAAAGTATGGAAACTGGGAAAGTGAAAGGTCTCCTAGTTTAATTCCGCTAAAGAGCTGATTACCGAATGTATAAAGATAGGCTATAAGATTGTGTCTTAAAACGATGATGAGCCCCAAGATTGAGTATGTTAAGAGAACCACCTTAGATCCAGGAATGCGTTTTGTTTTAATCCATTCAAAAATCATTAATCCCCCTAGCGATAATATCACAAAGGGAGTTACTTCAGGGTAAAAAACAGCGAGTGCTGATCCTACAATGACTGTAGGTATTGCATGCATGAGTATAGCCTTGCGCTTACGACCTGGTATATAAGCGGTTAAAAGTGCAAGAGCAGTCAACATCAAGGAAAGTCCACCTACTTGCGCTATAACCTCATACAGATCTGCAAAACAAAACAGTGGACTAATTACTAGGAAGATAACCGTCCATTGTGCATGTTTGCGCCACTTCCCGAATGTGAGTACAAGTGCAGCGATTCCAGAAATTTGCACTAAACCAAATGCAATGATTGTTGGCATGAACACTTTGACTGCAGGAAGTCCAGTGAGCGATGATAGCCATGCTAGCTGATGTTCCACTCCAAAGCGGATCATACTTAAGGCATGCATAAACCAGAATGCTTGGGTGTAATCTGTTCCCGCTAATTCCGTTGAATTAGGAATCCTGTAGAATCCGAAGTCTTTGAAACGTTCCGAACCTAAGCAGTAATTAATAAAGTCATCGGTTATAAAACTAACCCAATTGAAACTAAATTTAAGTGCTGGCCATTCAGTCCAAATCACCGAAAAAAGAATAGCACCTATAAAAGGTATGAGAGCTCGTGTGGGGAAACCAGGACGTTTCCAGATAAAAATTCCTCCAGCGAGGATTGCAACCACCCACGTTAATGTCCAAGCGAATGATCCAATCGGTAGTCCTCGTTGACTGCCAAGCATTAGCCCAAGTACCATAATCGACAGGCCTATTCCCGGTGCTAATAGCCACGACCTTAGTACTCCAAGCTTTAGATTAAGCCCTGCAAGGAGAGATCTTCCTGTAAAAGACCAAAAAATGAACAGGGCGACTGTAAGACTTAATGCTAGCACGGATTAATCACACATGAGAGCTTACCAATATGTCAATGAGACACATCGGGCTTAGGTTAGGTCGATTTAACTCGTTTTGAGGCAAGTAGGTTCAGATATGCTCCCGAAGTCATGGTTTTGGCCAAGACTTCAATATCGATGTCGTTTTGATTGCCTTTAGGCGACAAAGAATCAACTCGAAGGTCTAATGTATTCAGAATCTCTTTTAGACGCTTAACGCTACGACCTGCTCGGATCATGACTTCAGGCATGAATTCGAAATAGATTTTAAGGTTGGGATTTGTTTCAAGTAATTGTGCAGCTCCTTCGATCACACCATCTTCCCATCCTTGAACATCGATTTTGATTAGATCAATTTTTTTACCTCTTAAGGTATCTTGCAACGAAACAATAGGTATAGCGTCAGGATCGATTACTTGAGGTGATGAATTTATACTCATCCAGGTATCTCCATGGTTTAATACATGGTATTCAAGTTTACCTGTACCAGACTTTGCTCCTACTGCAACAGGGTATACTTCTGTCCAATAAATTTCGTTTAGTGCTAGGCTTTGCCTCAAGGCAGTTGCCATTGCAGCCTCAGGTTCGAAGGAATAGACTCTGCCTTTAGGCCCAACGCATCGCGCCATAAATAATGAATAAAGACCGATATTAGCACCTACATCGACTACATGCATTCCTTTGTTAATAGATTTAAGGAAAAACATTTTATCTGTTTTCCCCATAACTCCTAGCCGATGAAGAAAAAGATATAAGAATCGATCAAGACTGGGTGTATGTAGCTTTACTCCCCAGACTTTGATCGTATGACGCCAAATTGGCCATCGATTTATATGAAAGAGAATAGACCCAGATTTCATCTAAACAAATTTAAGTTTTCTGGCTGCAAAGATAACCATTCTTAAGAGCAGTAGGCCATGACTCCACCGGTTAATATTTGTAGAGCCGTATGTGCGATCACGGTACCGTATCGGTATATCCATGATATGAAGGTTTGCCTTTGCAGCACCAAATAATAAGTCAAAATCTCCAAAGGGATCGAAGTCTCCAAAGAAAGAGCGATTAGCAGCAATGCGTTCGTAGTCTTTTTTCCACAGCACTTTAGTTCCGCAGAGTGTATCTTTAACTGACTGCCCCAATAGCCAAGAGAATGTGATACTAAAAAATTTATTAGCACATAGATTTAAGAAGCGCATAGCTTCTTTTTCCATTGGATATACAAGGCGTACTCCATTCGCGAATTCTGCTTTTCCTGATTCAAGAACAGCGTAAAATTTAACCAAGTCTTCCGGAGGCATTGTTAGATCTGCATCAAGAATCATAAGAATGTCTCCTGTTGCTACAGCGTATCCTGCTCGAACGGCATCCCCCTTACCTTTGCCTGTTTGTTTTAAAATCTTAATTTCGCGATTTGGATAGTCTCGTTTTACTCGTTCAATTTCAGCCCAAGTATTATCTTTAGAGCCTCCCTCAACAAAAATTAGCTCGGTTGAACTTCCCATCTCTGGGGTTCTAAGCACAGCCGCTTCAATGTTACCTGCTTCATTGCGAGCAGGAATAACGACAGATACTTTAGGTAATGGTTTATTATGCTTAGGCGCATTTTCAGTTTTAACACGAGCAACACAGAATACACCAAGACATAGCCACGAAATTAGAGGGCTAATCCAGCGATTCACGAGTCTATCTATTCCTAGTAAAGGGAATGGTACAAGTAATCTTCCATCGGTTTTAACGACTTCCCAATCTGAAAGAGCCATCAAATTTTTGACATCAGGAGTAGCTAGCCAACTGCATTGGGGTTGTATCGGTCTAAGGCCAAAAAATGTCGCAAATGATAGAATCGGTTTCCATACAGCAGAGTGAAAATTAACTACAAGGCGTGTTTCTGGCCCGACAATACTCCTTAGATGGATAAACAGATCTTGGACATCCATAACATAGTTAATAGCGTCTGATACGATAATGTAATCTACTTTTTGATTAAGCCTAACTGTTTCACCTGCTTCTTGGATAAATACGCCGTAAGGAATTTTTTTTCGTGCGGCTTGTAATTGGACCTCGGATAGATCCACTCCGATAACGTTGCGTGTGTTAAGCCTAGCTAAGAGTTCCCCACTACCACACCCGATTTCTAAAACAATAGCATCTTTGGGTATGATTAAGTTATAGTAATGGGCAAGCCACGCATAATAACCTCTAGCTGCCCAGCTTTGCTTTATGGGAGCTACGTCATAATGTGATCTGAGTTGATCGCTATAAGCCTGCTGGAAAGCTGAACTTTTAGGTGAGGAAATCATGAGGTCTATATCCTCTCAATCTCCAGAATTGTTCCAAGCAGATAAAGTGAGAAAAGCATACCTAATATAGTATGGAATGCGCAAATTTGAGACATCCTATGGGTTGTTATCAGTAAAATCGTCTGCAAGGAGGTTGAATTCGCACAGCCATAGGGTATCTCCAGGGGATGGGTTGGTCCAAGACAGAATGACCTTCTGCTCTTTGTTATCAATTGGCGTATTTACCCAGTTAATTATAGAAGTGTCTTTTAAAGAAGCAGACTTCCATAGAGCTGTAGCTTTAGGTGAGTTAAGTACAAGTTCAGGGTTCTTTGATTTACCTTGGGGTAGATTCGCGTCGTGCTCTATTTTCCATCCAAATTTTAAATTTGTATTACCTAGCGCATGGCTTAGATCGACTTCAATTTCGATTGGACCTCTATCTACCTTACTACGGATAACACCAAATCCACGAATATAAGACCTGCCACCAAAATCCCGTGGCCAAACGGTTTGACCTCCTCTTACAGTGAGCTCATTGCAGGCATCTAATAGCGAAGCATATTTCGCGAGTGGAAAATATATTGCATGAGATAAATCATAGCCTTTTTTATCTGAGCTGAGTGGAATAAAACCCTGTATTAAAGGATAATCAGTGTAATGCGGTAGATTGCTTGTTGCTTTCGCATCCGGGAAGGATCTCAAAAGCCACGCACCCTGTTTGGTCATCCACTGATCTTCTGGAAGCATACATGAAACTTCGGCGAATAAATCACGAGGTGACATTTCAACTGGTTTTAGTAAGTCTTGTTGATACAGCAGTAGGAGAGCTCTGTTCTGAGATTCTATATTATACACAAAACCAGACGACATAGCCGTTATAGCTAGACGCTCCTTAGTGCGCATTTTTAATTTAGCCTGTAAAGCTCCTAAGTCTTTTATTATAGAAATGTGCCTGCCAGCGTCTTTACTGCCAGGGATAGATTCAATGCCGGAAGCTAGATCAGGGTAGCTCACATGCACTGAGCGGGCACGTTCAATTATATGCTCTGCTATAATAAAAAATCCCAAAACAAAAATTAGAGTTATTGAGGAAAGATAAAAAAGAATGAGTTTTTTTACTAGCGGACTTTGGTTATTGGAACTAGGCGTTATGAGGTTGTGTGATTCACTAATACTGCTGCGTGCAGTATGGGCAAATAGACCGATGATTAGGAGATCATTGATATAAAAAAACTGTGTACCTAATCTATATCCCAGTGAGTTGATATAAGGATTATTACCTAGTAGATTAAAGGATGTACCTCCAGTGATATAAAGCGCAAGTACGCCAACCCACCAGTAAGATGCAAAAACAAATGCTGGCATATTGCCGGTAAAAAAAGCACATAAACCAACAAGGCTTGCAAGTACAACAAAGTAAGGCTGTAGGCTCGGAATAAAGTACCATGCAGCACCTAGTCCAATAAGCGTTAGGCCTCGAATAAAATTACGGCGAAATGCAAGAAAGCTTAGGCATAAAATCAGTATAATTTGAGCTCCGTGACGAACTTGAGCAATACGAGCTGTACTATAATCAGAGTGCTCAGGAGTGAATGAAGCAATAGTTTTAACATGTGGCCAAAAGCGTCTTACATGATACTGCCAATGAGTGAAGTAGTTTTCGACTGTCAGCGCCCAAAATTCGTGATTTACCTGATTTCTTGATGGAGAATTTACGTGATAAACTTTTCGTGCTGTGTCTTCTACGTGGTTATACATCGCAGAATTCCATACTTGGATATTCGGATCGCTTGCAGCATATAAAGCGGATGAGTCTTGAGATTCACCAGTGAGAGCAAAATTACCCGTACTTGCAGCCATAATACTCATCCAAGCTAAATTGATAAATAAAAATATCCATAGTAGAGGTAAGAGTGCTTTGAGGGAGTCTTTTATTTTCCATCTAGACTGTGCCATAACGGCAATTACTGCAGGAATAAAAAAAGGATTCATTAGTGGCCGAGTCAGGGACGCTGCAGCGCACATGAAGCCAAAAATTAAAAGCCACTTGAGATTGGGAAGTGTTCTTAACGCAATTAATAGACTGATCAGTGAACCTAGATTTAAAATTAAACCGAAACCATCTGATGTAGATATAGCGATCCATTCAGCAGTGTATGGATTTAATACTAGAGCAGAGACTACAAAAGTTGATGCTATACGGCCAAGTATTCGACTTAGCTGAATATATAAAGAGCATGCTCCTGCAATAAGAAGTGAAATTAAAACTTTATGAAATAAAATGTAGCTAGGTCCCAGAATGGCGACAACCGAACCTCCGAACGCGGCATAACCCATTCTGTAGGTTAAGTTAGGATTATTAGCTATAATGCCTTGAGCAAAATGGATAACCCCGCTCCACCAAAATCCCGCATCACCATACTGAGCTGTACCAACGTAGGCCTGATCTGCCCAATGTCTTGTGTCTTTTAAGAAAAGAAACCCTATCAAAGCTAAAACAGTTATAACGAGTAAATCGTAGTAAGCCCAAGTGGCTAATCCTCGATAACTGGTTAAACGATTCTGATCGTTAAAGCCTGTTCTTGTATCATTTTTAGGTAAATTCACGTTTATGAGGTATGAGAGCTAAAATAGAATTTTATTAGAATACCATGGCAGCCCTGAAATTTTAATAAATACCTGATATCTTTATGTTCTTTTATAGATTTATGTATCAATGTGTACCTAGGAGTAGTTATAGGACACTATAAAACATGTTAATAGGTTATGGGCTTAATCTTTTTAAAGCCTGAATAGCAGGAGTAAATTGAGGATTTAGTTTTAGAGTCTCACTAAGCTCATATTTTGCTTCTTGGCTTTTTTCAGGAATTTTGAGTAGTAGCATAGCCAAATTAAAATGCATGCCGTAATATCCAGGCATAAGTTTAATAGCACTTTTATAGTGTGATACTGCATCTGCGTATCTACTTGGTTTACTTGCAAGTAATAAACCCAAATTATTATGTGCTCCGACATAACTCGGATTAATTCTTACCGCTGCCTCGAAATGCTCTATAGCATCATTATCAGAGCCGTGCATTTGAGTGATTAAATTAGCCACATTGTAGTGAGCTTCAGCAAAGTCCGGATTTAGCGCTAGAGCAGACTTAAAGCAGCTCAATGCTTCTGTTTCGCGCAATTTGGATTCTGCTAATAAATTTGCTAGATTATACCAGGCTAAGATTGCACGTGGGTCAATTTTAAGCAGCCTTCGGTAGTAGGTTTCTGCTTCAGTTGTGTGACCAGTTTCTGCTAATAAAATCGCAATATTATTAAGCGAAGCAAGATGGTTTGGCTCTATTTGGAGCGCTTTAGTGCATTGTTGTATAGCTTCTGTTTTACGTCCCATACGACCCAATAAGTCCGAATAATTAGAATATATATCTGCATTAAAAGGCTTACTTTCTATAGCCATTAAGTAATGCACGCATGCTTCGTTCTCGAATCCTTTTTTATGGGAAAGAAGCAGAGCTAAATTATTATGAATTTCTGCAAAATTGGGTTTGGCCTTAAGTGCAGCTTTATAGTGCTCTATTACTTTGTCTTCATTGCCGGGTATTTTGCTCAACAAAATAGCGAGATTGTTGTGAGCTTCTGCGTAGTGAGGATCTAGCTTAATTGCTTGTTCATATTCTTTAATAGCTTCTATTGGATTTATTTTTTCCTTCTCCCACATTAGCCCTAAATTATTATGCGCCCTGGGATTATTGGGTGCATGCTTTAATGTATCACTCCAAATTGAAAAACCGGTTTTATAGTCTTGGATTCGTCTTGCAGACATTAAAGCAAAAACAATAGCTATTACTGCGCATGTAAGTATTGCCCGTTTTGTGCCAATCCAGTGATATAAACTTACAACCACTAAGGTAATACATGCAATTAATGGCAGATAGAGTCTATTTTCAGCAATCGGTTCTTCTGCTATAGGAATTACACTCGTAGTAGGTGCTAGAATAATGAAAAACCAAGCGCATGCAAAACCGATCATAGGACGCTTGATCAGTGCCCACACTGAATAAGTCATTATACCTAATAGAATGATAAGATAGGGGAGTGCCTCTTGAATTGATCTTACAAAAATGGGGCCTCGGTCAAAGATGAGCGGGTTTGGCCATATCATTAATTCAAGGTATGTTACTACTGCTTTTGATTCTGTAAGTCCGTAATCAAACCATGAAATCTTTGTTGTGTAACCCACTGCTTGAGTTGCAAAACCTTGTGATAGTATCGACAAGGGAAGCCAATTTAAAGCGAGTAAAAGGTAAATTTTTGCATGCTGTTTAAATGCGTTTTTAAAACTACCCGAAATAAACGTACGATCATAGAACCATATGAGAATAGGTGCACTTAAGATTACTTCCTTACTTAATATTCCTAAAAACATTGAGGTAAAAGAAAGGATAAAGCAGCCCCAGTTTTTTGACTTTGTTCCTCGTATAAAACAATAAAGAGTCAGAAGATAAAAAAGTCCCATTAGCGATTCTGTTCGCTGTGAAATGTAGGCAACAGTTTCAGATTGTACGGGATGAATTAACCATAAAGTAGCCACTATGCCTGCTACTGTTGTAGCATGCACATTCCATTTCTTCATTACATCGGTACTAAAGGTTTCTTTTATGACACTAAAGAGAACTATTCCTGAGAGCGCATGGATTATTAGCGCAAAACCATGGTGGGCCCATGGGTCAAGTCCGCTTAAGGAGTAACTTAGAGCAAAAGTAAGATTGGCAAAAGGTCTCCATGCTAAAACGATTCCTTTAGGCAGTGCCAATATTGTACCCAGTTTACTGAGATTCCTAATCGTTGGATTATTAGTTAGGGTGGCTATATCATCAAAGATAATTGGAATGTGCCATATGCCCCAGAAAATCGTGAAACAGCACACGATTAATGTAAGGCACCATACTAAATTGACGTTAAATCTCCTCATGGATTTACGGGCAATGATTATGGGTTTTTCTAGCTTATACGCATGCTCTAATCGAGGTAATGAACAAATGACAATTTAACATTATGTTCATGCATTACTCCGAGGTTGCACAAGTTTAGACTATACACTGTAGTTTTATGATACCCATGGGCGAGTTAATAGTATTTGAATCTGCTGATCTGATTCCATCTCAATGGAATGATTCAAGTCATGGGTCAGTCCCTGTACGCTGCTTCAATCCTGCGCTCGTTAAAAATGGATTTCAGTGGATTATGGCCTACCGTTTTGTGGGGCCTGATCAGATACGCAAAATTGCACTTTGTAGGCTTACTCCTGAGTTTAAAGTAATACCCAATTCAGCTATCCTTTTTTCAGATTTAATCCACGTGGAGGGCAGACGATGGTTTGCTGATCCCAGGTTCTTTTATCTCCAGGGGAATTGTTTTATCTACTGGAATTCTGGATGGGAGGATACATTTAACCGTCAATTTTTACAGCAAGTGGATCTCTCTACTATGCTTCCTGTGGGACCTGCGCGTGAAATTAAACTTAAATCAGGACAAAATAAGTTAGAGAAAAATTGGATGTTTTTTGACGAATCTACAGCTCATGCCGTCTACACAGTTAGTCCGCACTGTATCCTATCTGTGGATTTATCTGGTTTAGGTGATGTGATGTGTGAAACTAAGACCTCTCACCATTGGGATTTGTCAGCATACGCACAAAAGTATGGTGATCTTAGAGGAGGGTGCCCTCCACAAAAAATAGGGGATCGCTACTATTCACTCTGCCATAGCGTATCTGGTACTGAAGGAGAATATCGTTATGTCGCTGCCTTTTACTGTTTTTCTGCCACCTCTCCGTTTAAACCATTAGGTTTTTCTAAAATCCCCCTCGAACTTCCTAATCCTTGGGGCGCAGTTCGAGATCATCCAAAGCTAAACCCAGCTGTAGGAGAGGTTATATACCCATGCAGTGCTTATTTCGAAAAAGGCATATGGGTCATTAGTTATGGTATAAATGATGAATATTGTGCAGTGACTCAGGTGAGCCATGACGTAGTTTTGCAGCATTTAAACCAAGTATAGTAGACATTCTGTGCTTAAAAGCAGTCGTTATACTACTATCATAAATGGCGGAGAGGGAGGGATTCGAACCCTCGGTACCATTGCTGGTACACATGATTTCCAATCATGCTCATTCGACCACTCTGACACCTCTC
>Ga0114962_10004982_pt1 | contig 10465 bp, 10 predicted proteins | sample C_130820_MF_Meta_FD_87017 | JGI IMG/M metagenome (GOLD analysis project Ga0114962, IMG submission 87017) | Freshwater microbial communities from Lake Croche, Canada to study carbon cycling - C_130820_MF_MetaG | ecosystem: Environmental > Aquatic > Freshwater > Lake | place: Lake Croche, Canada...
GGACAGAAGGCCAAGCTCCTCGCCATCCTCCGCAGACTCAATGCGCCAAGCATCGACGACAATATCTTGGCTGGCAGAGGCAAAGGCGACAATGACAGCAAATATGCCGATCTCGGTCAGACCTGCATGGGTTCCCACCATGGCCATGCCGATCAAGCCCAGACCCACCATGATTTGAGCTGCAAGCATCCAGCTACGTCGACGCCCAAGCCAGCGACCCAACAGGGGTGCGCCCAGCCGATCCATCAGCGGGGCCCAGAGATATTTCAGGGAATAGGCCAGACCCACCCAGGATAGGAAACCAATGGCCTTGAGGCTGGTCCCCTCCTCCCTCAGCCAATAGCCCAGGGTGTTGCCGGTCAGGAGGAAGGGAAGGCCAGAGCTAAAACCCAGGGCCATCATCACGGCGACCTTGGGCCGACCCAAGGCGCTGAAGACATCGCCTAAACCGTGTTTACGCGGCTTTTCGGACTTCGTGTCGGACATTGGACCCTCAAGGTTCCGCCCTGGACTGGGCAAGGGTCAGATTGGCCCAAGACGGGACCCTAAGTCCAGGCGCCCCGAACCAGCTGGGTTAGGACCCTGCGCAAGGCATCTGCGGCGAGGGGTTTGACGAGAAAGTCATTCATGCCCGCATCGAGGCAGGCCCGGCGGTCGTCTTCAAAGGCATTGGCGGTCAGGGCCACCACCGGGGTGCGATCGCCCACAGCCCGCAAACGTCGGGTGGTCTCAACCCCCGACAGGTCAGGCATGCGCATATCCATCAGCACCAGATCATAGGCACCCACCGCCAAGGCAGCGAGGGCCTCCTGCCCACCACCGGCCACATCCACCACGCAGCCCTCGCGTGTCAAAAGGGTGCGCGCCAGGAGGGCGTTAATGGCATTGTCTTCCACCAACAAAACCTTCGTCCCCTGAGCAACCGCGGCAGCAACCCGCTCGTCTTCAATGGCGGCTTCGCCCCGGCGCGTTTGCAGCCCAAGGGCGGCGAGAACCCGTTCGGCCAGGGAGGCCCGCCTGAGGGGCTTGATCAAATATCCGGAAAATCCAGCCTTCCGATACGCTTCAATCCGGCCGCGACCTTCTGGGGGCAGCAGAATTAAGGCTGGACGTTGATCCGGTGGACCGACCGGATCAAGGCTGTGGTCGATCAGCAGGACTTCGGCCTGAGGATCGAGGGCTTCAGCCCGCGTGGCGATGCTAACCCTGCCACCACAGGCTTCCACCTGTCCCATGGCCGCCTGGAGGACGATGGGGTTTTCCGAGGCCACCCCGATCCTGCGGCCCGCAAGGGCGGCGTCTTCTACCCCGACCCACCGCTTGAACTTGGCCGAGAACCAGAATTCGGCACCCCCCCCAGGGGCATCGCCGACGCCAACCTTGCCGCCCATGACCTCGGCCAGGGTCTTAGCGATGGCCAGGCCAAGACCCGCACCCCCCAGTTGCGCGCCGTCATATTGGGGATTGGACTGGGTGAAGGCCTCAAAAATACGCCCGCGATCCGCAAGGGGAACACCGGGACCGGTATCGATAATGCTAAACCTTAAGGCCTCATCGTCTGTCAGACTGACGGATAGGAGGACGCCACCGCTTTTGGCGAACTTGATCGCATTACCCGCAAAGTTGAGTAGGATCTGACGTAAGCGGCCTTCGTCGGCAAGGATGGCACCCATGCCCGCCGGCGCCGCCCAGGCAATGTCCAGATTCTTTTCCTGTGCCCGAGGCGCCAGGAGTTCTGTCACCGCCCGGAGCAGGTCCTCGACCTCAAACCGCGTCGGCTGCAGGTCGACCTTGGAGGCGCCCAGCTTCGCAAAATCTAACAGGTCGTTGACCAGGCCCAGCAAGTGCTCGCCTGAGTCCCGAAGGGCTGTGACATAGGTCTTCTGCTCGCCGGTCAGGCCCGTACCTTCCAGCAATCGCGCCATCCCAAGGACCCCGTTGAGCGGGGTGCGAAACTCATGGCTGAGGGCCGCCAGCTCCTCGGCGCCCACGCGATTGGCGATGACTTGGGTCTTACGCATGGGCCAAGCCTAGCAAACGGGGCTTAACGGGGGGTCAAACTGCGCCAAGTCAGACGGTCTGACGCATCAAGGCCTGAGCCCCGGCCCTTCGATAGATCAGAGCCTCAGCCACATGCACCCGCCGAACCGGCCCACCACCATCCAGGTCTGCAATGGTCCGAGCCAGACGTAGGGTCCGTGTCCACCCCCTGGCTGTCAGTCCCCCAGCCTCTGCCGCCCGACTGAGCAAGCTGCGGGCCTCGGGCTCAAGCTCGGCTATGGCGTCCAGCCAACTGCCCTGGGCGCGGGCGTTTAGGGGCTCAGCATCGTCCCTTTGCGCAGCCCGTGCCCGCTCGGCCTGGAGATTCCGGGCCATCGAAACCCGCTGTGCCGCCTCTGCTGTACCCTCGGCAGGGGGTGGCAGGGAAAGGTCCGCCGCAGTGACCGCGGGGACCTCGATCTGTAGATCTATGCGATCCATGAAGGGCCCCGACACCTTGGCCTGATAGTCCAACTGGCAGCGGGGAGCCCGCCCGCAGGCCCCGCGTCCGGCCCCGCCATGGCCACACTTGCAGGGGTTTTCGGCTGCGATCAGCTGAAAGCGGGCAGGATAGCGCACATGGGCATTGGCCCGGGCCACAATGACCTCGCCGGTCTCGAGGGGCTGGCGCAGGGAATCCAGGGCCTGGGCGCTGAACTCCGGCAGTTCGTCTAAAAACAGGACACCATTGTGTGCCAGGGAGACCTCTCCTGGCTTGATCCTTTGGCCGCCGCCGGTGAGGGCCGCCATGGTGGCCGAGTGGTGGGGTGCGCGAAATGGCCGGGCACGGGTCAGTTCCCCCTTGGCGATCAGGCCGGCTACCGAATGGATCATGGAGGTTTCCAAAAGTTCGGCCGGAGACAGGGGTGGCAGGAGCCCCGGCAACCGAGCCGCCATCATGGACTTTCCAGACCCTGGGGGCCCGATGAACAGCAGGTTATGGCCCCCGGCAGCGGCCACCTCTAAGGCGCGCTTGGCATTTTCCTGTCCCTTAACGTCGCGCAAATCTGCGGTGGGCGCCCCATCAAGAACCTGTCCAGGGGCCGGAGGCGAAAGGATTTGGGTGCCCCGGAAGTGGTTCACCAGGGAAATCAAAGAGGGGGCAGCGAGGATACGGGTGTCCCCTGCCCATGCGGCCTCAGCACCGCAAGCTGCGGGGCAGATAAGCCCCAGATCCAGAGCCCCCGCCGCCACGGCTGCGGGCAAGGCCCCGACCGCTGCGACAATACGGCCATCGAGGGAGAGTTCGCCCATAGCAGCCCAGCTGCTGAGGGCATCGGGGGGAATCACCCCCATGGCCGCCATGACCGCTAAGGCGATGGGCAGATCATAGTGACTGCCCTCCTTGGGGAGATCCGCCGGAGCCAGATTGCAGATGATCCGACGACCTGGCAGGGCAAGCCCGAGGCCTGCAAAAGCGGCCCGCACCCGTTCCCGGCTTTCACCGACGGCCTTGTCGCCAAGACCGACCACCACAAAGGCAAATTCGCCGCTGGTGAGCTGAACCTCGACATCCACAGGCCGCGCTTCGACCCCTTGAAACGCCACCGTCATGACCCGCGCCGCCATAAGCATTCTCTTGATTGAGCACTTTCAATTCACAACCGGACCACGGCCATGGCGCAAAATCAAGAACAAATACGGAACTGATACGGGATGGAAGCCTTAAAGGCCCAAGACCGCCCTTAGGCTAGCCGCCACATGGTCAACATCTACTGGGGTCATGCCAGGATAGAGGGGCAAGGTCAGACAGGCCTCATACCAAGCTTCAGCACCAGGCAGATGGAGTTGGCCATACCGCGCCTGGTAATAGGGCTGGGTGTGCACGGGTATGTAGTGCACCTGGGTCCCGACGTCCTTGGCCTTGAGGCGGTCGACCACCTGACGTCGGCTCAGACCTGCGGCCTTGAAATCGATCAGGGCGACCAGCAGGTGCAGGACAGGCGTGCTCCAGTCTGGTCGGCTGGCAAGCTTCACCATGGGCGCCAGATCGGCCAGGACTTCGCCATAGCGGGCGGCCAAGGCCTGGCGCTGGGTGGCAAACCGGGGCAGTTTTTTGAGCTGTGACTGACCCAAGGCACACAGGATATCGGGTAGCCGATAGTTGAAGCCTGGCTCTGGCATTTCATACCACCAGGGATCTCCATCGGCTGGCCTGACCATGCCATGGCTGCGGAAGGCTTTCAGCCGGACGGCGAGGTCTGGGTCATTGGTGGTGATCATGCCCCCTTCACCGGTGGCGATGGTTTTCACCGGATGGAAGGAAAAGGTCGACATGGCAGAGTGTCGGCAGTCCCCGACCGTCTCCCTTTGATTGCCGAAAACCGCTTCTGACCCCAGGGCGTGAGGGGCATCCTCCACGAGCACGGCCCCGGCCTGGGCGGCAAGGGTCTCCAGCCGATCAAGCTCTGCCACATCCCCCCGCAGGTGAACTGGCAAGACCGCGCGCAGCGTTCGCGACCCAACCTGGTTTAGCGCCGCGGCCAAGGTGTCTGGCGTCATCAGACCTGTGGTGGGATCAACGTCAGCGAAGATCACCTCTGCCCCCACATAGCGGGCACAGTTGGCGGTGGCCAGGAAGGTGATGCTGGGGACGATGACCACCTCTCCGGGGCGGACATCAAGGGCCAGCATGGCCAGATGCAGGGCCGCCGTGCCATTGGAACAGGCCACGGCATGGCGCGCACCGACCGCCTCGGCAAAGGCCGCCTCAAAGGCGTCGACCCTGGGTCCGGTGGTCAGAAAATCAGACCTGAGCGCTGCCGCCACGGCCTCAATATCATCGTCTTCGATTGTCTGACGCCCATAGGCAAGGAAGGCGCTCACGACCCTAATCCGTCAGACGCCGACGCGGATTCACCGGAGGGGTGTCATCGAGCAGGCTGATCAGATCCGCGCCCGAGAGCCATTCGGTATTGGTATCGCTGCCGTAAGAAAACCCATCCACCGCTGTGGGGTGGGTCTTGGCATAGGGCGTGCGGGTATATTCCACGAAGGCCGGTTCGATGGCGTAGCGATCCCCCAGGTCTGCTGTTGTCCGGGCGTCATCCACCGAAATCATCATTTCGTGGAGTTTTTCCCCGGGACGAATGCCAATCACCTTCACAGGCAGGTCCGGTGCCATAGCATGGGCAAGATCGGTCATTTTCATGGAGGGTATTTTCGGCACGAAAATCTCACCCCCACGCATCAGGGACAGGGATGACAGCACAAAGTCCACACCTTGGGTCAAGGTGATCCAGAACCGGGTCATCCGTACATCGGTAATCGGCAGCTCAGTGGCCCCCTTGGCGATCAGCCGCTGAAACAGGGGTGCCACTGATCCTCGAGACCCAACCACATTGCCATACCGAACGACCGAAAACCGCGCACCGATATCCCCCGACAGATTATTGGCGGCCACGAAGGTTTTATCGGAGGCAAGTTTCGTCGCCCCGTAGAGATTGGCGGGATTGCAGGCCTTGTCCGTTGACAGGGCAATCACCTGCTTCACCTGGTTGGTCAGACAGGCCCAAACCACATTTTCCGCCCCAAGAACATTTGTGTGAATGCATTCAGAGGGATTGTACTCGGCTGCGGGGACTTGTTTCAGCGCGGCGGCATGAATCACAATGTCGACCCCACGAAAGGCAATAGTCAGCCTCTGGCGATCCCGGACATCCCCTAAAAAGAACCGCATGCACACCAGATCGGCCGGATCAAACCGTTCGGCAAGGTCAGCTTGCATCTCGCTCTGCTTGAGCTCGTCGCGGGAAAAAACAATAAGTTTCCGGGGCTTATATCGACATAGAACGGTCTCGACAAACCTCCGACCAAAGGAGCCTGTGCCACCCGTGACAAGGATGACCTTGCCATCAAGATTGAGGGAGGATGGTTCGAATCGGCCCACGGAGGTCTCCTGGAAATCGGAACAGCGAATCTCTACAGGAGTTTTGCCTGCTCGGCGTAAAGAGTCTGCTAACCATAATATGGCTCCTTGGTCCCATGGACCGTCGCCATTTCATCCTGCTGCTGAACCTATTCAGTCTGGTGCCCCAGCTCGCCCTTGCGGCTGAAAAGAAAGAAAAGGGCGGCGAGGGCGGCAAGACGAAGGAGCCGACCGGGACCTATATCGCCGTTGGGCTGATCACAGCCTCAATCCTGAAGTCAAATGGTCGCCGGGCCATTCTGGCGGTGGAAACCGGCATTGATGCGCCAGATCCTGCCCTCCACGCCAAGGCTGACAAACTGATCCCGCGACTGCAGGCGGCCTATGTCCAATCGGTCCAAACCTACGCCATGAGCCTGTCCCTGACGTCCGTACCCGACGCAGACTTTATTTCCCGGGAACTCCAGAAGCAGACCGATCTCGTTATGGGTGCCCGCGGTGTCCGCCTTTTGTTGGGCTCCATCATTCTCAACTAGGCTCAGAGCGCGCCCAGTCTCTTCGCAGCCGCGTCCATGAACTGAGCCAGTTCCACATCAAGGCTGGTGACGCCGTCGGCGCTATGGGTGGTGAGGACGACCTCAACCTGATTATAGACATTCCGCCACTCGGGATGATGATCCAGGGCCTCGGCCTTGAGTGCCACCTGGGTCATGAAGGCAAAGGCGTGATTGAAATCCGCAAACCTGAACCTGCGGGTGATTTCATCACGGTCACCCGGGGTGTCGGACCAGTCCGGGAGCTTTTCAAGGGCGTCTATGGCCCCAATCTTGGTTGGCCGGACCATCAGTCTTGCGCCGTCTCGAAGGTTAAGCCGGTGGCAGCTGCAAGATCGGCGAGGGTTTGATCCACGTCGACAACCTTGATCGCCGTCATGCCAAGGCCAGCGGCGGGCTTACAATTGATCCCAAGATCATCGAGATAGACGCACGCACTCGGCTCAACACTCAAGGCCTCGCACATCATTAGGTAGATTTTCGGGTCGGGCTTGCGCACCCCGGCCTTGGAACTTTCGATGATGTGGTTGAACAGGGGCATGACCTGGCCCATGGCCCCGGCAGCAGGTGCGTCGCGCCCCGGCGAATGGTGCGACACCATGTTATTGGTGATGCAGCCCACCTTAAAGTGTGCCTTGCAAGTCTTTAGCGCCGCCACCATGCGCGGGCGCAGCTGGCCAGACAGCAGGGGCAATATGTCACGGCCTGGAACGGGATGACCCAGGGCCGTGGACTCTGCCAGGAAGAGGTCGTCAAAACCTTGGGTGTCGATTTCATTGCGCTCAAATAGGGCCCAGGCGTTGGAGTCTGGATTGGTAGAATTGATCCTACGGATCAGATCCTTTGGCAGGCCTTTGCTCACCTCATAGCGGGCGAAAGCTTCGAAGGGGGAGGAGGTAAACACGCCACCAAAGTCCCAGATCACCGCCGAAATCGCCATATGCTACCCCCATTGAACGTGCGCGGGACGCTAAAGCAGGTTCAAAGAGCTGGAAACCGGTTTTCCCCCATGCAGGGGGCAAATTCGCCAACGACATGACCCAAGACCGGTGCAGGGTTCGCGCCCGAGGTGAAACTACCAGCGCGACCTAAACTTGATGTCCATGGTTTCCTGAAAATGAATTTCAGGACTCCGCCATGCGTATGACCTCGCTTCTGCCCCTCATCGCCCTTCTGGGTCTTGGGGCCTGTGACTCCGCCAAATTAGCGGAACTGACCGGGGTGAAGCCTTCGGCGGCTGCCTGTACATCCAATGCCTTGCCGGCCTGCGCGCCCGGCCGGGGCGCAGCCCCCCCTGCCATGGCGCCTGAAGCCGAAAAGGACACCCTGGCCCCCGCCGTTCAGCAAACCGCTTACGCCCGGGACACTGTCAGGCGCACGCCCAGCAGGTCGACCCACAGGGTCACCCATCTTCGTCGGGCCGAGACAAGACAGGTCAGGACCTATGTGATGGCCGACACCCAGCCGCAGAGGGCCTATGATCAGCCACCACGCCAGGACATCTATGTGAACCAGGAGATTGATCGCACCGCGTCGGTCTATGGTCGCCAAGTCTACAATACCTATGCCCGGCCGGTGGTCTATAGCGGCCTCTATCGCGAGGCCCAGCAGGGTAATTCCGGAGTTCGGCAGGGGGGCTATGCCTATCACTATGGGAACCAAGGCCCCTATGTGGACTGCCCCTGCGATCCTCCAGCAGCAGGCCGCGACCGCGCAGGCTATCTGACCTGGCCGGGTAAGACGGAGCCCGGCCGCTACTAGATGCGCCACCTGTCCATAGGGCGGGGAAGGCGATAAGGCTGATCAGGTCCTGGCCCATGAGAGTTAGGGCCTTTTCTTGATGCTGACCCGGAGCGCCCATGACCTTGATCACGCGGATTCTGCCCCTTGAGGGTGTTGAGAATTTTCGGGATTTCGGGGGCTATCCTGCCGCAAACAGTCGGCGCATGCGGCCAGGCCGGTTCTGGCGATCAGCCCACCTTGGGCGGGCGACCCAGGCCGATCTGGACGCCATACATGCCCTTGACCTCACCACTGTGGTTGATCTTCGCCGGCCAAAGGAGCGGGAGAGCGAACCCTCCCGGCGCCCTGCGGGATATTCAGGGGAGGTCATCGACTGCGACCTCGGTGACCGCGCCGAAGCGCCGCATCTTGCCTTTCTTCGGGACACAGATCTCACCCCAGCCAGCGTCGACGCCTTCTTTTTAGACTATTACGCCAAGGCCCCCTTCGAGCCGCGGCATGCCATCCTGTTCCGGCGCTATTTCGAAACCCTGCTTCAAACAGAGGCCTCTGTCCTCATTCATTGCACAGCGGGCAAGGATCGCACCGGCCTTTTGGCAGCCCTGACCCACCAGGTGCTTGGGGTCCATAGGGACGACGCCATTGCCGACTTCATGCTGACAAATTCTGCCGCAAGGGTCGAAGCGCGGGCACCGATGGTGGCCCAGGCCCTGACGCAGAGCCTTGGCAAGGTGCCGTCAGACATCGCGGTACGTCTCTTCCTTGGGGTGAACGGAAAGTACCTGGACGCTGCCCTCCAAGCCATTGTCCAGGACCGCGGCAGCCTTGAGGCCTATCTTTTCGACCTTGGCGTTGATGCCGCGGCGACAGAACGCCTGAGGGACCGCTACCTGGCCTAGACCTCCATCAGGTCATGAGCCAAGGCGCGCCATGACCTTGTCGATAACCTCAGGCGAAAGGCCAGCCTCTTCCAAGACCTCGCGGGTGTGCTCGCCCAGCTTGGGGGCCCCACGGGTGACCACTGGCGCACCTTCGGGGAAACGGGCCGGGGCGGCAATGGTCGACATGCGCCCGCCCCAGCCATTGTCCACCTCGACCCGACAGCCGGTAGCTTCAAACTGTGGCATGGAAATCGCTTCGCTCAAGGTCTGCAGCGGGGCCCAGGCCAGGTCTGCGGCGGTGAGGATCTCTGCGGCCTCGGCCAGGGTCATTTTGGCAAAGGCGGCCTCGGCATAGGCGCGAATCTCGCGCACCACCTCGAGGTCTGTGGCAGGCAGGGCATAGCGCGGATTGCTCACCACCTCTGGATGGCCCAGGACGGTCATCAGATTGGGGAAGCATCCTGGCCCCTTCAAAACAAAGCAAAGCCAGCGGTCATCGGAGGTTCTGAAATAGACCCCGGAAATCGGGTGGGGCCTCTGGTCCCGGGACTGGGTCACCGGCGCCTCGCCAAACCGCAGATGGGTGGCCATGTCCCAGCCCAGGGAGTAAGCGGCTGTGCGCAGGAGGGAACACTCCACAAGCCGCCCGCGGCCTGTTTCATGGCGCTCATGGACCGCCGCCAGAACCGAAGACAGGGTCGCCAGGGCTGTGGCGTGATCACCAAATCCAGGACGGCAGGCAAAGGGCTCCTGGTCGGGAGGTATATGGGAGCGTCCCACGCCACTCTTGGTCCAGAAGACGGTGATATCGAAGGCCGGCAAGTCGATATCTGGCCCCTCCAGGCCAACACCAGACACGCTGGCATAGATCAGTTTGGGCATGTCGGCCTTGAGGGACTCATAATCCAGCTTGGCCCGCTTCAGGGCGCCTGGACGCACATTGGTGATGAAGACATCAGCACCCTTTAGAAGCGTCAAAATGGCCTGACGACCATCTTCGGCGGCAATGTCCAGGGCGACACCGCGCTTGCCACGATTTTCCATGGTAAAGATCGGACTGCCTGGGCTCTCGGCGGTCTCGGGAAAGAAGGTTCGGGTGGCGTCGCCAGCAAGGGACTCCACCTTGATCACGTCGGCACCCCAGTCGGCCATGATGGCGGCGCAACCAGGTGCCGCAATCCATGTCGCCAACTCCACGACCTTCAGTCCCTGCAGCAACATTTCAGCCTCCCAAATATAGTCTCTCTTGGCTCATTGGCCGCTGGTCACGATGTCCCGACAGCACCACCGTCGCTGGCAATGGTCTGACCGACAATATATTCGCCGGCCCTGGAGGCCAGGAAGATCACCAACCCTGCAATGTCCTGTGGCGTGCCGAC
>Ga0114962_10004984_pt1 | contig 10464 bp, 9 predicted proteins | sample C_130820_MF_Meta_FD_87017 | JGI IMG/M metagenome (GOLD analysis project Ga0114962, IMG submission 87017) | Freshwater microbial communities from Lake Croche, Canada to study carbon cycling - C_130820_MF_MetaG | ecosystem: Environmental > Aquatic > Freshwater > Lake | place: Lake Croche, Canada...
TACCTAAAGTAAACATACACCCCATCATAAGGAACATATTGCATCAGCTTACCTGTTTTAAGGGCAGTAGATTGTTTGCGGTAGTTCCCTAATTTCTTTACCAGGTCTTGCACTTCTTTCTCTTGCGAGGTCAGGTTATTACCGGTGAAAGCATTCTTCTGATCACCTTTCCAACCACCGGCAAAGTCGAGGCGTACCCAACCATCGGGGTTGCTTTCTCCCTTCATCAATATCTCGGTACCATAATATAGTTGAGGGATACCTCTGCAGGTAAACAACCATTCCAATCCCATCTTCAGCTTGTCTACATCTTCTTTTACATAGCTAAAAAAACGCGTCATATCGTGGTTGTCTAAAAAGATAACGTTGCGGGTAGGGTCTTTGTAAAGGATGTCTTGGGCAAGGGTCGTGTATAGTTTCGTTACCCCATCATTCCAACCATATTTTTCTATCATAGCAGGTTGGATACCATTGAACAATGCCTGAAAATCGCAAGGGGCTTGTAGATTACTTTTAAAGGGTACATTCAGGTTATTCTGTACAAAATAGCTTTGGTTGATAACCCCATTCACCCACGTTTCGCCAAACATCGTCATCTTGGGATATTCATCTGTAAGGGCATTGTTACAACGGTTCATAAAAGATAAGTCGTTATAAATGTAAGTATCTATACGCCAACCATCCACTCCAAATTCTTCTACACTCCAAAGGGCATGTTGAATAAGGAAATTTGCTACATAAGGATTGTACTGGTTCAGGTCGGGCATCTCTTTGGTAAACCATCCATCGGTGGTAATCTTAGCTTCGTTTTTAGAACCATGCGGATCGAACAAAGGTTGATCTTTGAAGCTTGTTTGGGTAAAAGAAGGCCATTGGTGAAACCAATCCTTACAAGGCGGATCTAAAACCGTAAAGTTGTAGCTGCCCACATGGTTATAAACGGCATCCTGTATGAGTTTCATGCCTCTTTTGTGAAGGGAGTCACCGAGTCTTTTGTATAAGTCTGCGCCACCAAAGCGAGGCTCAATGTTGTAGTGATTGGTAAAAGAATAGCCATGTTCGGTACGGTTGGGCTGGTCGTTTTCTATTACAGGCGTCATCCAAAGGGTGGTCGCACCAAGGCTTTGGATATAATCTAAGTGATTGATGATGCCTTGAAAGTCCCCACCGTGACGCGCATAAATAGAATCCCTGTTCAAACTTTGATCTCTCATGCCTGCAATACGGTCATTGGTTTCATCGCCATTGCTAAACCTGTCTGGCATCAGCATATAAATAAAATCAGATGAGGTAACCCCTTGTGCATAGGTGATTCCTCTCCCTTTTCTACGGGCTTTTAGCTGCCATTGTACAGAAGTTGAATTAAACTTTATGTTGACAGTGCCGGGTTGGGCAGAGGGAGCAATGGCTACATCCAAGGAGATATACTTACTATTGTCTAGCGTATTTACTTTGGTGATAGTTACCCCGGGATAGTTGATGGTTACCTTTTCTTTGTTGAAGCCTTCTTTATCTCCTTTGATGAGCAGTTGTACTTTGTTCCATTTCATCCCCACCCACCAATTGGTCGGATAGATGGCTATGTTTTGGGAAGAAACAAACTGTACCAGAAATAAAACAAGGAGGGTAAGTGTCGTAAACTTTTTCATAACAGACCTATTTTGCAAGCAACTTCTTTGTGAAATTGTACTGCAATACTAAGTCTTTTTATTTGTTCAAAAGTCATTTAATGTGTTATTTGAACACATTATCATCAAGCCCCTTATTGATGGTGTAATTGCTGTAGTTTATTTGTACTCTTCCCTTTTTGCGTTTGATCTTCTCGGCATCGGTAAGCTTCTCTTCATCTTCAAACTCTAGGGCTACCCCCTTCGGCATTTTATAGTCTTTGGTGTTGAAGCTGAATATTACTTTATCGGGAAGGGAGTAACTGATGAATTTACCATAACTCATCTCTATCTCAAAGGAACCATTCTCTTTGGTGGTGGTGGCTGCCTTTAGTATCAGCAGGTTGGTTTCATCAATATACAGGGTAGATAGTACTACATCGCTGTTATCGGTGGTGGGGATTAGTTTAACCACTTTTGCTTTAATGCCATTAATAACGGCATCGCCACTTGATAGCGCTACAAAGTCATTACCCGCTACAAGCGTACTCATATTTACCGTAACGCCTCCCTTTGGTAAGATAGAAATACCGCCATCACGCTTGAGTTTGAAGTGATTAGGCTTCTTAAAATAGACTTTCACCCTGCCTACAGGCGCTTTAATGAATGCTACATCGGTCTTCATGCTTCCTTCTGCCACATAGTCGTTTACTTGGTCTAGTTTGGCTTTCACCTTATTAACCAAAGCCGTCATATCCTGACTAAAAGCCGTAAACTGAATACTGAGAAACGCAACAGCAGTTATTAATAATCTTTTCATTTAAAATTTGTTTTAATTTATTACTTTTTCACTTACAACTTACAACTAACAACTAACAACTAGCTAAGTATATCTTTCTTTTTAAACAATACCATCGTTGCACCCACAAAGCCTACAATATGAAATATTAATATGAAGGCAGATTGAATAATACGGTCGGGGTGTTGCAGACTGCCGATTATCACTGCATTGTCTGCATTTACTTTAGGGTCAAAGAACTCTTTCCAGTTGACCATATACGTAGTAAAAAGGAAGGGTTGTATCTTCTGAAACAAAGGAATACTCATGGTGCTGAGGATGGTGAAGAAGATAATGACACTCATCGTTGCCACAATTGGTCCGATAGAGTTTTCAGCGAAGTTGGATAGAAAGAAACCGAGTGCCGCCACAGAAAGCATAGACAATAGGGCGAAACCAAAAGCGCCAACATAGCGCCAGAATACATCACCAACGGGTAACTGTACGAGATAGTTTGTCTTTTGAATGACCATGTCGTCTACCCCAAACAGAAACATACTCACAAACAAAGCGAGAAAGGCAATCCACACCAATAACATAAAAGTATAGATGGCAGAGGCAGTGAACTTAGCTAACAGGAACTGGGAACGGCTGATAGGTTTGGTCAGCATCAAACGAAGCGTACCCATGTTGGCCTCCCCACTAATCATGTCGGCGGCTACAAGGGCTATCAATAATGGAACGTGTACCAATAACAGTTGCAGGAGGATGTAGCAAACGAGGTAGCCATTTAGTAGTTTCCCATCGAAAGAGAAGGACTGCATCACGTTGCCCATCACGAAGTTTACATAGTCATCGCCGTTCTTTACGAGTCCTAACTGTATAACGCCCACCAATGCCGTGATTGCCAGGAAGGAAATGTACGTACGGGGACGCCTGAATATCTTATATAACTCAATTTGTAAAAGCTTGTACATGTTGGTTGTTCGAAGTGATTTGTAAAAAGAAGTCTTCCAGATTGTGACGGGGCTGCAAAGAGATAACCTGCACGTTCATCTCCACCAAGCTCTTATGCAAAGAGGGGATCTGTTCGCGATGGAGTTTCAATAAAATGCTGTGACTACGTTGTGGTTGCAAAATAGACTGCCAACGACTCTGTTGCAATTGTTGCAGTGTAAAAGCGTTGTCGATTGTTTCTATTTCAACAATGGTTTGTGCAGGGTCGAAGAGTTCATTGGCATTGCCTTCCACTAGTTTCTTGCCTTTATCGATGATTAATAAGCGACTAGCCACTTGTTCTATCTCACTCAATAAGTGCGAAGAGACAACAATGGTTTTGCCCATTTCTTTACTCAAACTTAGTATCAGGTTTCTGATGTCGGCAATACCTTGTGGATCGAGACCGTTAGTGGGTTCATCTAAGATAATCAACTGCGGATTGTGAACGAGGGCAATGCCAATACCTAGTCTTTGTTTCATCCCTTGGGAGAAAGTCTTTACGGTATCCTTGGCTCGTGAAGCTAAGCCAACCATGGCCAGTTGATCCATTACTAGTTTATCGGTAACTTTTACCCCACTTAGTTTAGCAAACAACGACACATTCTCGTAAGCAGATAAGTACTTGTACACATCGGGCTTTTCAACTACTGCACCTACTTGGCGCAATATTTCTGAACGGTGTGTTTTGATATTCATGCCAAACAATTCTATCTCGCCGCTAGTGGGGGCGATGAGGGTAAGCAGCATACGGATAGTAGTACTTTTGCCAGCCCCATTCTGTCCGAGAAAGCCGTACACATCCCCTTTGTTAACCGAGAAAGATAAGTCGTTTACAGCAGTGAGTCCCTTGAAGTGTTTGGTAAGATTAGAAACCTTTATTACAGATTGCATGCAGGTATAACATTAAGCCGCTAAGATAGTTGAGTTGGGTTAGTAATAGTTTGTTTTGGTATAGTTAGATTGCGTAATGAATGCTTGTTCTATGAGGGACACCTACAATCTGTTTTTCGATGTAACTATATTATTTGTAGTTTACTTTTTGCAAACATTATTTCACTTGCCGCCCTTTCCAATTATATTTCCCAAACATACCAAAGCAGCCCGCAAATGCGGTGTAAAGGATATGAGGTAATTGCAAGAAAGGATTTTTCCAATATAAAGGGATAGAAAAGAAGGCCGCAATACGAACGGCGAAACTGGCTTCTATCCACGTCTTCAGAAAGATAAGTAATAGCCAGTAAGCAAATAATATTGGTTGAAAGAATGCGGTAAAAGGGAGTACAAGTAAACCCATATTTAGCAATAACACCATCCACAGTACCACTACTACACTGATGTCTTTATACTTATTTGTTTTACTTGCCCAACGGATGCGCTGGTTGATAAAACCATTCAGCGTAGGCATGGGTAATGTTTCAATGATCGCTTTGGGACTAAACACGTACCCCATCCGATTGGGATAGACAGATTTTATCTTGTTCATCAACAGCATATCATCTCCACTAGCAATATTGTCTATTCCCCTAAAGCCATTTACTTCATAGAACACTTCCTTTTTGTAGGCAAGGTTTGCGCCATTGCACATAGCGTGTAAACCTGCTGAAACAGCTGCAGCTGTTATCCCTTGCAACGCCATAAAGTCGAGGCACTGAAAAGTTTGCAAGGCACTGCCATCATTGGTAAACGCCACCGGACCACCTGCAAACACCGGATTTTTCTCCTGGATGTAAGCATCATAAGTAGCCAGCCAGTCTTTACCAGCAATGCAATCGGCATCGGTTGTCAGAATCCATTCGTTTGTTGATAACGAAATGCCCGTTTCTATTGCTTTCTTTTTATAGGAGTTAAGCTGTTTATTATCTAATATTTTGGATAATTCGGCAAGACGGATATTTGGATATTGCTTGCCAAAGTCAGATACGATAACAGGAGTAGCATCGGTAGAAAAATCATCTATCACAATTACTTCCCACAAGTGACTCGGATATTTTTGTGTGATGATGGACTGTAACAATCCGGCAATATTTGCTTCTTCGTTACGGGCAGGGATAAGGATAGTAAAAGAAGTTTTGGGAAAAAGATTGGATGGAGGTACAAAAGGGGGTAGTTTAATAAACCAATGCTTGTACAATAGCATGATAAATGCATAAAAAACAAACAATACACCCACCACGCCAGCTAATATATACATACGACAAAGAAACGAATTGGCGCTTAATAAATGTCAACAGGCTTTAATTAGTTGTATTCTATTGAGTTTTAAAAGCAGTAATAGATTGCATTAAAACAGATTTAAACTTTCGAATAGTCAAAAAGTCTATCTTAGCAACATTCCAAAAAATAAGGTTGCATGCATTTAGAAGATAGGGAACTGCTTGATCTTTTTAGAGACACCTCTATGAAAGAAGTGGCATTTACGGCCATCATCAAGAAGTTTCAGGAGAGACTTTATTGGCATGTGCGTAAAATGGTCATCAGCCACGAGGACAGCAATGATATTCTTCAAAATGTATTTATTAAAGTTTGGAAAGGATTGGAGAATTTTAGGGAAGATAGTCAGTTATATACTTGGTTATACCGGATAGCCACTAATGAATGTCTTACTTTTTTGGAACAACGCAAAAAGAAAGCGACTATCAGCCTCACAGATGATGATAATGGCTTGAGCAATACCATCAAAGCAGATAAAAACTTTGATGCCAACAAACTGGAATGGAAACTACAATTAGCTATTCAAAGTTTACCCGAACGGCAGCGGTTGGTTTTCAACCTGAGATATTACGATGCCATGCCTTACGAGAAGATGAGCAGGATATTAGAGACAAGTGAAGGGGCATTGAAAGCGAGTTATCACCATGCGGCAAAAAAAATAGAACATTATATTTTGAATAGTTAAACATTTGGGTAACTGTACGGTCAATGTGAAGTAAAATGAAAAATAGTAAGACTATATTACACGAAAGTTTAGGTAAGAAGGTGCTAGAGCAAAGCATCGGATTGCCTTATGCCGTGCCCGAAGGCTACTTCGATCGTTTTGCTAGCAGTGTACTCGAACAACTACCAGAAGAAGCATTACATCTCCCCATTGTTTCACAGCCAGTTTTCTCGGTACCAGAAGGTTATTTTGATGGCTTATCCAACCATATAATGGCGAGGGTTACTGCTTCAGATACATTGGATGAATCAGTTGGCATTGCCCCTGTTCTGCCTACTCTTTCAACGGAGTTGCCTTATCAGGTTCCAGAAGGATATTTCGAAAATCTTACTATTAAGAAGCAATCAGGTGAACAACCACAAGCAACCATCCTATCTATTACTAGTAGAAAGCTTTGGTTAAGGATGGCTGTTGCCGCTTCGATTGTGGGCTTTATTTTATTGGCTGCAACTACTTTTTATTTCAAAGACACTAGAAACAATTATGCCTCTTACAAAAATGTAGATTTGAATAAGAGTGTAAATAAATTATCAGATGATGATTTAATTAAGTATCTAGATAACGATTATATAGCTTCCAATACAGAGACTATCATATTGGACGATGGTATTGCACCATCTCTTGAGCAGGACGCACAAGTTGTTCCGGATAATGATATGACCCAGTATCTGCGTGAAGTATCAAGACATAAGAGACATAAAAAAGGAATTTAACCACCACTGTGACCTTTAGATCAGCATGAGAATTAAGAGCGTAATCATATTAGTTTCCCTTCTTGCCATCAATATTCTTGAAGCGCAGAGTCCCCCCAACAAACAGTCTTCCATACAAGCATTGAAGGTGGCTTTTATCACCAAAGATTTATACCTTACCTCAGAAGAAGCACAAAAGTTCTGGCCTGTTTACAATGCCTACACCGAAGAACTGAAGAAAATAAAAAACGATACAAAGAATGATGTATTAACAGGAGAGGAGAAAACGTTGACAGTTAAAAAGAAATACAATACAGAGTTTAAGAAGATTTTATCTTCCGATGATAGAGCCAATAAAGTGTTTCTTGCAGATCGTGATTTCGCAAATTTTATAAAGAAAGAACTACAGGAACGTCAGCGGATACGTGCCCTTCGCTTTGGTGATATTGACAAAAACAACAAGCCTGCTACCCCTCAAACTGATTATTAACCCCTTTAAACTAGGCGTTAGTCCGCTTTTAACAAAACCTTGTGGCGCTGTTCTTCGGAGTTAGTATTTACTCTTTATCTTTATTTTCTAATAAATAATAAATAAAACTATGGAAGGAAGAAAATATCGCGTGTTACTGTGTGAAGATGATACAAATCTTGGTATGGTACTAAAGAATTACCTGGAGTTAAATGACTATGAAGTAGTGTTGGAACGTGATGGAAGGTTAGGCTTCGCCGCTTTCCAACGAGAGAAATTCGACATCTGTCTATTAGATGTGATGATGCCTCATGTTGATGGATTTGCATTGGCAAATGATATCAGGGATATCGATCCCGATGTGCCTTTGTTCTTTTTGAGTGCCAAGACCATGAAGGATGATATCATTAAAGGATATAAGTTGGGTGCAGATGACTATATCACCAAACCATTTGATAGCGATGTATTGTTGATGAAGATAAAAGCAATACTAAAACGTAATGAAGAAGAAACCCGCATCAGTGAAAACACTGAGTTTGATATGGGTGGGTATCATTTTAATCCCAAGTTGAGGCAGCTGATTATCAATAGTAACATTCAAGTGTTGTCACCAAAAGAAAATGATTTGTTGAAGATGTTGGCAGAACATAAGAACGATTTATTGTCTCGTGAGAAAGCTTTGAAACGTATATGGGGTAGCGATACCTATTTCAATGGTCGTAGTATGGATGTTTACATTGCCAAGTTGCGTAAATATCTGAAAGAAGATCCAAAGATTGAAATTGTAAATATTCATGGTAATGGATTTAGGTTGGTAGCTCCTTAGTAATAACCTAAGAGCTATACAAATAGAAAGAGCCACCTTGCAATCGCATGGTGGCTCTTTTGTTATTTTCAGTTAAACTTTATTTCCTGCTATAGTTAGGCGCTTCTTTGGTTACGTCCACATCGTGAGCGTGACTTTCTTTCATACCCGCGTTTGTTATCTGCACAAACGTTGCTTGTTGAAGGTCTGCTATTGTTTTAGCACCGCAATAGCCCATTCCCGCTCTTAGCCCACCTGCATATTGGTATACAATTTCACTAAGGCTTCCTTTGTACGCTACACGGCCTTCGATACCTTCAGGTACTAGTTTCTTGATGCCATCTTCCACATCCTGAAAATATCGGTCACCACTACCTTGCGTCATAGCGCCCAAGCTTCCCATTCCCCTGTATTCTTTGTATTTACGTGCTTCGAATATGATGGTTTCTCCCGGACTCTCCTCTACTCCTGCAAATACACTTCCCATCATTACTACATTAGCACCAGCGGCCAGGGCTTTCACCATATCACCTGTATAGCGGATACCTCCATCTGCAATAACAGGCACTCTAGTAGATTTCAAAGCATTGGATGCTTCCATAATGGCTGTTAATTGGGGTACCCCTGCTCCTGCCACAATACGTGTAGTGCAAATTGAACCTGGACCAATACCTACTTTCACAGCATCGGCACCTGCTTCTGCCAATGCTTTTGCTCCTGCAGCTGTTCCCACATTGCCAGCTATTATCTGTAGATGCTTAAACTCCTTCCGTAAAGTTTTTAATGCATCAATTACGCCTTTACTATGTCCGTGGGCGCTATCCAATGTTACTACATCTACGCCAACATACTGTAGTGCGGCTGCACGGTCTAGCATATCTTTGGTAATACCCAAAGCAGCACCCACCAACAAACGACCAAAACTATCTTTTACTGCGTTAGGGTTGTTGTTGAGTTGAAGAATGTCCCGGTACGTAATCAGGCCAATCAAATGTCCTTCACTACTTACTACGGGTAATTTCTCAATTTTATATTGTTGCAATATCTTCTCGGCTTTCTTAAGGTCTGTTCCATCAGGTGCGGTGATTAGGTTGGTTGAAGTCATTACCTCGCTGACTTTCTTGTGTTTGTTGGCAATTTCAAAGCGTAAATCTCTGTTAGTAAGAATACCTACCAACAAATTGCCTGCATCAACGATTGGGATACCGCCTATTTTGTTTTCCCGCATCATGCGCAAGGCATCTCCCACGGTAGCATCTGCGTGTAGTGTAACAGGATCTATGATCATCCCACTTTCGCTACGTTTTACTTTACGTACTTGCTCAGCTTGTTTTTCGATGGTCATATTCTTGTGCAAGATACCTATACCACCTTCTCTTGCCAAAGCTATTGCCAGATTGGCTTCGGTAACCGTATCCATTGCTGCTGACAGAATGGGAACATTCACTATTATTTCTTTGGTAAGGTGCGACTTGATATTTACGTCGCGGGGTAGCACTTCGCTGTAAGCGGGCATCAATAGTACGTCATCAAAGGTGAGACCTGTGCCGAATAGGCGAGAGTTGGAAGAATTGCTCTCTGGAGCAGAATTTATTATTGCCATAGGCAAAGATAGGAGTCTGAAATATTATTAACAACCAATTTCTTATTTTTAACGATGAATTAATGTGAATAAGCACAACTCATAAGACGTCTATACGTTCAAAACTATGCTTTCGGACATTTATTAAATGGGCAAACTGCTATGAATCTTATATATTCGTTCCTGATACAGCATCACTTCAATATGCCAACACTTTATATTATAGCAGGTTGTAATGGTGCAGGAAAAACAACAGCGGCTTATCATTTGCTGCCAGATGTCTTCAAGGCGGTTGAGTTTGTAAATGCCGATGAGATAGCTCGTGGTTTGTCGCCATTGAATCCTGATGGGGTTGCTTTTCAGGCAGGAAGGATAATGCTAGAGCGGTTGGATTATCTGGTTAAGCAAAAGGTGGACATTGCATTTGAGACGACCCTTTCAGGCCTTTCTTATATAAAATTCATCAAAATGGCAAAAGAAAGTGGGTATGACCTCGTCTTTTTCTTTGTGTGGCTTAATACGGTTGAGTTAGCAAAAGTAAGAGTGGCTACAAGGGTGGCAAAGGGAGGACATAACATTCCGCACGAGGATATCGAA
>Ga0114962_10004985_pt1 | contig 10463 bp, 8 predicted proteins | sample C_130820_MF_Meta_FD_87017 | JGI IMG/M metagenome (GOLD analysis project Ga0114962, IMG submission 87017) | Freshwater microbial communities from Lake Croche, Canada to study carbon cycling - C_130820_MF_MetaG | ecosystem: Environmental > Aquatic > Freshwater > Lake | place: Lake Croche, Canada...
AAAAAACAATATCTGTCATGACAAGACCAGTCCTGGCTACAATCAAACCAAGAATTTCACAGCTTTTGCCACCATGGACGAGTGTGTGAAAAGTGGTGGCCAGCCACCCAAGGGCAGCAGCAAATAAGGTTGTTGAACCTTGACTCCATGGCACCGGTTTTAGGCCGGTGTTTTTTCTTGTGCTTTGTCTTTTTGCGTCTGATGATGTGGCCAGTTCACTGGCCTATGATCACCAAGACAATGGGTCGTTGACCGAAGCACTGCTTTGGCTGTCCAGAGCTCTTGCTCGATGCATGTTGAATGCGCGTTGATTTTTTGGAACCCCTATGTTGATCAAACTCTTGACCCTGACTTTGGTATTGGCTTTGAATGGTTTTACCACGCTCAGAGCACAGACCGCCAGCGATGAAATTGCCAAGTACAGAGAAATGCTCGCCGATGGGAATCCGGCTGAACTTTTTGAAGGTGCAGGAGAAGAATTGTGGGGCAAGCCCATGGGGCCCAATGGCAAAAGTCTTCAAACCTGCGATTTGGGTTTGGGGGCTGGAGTTGTGGATGGCGCTTTCGCCCAATTGCCCAGGTATTTCAAAGACACCCAGCGTGTGCAAGACTTGGAGTCTCGTTTGGTGACGTGCATGCAGGTTATTCAAGGCATCGAGGTCAATGAGATCATGGCCGATGAGTTTGGAAAGGGGCAGAGAAAAAATATCGAAGCCATTGTGGCCTATGTGGTCACTCACTCCAAGGGGCTCAAGATCAACCCGCCGATGAAACACCCCAAGGAGAAAGCTTTTTATGAATTGGGAGAAAAAGCATTTTATTTTCGTGCTGGGCCCATGGATTTTTCTTGTGCCACGTGCCATGGCATCCAAGGCCAGCGCATCAGGTTGCAAGATTTACCCTTGATTGCGTCCAATCAGGGGGCTGCGATGGCGTGGGGGACTTGGCCCGCCTACAGGGTATCGAGCGGTGAATTTTGGACCATGCAGCGAAGGCTGGCTGATTGTTACCGCCAGCAGCGTTTTCCAAGCCCCAAATACACCTCCGATGTCACCATTGCCTTGTCCATGTTCATGGCCGCCAAGGCCAAAGGTGGATTGGTTCAAACACCTGGACTCAAGCGTTGATGTTTAGAAAGATGCACATGACCAAATTCTTTACCATGTTGTTGAGTCTGACGGCGGCATTATGGATACCCCTGTCCTATGCCGATGACTCGGCCTTCAAAGCCATGATGGGTTCAAGTTTTCAGCCGATTGGAATCGCCTCCTTGGAGCGACTCGTGCAAGATGAAAATCAATTGGCATGTTCCAATGTGAAGAAGGACCAACTCCAACTCTCCGATGCGCTCAAGAGCCGGATTGAGAAAAACAATCTCCAAGCGGTGGTTTTGCCCGCAGACCAGCAGTATTTTGGCAACTGGAAGGAGGGCGAAAAAATAGCGCAAAGTGGTAAAGGATCGACTTGGAGCGACAAGAGTGATGACGTCAATGGCGGGAGTTGCTACAACTGTCATCAGCTCGACAAGAAGGAAATTTCTTATGGCAATATCGGCCCGTCTCTCTACAACTATGGCAAGCTGAGAGGTTCATCGCCCGCTGTGATCCAATACACGTGGAGCAAACTCTACAATGCCAAGGCCTACAACGCGTGTTCCAACATGCCCCGCTTCGGGACCTTTCATTTGCTCACAGAAAACCAATTGCGCGATCTGATGTCCTTGCTCTTTGATCCACTCTCACCAGTGAATCAGTAACCGACTCTCATCATGCAAAGACGCGAATTCTTGAACACCTTGGCCGTGGCCGCGGCCGGTGGCATGGTGCTTGATTCTGACTTTACAAAAGCCGCCCACGCAGCCGATCAATTTTATGACTTGCCTGCCTTGGGCAATGTGCATTTGCTGCATTTCACCGACTCGCATGCGCAGCTCATCCCCACCTATTATCGAGAGCCCAGTGTCAATTTGGGGGCGGGTGCCTCCAGTGGTCAAACGCCCCATCTCGTGGGAGAGCATTTTCTCAAAGCCAATGGCATCGCGCCCGGGAGCAAAGACGCTTACGCCTTCACGTCCTTGAACTTCGATCAAGCCGCTCGCACCTATGGCAAGGTGGGTGGGTTTTCTCCCATGACCACGCTCATCAAGCGATTGCGATCCTCGCGCCCCGGAGCACTTCTCTTGGATGGAGGCGATACTTGGCAGGGCTCGGCAACCTCACTCTGGACCCAAGGGCAAGACATGGTGGATGCGTGTTTGCTCATGGGGGTTGACATCATGACCGCACACTGGGAGATGACGCTTGGAGCTGAGCGCGTTCAGCACATTGTCAACCATGACTTCAAGAACAAGATCGCGTTTCTTGCGCAAAACATCAAAACCACGGATTTTGAAGATCCTGTGTTTGAGGCCTACCAAATTCGCTCGATGAACGGCGTGCCTGTGGCCATCATCGGGCAGGCTTTTCCTTACACCCCCATTGCGAACCCGCGCTACATGGTGCCGGACTGGACGTTTGGTATTCAAGAGGAGAATATGCAAAAGACCATCAACGAGGCGCGTTCCAAGGGGGCGCAAGTGGTGGTGGTGCTGTCCCACAATGGCATGGATGTGGATCTGAAAATGGCCAGCCGCTTGAGTGGCATTGATGCGATTTTGGGCGGGCACACTCACGATGGTGTCCCCGTCCCGGTGAAAGTGAAGAATTTGGGCGGCACCACGTTGGTGACCAATGCGGGGTCGAATGGGAAATTCTTGGGGGTGTTGGATTTTGAGGTGAAAGCGGGTCGCGTCGTTGATTTTCAATACCGTTTGATGCCCATTTTTGCAGATTTGATCAAGCCCGATGCCTCGATGGCGCAATTGATTGAGCGTGTCAGAAAACCTCATGTGCAAAAGTTATCGCAAAAACTAGCACTCACCCAAAGTCTCTTGTACAGAAGGGGCAACTTCAACGGCAGTTATGATCAATTGATCTTGGATGGCTTGATGGCCATGAAAGAGGCCGACATTGCTTTTTCTCCTGGTTTTCGCTGGGGGAGTTCATTGCTCAGTGGCGCCACCATCACCATGGAAGACTTGATGAATCAAACGGCCATCACCTATCCGACCACCACACTCACGCTGATGTCGGGTGAGTCCATTAAAACTGTGCTGGAAGATGTGGCCGACAATTTATTCAATCCAGACCCCTATTACCAACAAGGCGGTGACATGGTGAGGACGGGCGGCCTGCAGTACAGCATTGAGCCAGGTGCTCGCAGTGGTGCACGCATATCGAACATGACGCTCAAAGGCAAATCCATCGAGGCCAACAAAATGTACAAAGTTGCGGGCTGGGCATCGGTCAGCGAAGATGTCAAGAACGCTGGCGGAGAAGCGATTTGGGACTTGATGGCCCGTTATTTGCGTAGCCAAAAAGTGGTGAGTATCAAGTCTTTGAACACCCCCAAGATCATTGGCGTGAGATCCAAAGCTGGCATGAATTGAAAGCCGTACTCCAAGCCTCAAGGCTCAAGGCTCAAGGCTCAAGGCTCAAGACACCCTCTCCAGTGCATTGGGTTGAGCCTTGTGGTGATTGAGCCCTGACTCTTTGATTCAGTGACCCAACGCCGTGTTGACTCGGGGCATGACTTCGGTGGCAAAGAGCTCCATGGAACGTTTGGCAAGCTTGGGGTCCATCCAGTCATGGCAGGCATAGACCAAATTGCCAAAGTCGCCCACGTGTTCATGAAACGCCAAGATTTGCTCGACCACGGAGTTGACCGTACCAGCCAGCACCAAGCGCTTGGTGACATAGTCGGCCGTGACGTCGCTGTCGGGCATGTTGGGGTCGGTTTTGAAGAGATTGCTGCGCCCACCGTTGACCAATTTGCGTGACAGTTGCTTGAAGTAAAAGTGGTAAGGCCCACCTTCTTCCAATGCATAGCGTTGGGCGGTTTTGTCGTCATCGCAGACGAAGATACTCTTGGCGACTCGCCAATCTTGCGCCAACGGGACTGCGCCCACCGCTTCTCGCCCTTCACAATATTTGGGCCAATGCGACTTGACCCACTCGGGCATCAAGAAGTTGGCGGAAATGGGAAACCAGCCCCGTTTGGCCATTTCTGTCACTCCCTTGGAGAACGGAGCCACCGCGGTGCCCACAATGGGTGGGTGAGGGCGTTGGAAGGGCCTCATGATGAAACCTTGGCCAATGTCGGGGATCATGGTTTTGGCGACCGACACATTCCAAAACTCACCCTCAATGTTATAGGGGGGCTCAGAGTCCCAAATTTTGAGGATGGTGTTGATGGATTCCACAAACATGGCATTGCGATCTTTGCCGAAGTTGCCAAACACCTCGGCATCTGACATCAAACCGCCTGGGCTGATGCCCATGATGAAGCGCCCTTTGAGCAAGTGATCGATCATGGCGACTTGGGCGGCAATGTGTGCAGGGTGCGTATTGGGCAAATTCAAGGTGCCCGAGCCCAATTTGATTTGATGGGTTTCGCTGGCCAATGAGGCCAAAAAAATCAAGCTGGAGGTGACCGTCTCGGCCGCATCGGTCACGTGCTCACCGACATAAGCCTCGCTAAAGCCCAGTTGGTCGGCCAAGATGATGGCTTGGCGGTCTTCTTGAAGGGTCTCGGTGACATTGCGCCCTGGTGGGTGCAAGGGCATCATAAAGGTGCTGTATTTCATGGGTATTTTCCGCAGTGGGACTTTGATACTGGAGTGAAGTCTGGATTGAATTGTCGCGCTTGAGCCCCAAGGTTGGCCATGGTGAAACTACCCGTTTGCAACAAAATAGTTGGTTTTTTTGTGAGCCAATGATGTGCGGTGCTCGTCGGCTGCGTTGGGATGCTGTTTGAAAGCCAGCTTTGCGCTGCTTGGGTGTGTGTGTTGCATTGGTCGGCTCGAGGCTTGAATAAACTGAGGTTTTATTGCAGATTGGTTTGCGGTGCCCTGAAAAGGTGAATTCCCTTGACTTGGCGCAAAGCGCCTGACTCTTGCGTTGAGCATACTCTCTCAAAAGGAGATCAGAGAAGTATGTATTCAGTCACAGAGCAATTGTTGGCCCATTACGATGTACCTGGTCCTCGGTACACTTCTTATCCAACGGCGGACCGCTTTGTTGAGCAATTTGATCTAGATCAATACACCAACGCTTTATCCCTGCGCCGTGAGGGTTGGACCGCACATGCCTTGCCGCTGAGCATTTATATTCATGTGCCGTTTTGTGAATCGATTTGTTACTACTGTGCTTGCAACAAAATCATCACCAAAAAATATGACAAAGCCATTGAATACTTGGACTTGCTTGACAAAGAAATTGAGCTCCAGACCAATTATCTGGGCGCCAAACAGTCGGTGTCCCAGTTGCATTTGGGTGGAGGGTCACCCACTTACTTGAATGACGATGACTTGCACCAGTTGATGATCACCCTGCGCAGCAAGTTCAACTTCACCCCCAAAGCCGAACTCTCCATTGAAATTGACCCCAGAACCGTCAACAAAGTTCGCCTCGAGCGCTTGAGATCTCTCGGATTCAACCGCATCAGCTTTGGCGTGCAAGATTTTGATCCTGCCGTGCAAGTGGCCGTGCACCGCATCCAACCCTTTGGTGAGGTGAAGTCCTTGATGCAAGCTTCACGCGAGATCGGATTTGATTCCATCAATATGGATTTGATTTATGGCTTGCCCAAGCAAACCAGTACAAGCTTCAATCACACACTCGATCAAGTCATCGAACTCAGCCCCGATCGATTGGCCATTTATGCCTACGCCCATTTGCCCGAGCGCTTCAAGCCTCAACGAAGAATCGTTGCGAGCGATTTGCCTCTAGCCAACGAAAAGTTGGTGATGCTCTCCAATGCGTTGAATCGACTTCAAAACGAGGGCTACGTCTACATAGGGATGGACCATTTTGCCAAGGCGACAGACGGTCTCACCAAGGCCAAAACCGAGGGCCGATTGCACCGGAACTTTCAAGGCTACAGCATCGAGCCTGAGGGTGATTTGTTGGCCTTTGGCGTGTCTTCCATTGGCAAAGTCGGCGCCACCTACAGCCAAAACGCCAAGACCTTGGAGCAGTACGCTGACATGCTGGAAGCGGGGCTCATTCCCGTGGTCAAGGGTTTGAGGTTGACCCGAGACGATGAACTCAGGCGCGAAGTCATCATGGCCATCATGTGCCAGGGTGAGCTTGATTTTGCCTCGCTTGAAAAAGCCTATGGAATTGTGGCTGAAGATTTTTTTGCGAAAGAAATCCTCCAGCTTAAAGAACTCGATCGCCAAGAGCTCATTGTCATGAAGGCGGGCGGTTTTACCGTGACTGCGTTGGGGTGGTATTTCGTGCGTGCCATCGCCATGGTGTTTGATGAGTATTTGAATGCTCAACAAGATCAAAAAAAGTTTTCGAAAATTATTTAAGACCCTAGGAGAAATCAAGATGAAGCATCCCGTCTCGTCAACACGACACTTGTCCGTTTTCTTATCCGGCGCATTGCTCGCCCTTGGTGGGTTGAGCACAGCGCACGCTGTCGATGCCGACGCGGCCAAAGCCTTGGCGCGGCAAAACAATTGTCTCAAGTGTCACGCCATTGACAAGGACAAGGACGGTCCGTCTTATCACAGTGTGGCTGAAAAATACAAAGGCAAGCCCGGTGCCGAGGCGCGCTTGATCGAGCACATCACTTCTGGTGAACAAGCCAAATTCCCAGACGGCCATGAGGAAGAGCACAAGATCGTCAAAACCTCTCCCCCCAAAGACATGGACCAAATTAAAAACTTGGTTGGTTGGATTTTGTCTCTGTAGTTTGATGATTTAAAAAATGCGTGAGGCTAACATGAAGATTCTAAAAATAATTTTTTTGGTGATGTTGTTCAACTTACTTTATTTTGAGACGTCTTTGAGTTACGCCCAAAATTTAACCCTGCCCAATTTGGGGGAGACACCCAGTCGAGCGGCGACTGCAAAAGAGGCGCTGAGAAAAGACGCTGTTTGCACGGGTTGTCACGACGAGAGCGAGAGCGCCCCCATCCTCTCCATTTACCAAACCAAGCACGGTGTGAAGGGGGACTCTAGGACTCCGACGTGTCAGTCTTGTCATGGTGCGAGTGAGAAACACGTTAAAGGTGTAGCGGGTTCCGGCGGTCGAACTGCGCCCGATGTGGTCTTTAAAAAGGGCGTGTATGCCCAATCGGGTGACAAAGAGCGCTCGAGTCAGTGTTTGACGTGCCACAGTGGTAGCAAGCGCAGCAACTGGGATGGCGCAGCCCACCAAAACAGTGGTGTGGCGTGCAACAGTTGTCACCAAGTTCACCGCCCAACCGACAAGGTGCTCAATAAAGTCACGCAGACCGAGGTTTGCTTTACTTGCCACAAAGATCAGCGAGCCGATACCAAGAAAATTTCACACCACCCCATCCAAGAAGGCAAGGTGACTTGCGCAGATTGTCACAATCCCCATGGCTCGACCGGTCCCAAGCTCTTGAAGAAAAATACAGTCACAGAGACTTGCTACCAGTGTCATGCTGAAAAACGTGGCCCATTGCTCTTCGAGCATCAACCTGTCACCGATGACTGCACCAACTGTCATACGCCACACGGCTCCAACATCACCCCTTTGCTGAAATCGCGCCCACCGTTCTTGTGTCAAGAGTGCCATGACGGAACCCATGCCAGTGGCACGCCCGTCGGTCCCAATGCGACAGGATATCAGGGTGGTTTGGCATCGAAAAATCCCAGCGGTGCTGCGCTATTTCCAAGCAAAAACATCGTCGGTCGTGGATGCATGAACTGTCACAGTCAAGTTCACGGCTCCAACAGTCCTGCTGGTGGTTACTTGCAACGCTAATAATTGGAGGATGTGATGAATATGCACAACAATAATTTCAAATTGAGTGCCGTTGCACTGGCGGTGATCAGCTCTTTGATGGCAATGTCTGCTTTCGCAGACGAGCAAGAGGTTGCTGCCCTCAAAAAACCAGTCAACACCGTTGAAATCGGTGTTCAGAATGTGTCCAAGGATTCGGCGAAGTTTGGTGAGTACACGGGTCTGAACAAGTCTGGCGACTACGCGATCGGTAACGTGAACATTCGGGGCGGCTCGGCCTACGATCAAAACGAAGAAGGCGGCACCAACCGGTGGTCTCTTCGGGGGACTGACTTGGGGCTCAGGTCTCGGGCGGTAGACGCGACTCTGAGCGACCAGGGGTCTTGGAATTTGGGCTTGCAATACGATGAGTTGAAGCACAATTTATCGGATTCGTACATGACGCCTTATTCGGGCTCGATGGGCGGTGCGAATTTCACATTGCCCGGTTTTGGTCTTGTGGCCAATACCAACAATGGAATGACCGCTGGGCAGTTGGCGGCATTTCAGAACATGGACATTTCCTCCACGCGCAAGAACACCGCTCTCAGTGCAAGCACGGCGATCAACTCACGACTGTCTTTGAATTTTGACTACAACCACCTGGACCAAACCGGGGCGAAGTTGATGGGCTTTGGCATTGCCGGCGTGGCCGGTGCTACAGGCGAGGCGGTCTCCATTTTGCCCATGCCCACGAATTACAAAACAGACACCTACACTGCGGCGTTGAACTGGCGTGAAGGCTCGGCCTATGCATCGGCCAGCGCCACCAGTTCGATTTTCACAGATCGCAATTCCAGCGTTCTATTCCAAAGTTGGGCGGGTGCCTCGGGTATGCAAAATATGTCCACTGCCCCAGATAATTTATTCAATCAATTGAACCTCTCCGGTGGCTACAAGGTGTCCACGCGCACCAAATGGGTGGGCAATTTGTCCTACGGCGTTGGCTCGCAAAATGTGCCCTTTGTGACGACGAACTCCCTACTCTTGAGCACCACCACACCATCGTCTTTGAATGGCTCGGTGGTGAACACGCATGCCGACTTGAAATTGATCGATCAAACCACCCGGGATCTGGTCTTGAGTGGCGCCTATAAGTTCGATGATCGCGATAACCGCACATCATCCAATATGTACAACTTCAATGCGATCAGTGGCGCCAATACGGGCAACTATCCCAACACGCCACTGAGCACTCGCAAAGCCTTGTTTGAATTCGCGGGCGACTATCGCTTAAAAGAAAATCAAAATTTGCGCCTTGCTTTGTCCCATGAGTCGATCGAGCGCAATTGCAACAGCTACGCCTCTGGTGGTGGCACAGCCTACCTCACCACGAGCAACTGTGTGGTCGCCAAATCCAGCGCAGACAACAAGTTGGATGCAAGCTACCGCATCAAGACCAGCGAAGAGACCACCGTGCGCGTGGGGTACGCATTCAGTGATCGCAAGACCACGGCCGACCCGGGAGCACTGGCGGCGTTCATCAGTAAAAACGGTGCAATTCCTGGACCTGTTCCTGCCACCAACCCAACGCCTGCGGGTCAAAATGCAGGCGATTATTTTGGGTTTTACCCCTTCTTCTCCGCTTCACGTCTGGAGCAAGCCATCAAAGCCAGTGTGAATTGGCAAATCAGTGAACAAATGGATCTGGGGCTTTCTGGGCGGTATACGGATGATCGGTATCCAGACAGTACCTATGGTGTGCAAAACGGCAAGACTTGGAGTTTGAACGCCGACGCCACCTACAACTATCAAGACAATGGTGCTGTGAATGCCTACGTCACGCAGCAATACCGTGAGCGTGACATGACGAATTTGCAGCGTTATACGACCACTGCCAGTGCGGCATCTGCAACCGCGATCGGCATTCCTGCGACCGCTTCGTGGACCAATCATTTGATCGACCAAGACATCACCATGGGCTTGGGGGTCAAGCACGGCGGTTTGTGGGCGGGCAAGTTGCAGTTGGGTGCGGATGTGAGTTACTCGCTGGGCAATGCCGCCTACAACACCATGCTCAACTACAACGGCGCCACCACGGGTGGGCTCACTTGTAGCAATGCGGCGATTCTTTCCTGCGGTCAATTGCCTGATATCAGAACCTTGATCACGAGACTCAAACTCACAGGCATTTACCACGTGGATAAAGCCTCTAGCGTGGCGGTGAATTACTTGCAGCAACGCATGGACAGCAACGACTACTACTACAACGGCTATCAGGCGGGGTATGTGCCCAGCACCATGCTGCCCACCAACCAAAGCACTGGAAGCTATTCGGTCCAAGTGATTTCAGCGAGTTTTATTCATGGCTTCTAAGCGTCATCAAGAATTTTTGCGATGTGATGAGCTTGAGGTTTGACGGCGAGTGAGTGTGGTTTTGTCTTTTATGTGATGGATCGGAGAAAATGATGAGCGAGACCAAACCAGGCGTTTTCAGGCGTCTTTGGGAGTTCCTGAAAAAGCCCAGTGCCAAGTATTCCATTTTGGCCATCTCGAGTGTGGGGTTCGTCTCGGGGATCATTTTTTGGGGCGGCTTCAATACGGGGCTTGAGATGACGAACTCGTTGGAGTTTTGTATTTCTTGTCACGAGATGCGTGACAAC
>Ga0114962_10004987_pt1 | contig 10460 bp, 8 predicted proteins | sample C_130820_MF_Meta_FD_87017 | JGI IMG/M metagenome (GOLD analysis project Ga0114962, IMG submission 87017) | Freshwater microbial communities from Lake Croche, Canada to study carbon cycling - C_130820_MF_MetaG | ecosystem: Environmental > Aquatic > Freshwater > Lake | place: Lake Croche, Canada...
CCTCAGCACCCACCAGACTTTGGAGCGGTAGTTCAGTTGGTTAGAATACCGGCCTGTCACGCCGGTGGTCGCGGGTTCGAGTCCCGTCCGCTCCGCCAACACCTAAAAACCCCGAACCTTTGGTTCGGGGTTTTTTTTTGCTTACTTACAAAGAGTTATCGAGGTAGCTATTTTATGTTGACCAAAATTAGAGAAAAATCACAAGGGGCTTTTGCCGGTGTTATTTTGACCGTTATTTGTGTACCATTTTTTTTATGGGGAATAAATAATTATATCAATGATGGCCAAGAATCACCTGTTGCGTCAGTTGGCAAAAAAGACTTTTATCAACGTGATGTGACAAAAGCCTATGAAAAATACCAACAAAGTTTGGGTGGACTTGCTGCAGATGATCAAAGTATCAAGCTTCAAGCGTTGAGAAAATTAATTAAAGATGAAGTTTTGTTGCAATACGTGCATCAAAAAGGCTTGACGGTCACTGATGAAGCAATTCGTGATTTCATTCAGACTTTGCCGTACTTCCAGACTGATAACAAATTTGACGAACAAAAATACAAGCAATTACTTGGACAGCAACGCATGTCATCAATTGAGTTTGTTGCACAAATTAAAAATGCGTTAGTCATGGAGCAATTCCAGCAAAGTATTTTAGATAGTAGTTTTGCAACGCCTTATGATTTAGAACATTTTTTCAAAATTCAAAATCAAACTCGCGACGTTGAATATGTAACGATACCTACAACGACAACTAATACAACCCTCAGCGATAGTGATATAAATGCATATTATCAAGCGCATCAAACAGCGTATCAGCTGCCTGAGCAAATGGCAGTGGAATATATTGAATTGACGTTAGATGATATCGCTAAAACAATTGAAGTCACCGATGAGAAGCTTAAAGCTTTTTATGATGAACAAGCTGCGCAATATAGCACGCCAGAGCGTCGTAAAATTAGCCATATCCTCTTTGAGATAAACGATAACCAAGATGAAAAAACCGCGTTAGAAAAAGCCACGCAAGCCAAAGCACAATTAGCAACGAAAGATTTTGCAACTGAAGCGCAAGCGCTTTCAGATGATAAATTGACCGGTAAGGCAGGTGGCGACTTAGGTTTATTTAATGCGGGTGTGATGGATAAAGAATTTGACAGTGCAGCTACTGCACTCAAACAGGGTGAAGTGTCAGCGCCCGTGAAATCCTCTTTTGGGTATCATTTGATTAAAGTCACTGAATTAACGCCAGCGCAAGTGGAACCGTTTGACAGCGTAAAAGCGCAGTTAACGAAAGCGTATCAAAAATCACAGGCTGAAAATGCGTTTTATCAACAAGCGGAGTCGCTGACAGAAATTAGTTATCAAAATGCAGATAATTTAAAAGTAGCCGCTGAACAGTTGAGTTTAACTGTGAAGAAAACGGGATTGTTCACTAAAACAGCCGGTGAAGGAATGGCGGCTGATGATAAAATTCGCAGTGTGGCGTTTGGTGATGAAGTGATTAATGGCACAAATAGCACGCCTATTGAATTAGATGCGGAGCATTTAGTCGTGTTGCGTGTGCTTGAGCATAAAGCGGCTGAAAATAAGCCTTTAGAGCAAGTGAAAGCGGATGTGGTGAATGCACTGCAAAAACAAAAAGCACAGCAACAAGCGATTGATACAGCCAAGGAAATTAAGACAAAAGTATTAAGTGGGGAATCGCTTGCGAAAGTGGTTGCTGAGTATAAATTATCAGTCCAAAAAACGACTGGCTTAACGCGCATGAAAAAAGACTTTAATGTGGTACTCAATGAAGCTATTTTTAAAGCCGCAAAACCCGTTGCAGATAACCCCAGTATTTTCAGTGTCGCATTGCCTTCGAATGAACAAGTGGTTGTTAGTTTGAGTAAAGTGCAAGACGGTGCGATGACGCAAGAAGATAAAAAACGGGCAGTATTAGCAACTAAAAATATCGCTAAAGCAATTGGTGATAGTGAATTCAATGCGTTAATCAATACGCTTGAACAAAAAGCGGACATCGAAGTGAATTTACCTAATTCGCCAACGGCGCAGTAAACTGCATTAGTTTATAAAATCCCCTGATACGATTAAATTCGTATTAGGGGATTTTTTTATGTGTGGAAATTTTTTAGTCAGCCTTTAAAAACAGCAGTGCATCAATATCATTGTCTTGGCGTGGTGGATCAATGGCAGTATCTAAAATAAAGACACGTTCATTGGGAACACCGCCTGTTTGCACAATGTATTTTGCAATTGACCGTGCCCGCGCAGCAGCCAGTTTGGTTAACCGTTTTTGTTCAACGGGTAAGGTTTGAGATAAGGTTTCTTTTGCCACACTGTAAAAATCACCCAATTCAGGTTGCGCCAGTTCAAGCGATCCAAAGAATGAGCGTTTCACGAGTTGAGGAAATTTTTCTTTAAACTCTTGAGCCAGCAAACGTTGTGTATCTGCTTCATCAAGTTCCACATATTCAGGACGTATTTTTCGATCACCTTTACGATTAATTTCTTCTGCTTTGAGCGTTTTTAGGCGATCTGTTAAGGCCTCTTCGCGCAACACATTCCAATCTTGTGATTGAAAAGCAGTGGCTTTAATTTCCAATTTTAATACAGTACGCTCTTTCAACACTTTTGCAATACTATCGAGTTTTGGTTTTTGCCATTCTGATAATTCGGCTTGCCCTGGTGCGAATTGGACAGCGCTTAAATCTTCGTCAGTGCCTAATAAATTAGCGATGGATTGAAAGGGTGAGCTAATTGCTTTAGTTAAAATATTCAGTAAGGCATCACCGATAACGCCACCTAAATCGAATTGTGGATCATTAAGCGAGCCGTTGATAGGAACGTTTAAGTTGATAATACCGTTCACATCTTTGAGGAGTGTGATCGCTAAATTAAACGGTGCATCAATAGCGTGAGGGTTATTAATTTGTTCACCGAGTTCAAACTGCTCAATTAACAAATTATTATCTGCGGTGAGTTCACCATTTTTGACGTTATAATTCACGCCAAGGGACATTTTCCCTTTTTCCACTTTATAACCGAAAAATTCGGCCATATAGGCGGACACAAGAGGGAGCGGCATACCTTTGAAACTCAATGCGGCATTGTAATCACCAATATAAGGTTGAATTTTTCCTTTGATATCAACAGGCGCGAGATCGTAGGCATTTCCTTTTAGCGTGACGTTAATGGTGGATTCGTGATTAGATGAAATGCCTGACGCACCCCCTTCAAGCCCCTTAATTTCGGCTGAAAAGGGCAAAATCATCGATAAATCTGAAAAAGAGGATGCGCCATTTGAAATGCGTACTTTATCAAGTTGAAAATGAATATGAGATGACGTTGTTGGTGTTTTTTTATCGCTTTTTTCAGCTTCTTTTGTGGCGGTTGAGTCAATGAGCATATCGGAGAAATTAAGCCGTTTATCTTTTCCAATAATAATTCGCGCATAAGGTTTGTCGAGCAATAAAGAAGAGGCAATGTAGCGTTGCGCGAGTAAATCGGCTTCAATATTGTTTAAACTCAAATTATCCCATTTGATTAAATCTTTATTTTGCACTTGATCGCGTGTAATTAAACGCGCAATGCCGCTATGGCCTTTAAATTTAACATCTAATTCGCCTTGATCACCTTGCACGACATCCATTCTGCCCTCTAAATTAAACACGCCTTTAATCACATCAATATGGGCAAATTTATCAACATACGATTGAAATTTATCTAAACCAATAGATGTGACTTCAATATCAGATTGTGTATTAAGTGGATTAAGTCCCGCATTGCCTTTGATATGAACTGAGCCACTGCTGTTGACGCCTGTGTTTAATTCAAATGGTAAAGTGCTGCCTTTATCGGTGTTGATGTTGGTGGCTTTTAGTGAAAGTGGTTTGATACTGATGAAAAGGGGTTTTGATAACGATTTATCTTCAAACGTCGCGCTAAAGTTTGTGAGGTCAATCGCGTCAATTTTAACACCCCAAAAAGCGTCGCTTGTGGAGTTATCTGCTTGCTTTTCACTGTTGACTTGCGCTTCATCTTCGGGGAGCAGTGTTTGATAATTGAGCTCACCTTGTAAATTTAGCCACGCACGAAAATCAGCGTTACTGGCTTGGATGCTTGCAATCGATAATGCTTTTTTCTTGAAATCAAATAATAGCTTGCTAAACGTTGCTTGCGGCAATTTAAAAAGCACGGTGTTTTGCTGTGTGTCAAAAAGTTCGGCATTTTGCCATGAAACGTTGCCGGTTTGCAGTTGCAGAGCGTCAATGTTAAAAGCAAAATTACTCACTGTTAGGTTTTCTAACGAAAGCTGTGCTTGGTTTTGCGTATAGCGTGGATGATTCAACATAGCCGTTTTAAATTGAACCGTCTGCTGCGTGCTGTCGTATTGACCGTTATCTAAATCAAAATGCTGTAGTGAGGCATGATCCGATGGGCGATTTTTATCTTGATAAACGATATTGTCTAAAACGAGATGTGCGTCTTCGATAAAAAAAGCGAGTGATTTTTCATGAATGGCCACACGAAAATTCATCGATAAATCGCCTACGCCACTAAAAGTGAGTGCCTTTTTTTCGGGGCAAAAGGGCATGAGGGTGCTTAAGGGCAATTTTGATAACGTGATTTTTCCACTTGCTCCAATAGGTGCGAGTTGGAATTGACCTTCACTAACGAATTCACCACCTTGTTTATTGGTTGCACTTAAACGAAATAGGGCGGGCGTATCGTTTGTGGCGCTGACATTGGTCAAGGACACGTCGATTGGCGTTAGATCAATTTGTCCGTTTGCCGCTGTAATATGACCATTTGATAGAGTGACATGTTTAATCAAAAAGGGAATAGGGGATGCAATAGTGTCGATAGAGAAAGGCTGGTCGTTTGTTGATTCCTTTTCTTTTGATGGTTGAATTTGTACAAAAGGCTTCAATAGTTCGATATTTTCAACTACAAGGCGTTGTGTTGAAATAGACTCAAGGAAATCGACTTGAAGGGTGAAAGAGTCAAACTCAAAAACGGGCGATTGATTTTGCGTTAGCGCAAATTGATGGAATGTTAATTGCAACGTGAGGGGATTGAAATTGACGTGCGCTAAACTCGCGTTAAATGGGGTATCTTCACTAATTAACGCGGGAATTTTATGTTGCAGCCAGATAGGCAGTAAATAAGTGCTAGTGGCTAAATAGCCACCCACTAAACCAACAGGAATTAACGCAACACGAACAAATTTCGGTAGTTTTATCACAAGGCAATTACGCTAACAAATCATGAATCAGTGATTTTAATTTTGCTGCTTGGCTTTGCTGCTTTAAGCGATTAGCAATAATGATGCTTTCAAGTTCATTTAAGGCAATGTTGAAATCATCATTCACCACTAAATAATCAAATTCTCCGTAATGTGACATTTCCGCTACGGCATCTTGCATGCGTCGATTGATAATTTCCACAGAATCTTTGCCTCGCCCTTCAAGACGCTCACGCAGAATTTGTGTAGAGGGAGGAAGAATAAAAATGGAATAACTTTGAGGCATCAATTTACGTACTTGCTGTGCGCCTTGCCAATCAATTTCCAAAATGACGTCATCACCTTGGGCTAAATTTGCTTCGATCGTTTTTTGCGCGGTGCCATAAAAATTATCAAATACTTGCGCAGATTCTAAAAACGCTTTTTCATTTTGCATGGCACGGAAATCGTCAACACTGACAAAGAAATAATCTTTGCCGTGAATTTCGCCTTCTCTACTCTGGCGTGTCGTATGGGATACCGATACAATAAGGTTTTCAACGGTTGCAATGAGTTTTTTTACTAAGCTGGTTTTCCCTGCGCCCGATGGTGCAGAAATAATATACAAATTACCGGTAGTCGTCATTTTGGTGTCTATTTTGAAAAGGGAAAGCAAAGAAAGAAAACATTCGCTCTATTTTAACAACCTTCTATTCAATAGTCAGTTTCATTCAAAAGGGAGTGCGCAATGACGCTAAAAAGTTTCCGAAATCAAATGCCAACATTAGGCGAAAATGTTTATATTGATGACAGCGCTATTGTCATTGGCGCGGTGGTATTGGGCGATGACGTATCGATTTGGCCCACAGCGGTGTTGCGCGGAGATGTTGAAAAAATCACGATTGGCAACAATACAAACGTCCAAGATGGCGCGGTGCTGCATGTGTCACATCAAGGAAAATTTTCTGAAAGGGGGCATCCACTGTCTATTGGAGTAGATGTGACGATTGGACATCGAGCGGTGATTCATGGCTGCACGGTGGGGAATTATTGTTTAATTGGCATAGGCGCGATTATTATGGATGATGCGGTTTTGGAAGATTATGTCATGCTGGGCGCGGGGGCACTTGTGCCGCCCAATAAACGACTTGAAAGTGGGTATTTATACGTTGGATCGCCAGCGAAACAAAGTCGCCCACTCAGTGAAAATGAAAAAGAATTTTTGCACTACTCGGCTTCACATTATGTGAGTTTGAAAAATGTGTATTTGGAGGAGTGCAGAAACGCTTGTTAGCCTAAACAATAATCACTAACACAGGGCGTTTTTTTGCTTCAAATCACTAAAGTAAAATTCATATAACACAACATTGGCAACACTTACGTCCACACTTTTTTGGCGTGTAATTTGAACGTTTGACGTTCGATTTTGCATTCATTTGCAAAAATAAGGTAAAGTACGCTTGAGTTGGGCAGTTACGTTTCGATGCAAAAACAAGTACGCTTTATGGTAGCACCAATGCTGACGCTGCACCGGAGTTCGCCATTGTGCTTAGTGGCTTAAAAAATTTGGTTGCAGAAGGTTTAATTTTATAAAAGAATACGCATGGCAATAATTGATGAAATTCGAGTGGGACAAGCATAAAAATAAGCTTAATATACAAAAGCATGGCATAGATTTTAAGGATGCAGTGTATGTTTTTTCCGACCCATTTGCGCTTAACCTGCCCGATAGCTTTTCGGAAAATGAAGAACGATGGATGCTACTAGGAACAAATTTAAAGGAACAAGTATTATTGGTTATACATACTTTTCGATATGAAAACGTCACACGAATAATTTCAGCTAGAAAAGCAACTAATAAAGAAAAATCCACTTATTTACAAAGGGCTAAACGATGAAAGACGAATACGATTTTTCAAATGCAGAGCAGGGTAAGTTTTATGTCCCTGTTGAGGATATTCAAATGCCGGTTTATTTGGATAAAGACGTTATGCAGTATTTGAATAAGCAGTGTGACTTTAATGCTGAAAAATTAAATTTGTTAATTAACGATTTACTGCGTAAAGATATTGAAATAGCGCAACGTGTGATTATTTAAAATTATACTCAAACTGCATTATAAAAAGCTGATTAAAATACGCTGTAGGCTATGGCTACCAAACACTATCGCTGGTCACCAGCGATAGTATAATTTTTTGTACCTATTGTTGCGTTCAGTTTTAACGCGCAACACCAGTGCCGCTCATCATTCGGCCGATGCTTTAACACTTTAATTTTACGTTAACGTAGATAAAACATGGATTGTAGTCTATTTTAATAAAAAAGCCATACAGATCAGTTTAAAACCAGTTGCATTTTTAGGTAACGTAGTTCCTCACAAAAATCTCACTTAAAGAATGGCTGGTTACAAGGGGATATTTTTAGTGTGTATCAGATGTGTAAACTATTAGTGTTTTTGGTGATTTTAGCTTATTGGCATTTTTTCAACAGGTTAGCTTGAGGCTGGTTACACACTGTGCGGGTGGTTTTGAGGTGTTTTTGTGGCGTTGGGGAGGGGCTTGGGGAATACTTGGTTGCTCGGCAGTCAATGTTGATTTTTAATTCTAATCACTCATATAAGGGTATACAATGCTAATAAATTATTTTATGTTGAATTTTTTATGGTTATTTAGTTTTAGGGGAATGTAATGGCGGCAAAAGTAGAAGCAAATATTTCTGAATTTTTAGATTATGCATCTGAATTTTATTTATTTGGCTTAGGTGAAAATGCTCCAAGTGGAATTAGTTTTGAAGGCCTGAATGGATTAATGGAAAACTTGTCTTACTTAGATTGGAAATCACCTCTTTATGATCAAACTCTTCCAACGTATAACCTGAAATTTTATGCAGCAAAAACAGCTGATAGCCGTTCAGGTATTTTTAATATTAATCATAAATCAACTGGTGATTATATAGGTTTAGATGATTTTTCAAGTGTTGAAAATGGTACGATCACTGACAGTGTTACAGCATCCTACGGGTCAATTGATAAAACAACGGTAACTGTTGCAAATTCAGTTGTTACAAAATTTGATGCAAATGAAGATATCTCATACAACCAATTTTCATCAACATTTAATCAGTCAATTACTAGTTCAAATAACACACTTGACGATAAAAGTGATGATTACATTCGAACAACTAGTTATAACTATTCTTCTAGTGATAACGTTTTGAAAGATATTTTCACTAAAGCTTATAAGTATAGTGATACATATAAATCAACAGGTTTAACATATACAAATTCTTGGAGTAGTAAAGAGAGTGGAGCGTCAGGAAGTACAGATTTATTTTCACTAAATAGTAAATTTGACTATTCCAATAAAGATATTGATTCTGGCACCTCTATTACCGCAAATGTTGCCTACAGCCATACTAAAAAATATTTAAATGATAATTTTATTTCAGTATTAAATTTTTCATCTGCAACATTCAACGTTGTTTCTGAAGATATGTACTATATTAGTTTCTCAGGTGGAGTTACTACAAGTAATGATGAAACTAGTATCAATTTAAAAAATGTAACATTAGAAACTTCAAGCTTCAAAATGGTATCTGCAAATATCTCAATGACTAACGTTGATAGTGAGTCATCAGCTATCTTTTATGATATAGAAAATATATTAAATAATAATAGCGAAGGAACCTCTTACGCAGACGCAATTATTAGCTCACTTAACGCATTATCTACACTTAACCAAGGCGACAATACGATTACTATTAAAAGTAATGAAGGCGTGGAAATTGATTCTGGTAGTGGTAAAGATGTTGTAGTAGGTGGCAAAGGGGACGATATAATAACAGGTGGATATGGTTCAGATAAATTAACTGGTGGGAAGGGTTTGGATGTATTTGTGTTTTCGTTTTCAGATTTTTTTAGTGAAGATGCTAACGGTAATCCTGTTTTTGATAAATCGTTAGATACTATTACAGATTTTAGTTTGAGAGATGGTGATTATTTAGAATTTGGCGAGATGGGACAATTAACTTTTTATAAGACATTGAGTGCAGCAAAATCTGAGGAAGCACAGTTATTTTATGTTAAAGGTCAAATTTACTTTAATGCAGATAGTTCCGGTGAAGTTTATTTGCCAACAGTAATTATCACTTTAACAGGTAGTCCTGCGCTTAACACTGAAGGGACAGATTTTAATTATCCAGCCTAAAACAATCCTTATTTTTCCATCAAAAAACACTGTAGGCCACGTGCAGTATTGATCGCAGCGTTTTTTTATCATATTGCTTAGTTGCATTAGCAGATAAATTTAAGTTTAACTCGTAATCAAAATAATCAAACAGATCGTTGTCGCAACGTTGTGTTATAAGGTCAGAATCACTCATTTCAGCAAAGGCAAAACCTCAGCTAACACTTTATTCATAATAGCAGGTTGGCCTTTTTCGTTGGGATGAAGGCCGTCTGCTTGCATCATCTCTTTCGTTAGCGCAACATCTTCCATAATAAATGGTACATACGCCGTATTTAATTCTTTGGCGAGTTGCGGATACATATCATAAAAAAGCGTGATGTAGCGATCACCGTAATTAGGTGGAATTTTCATGCTTAATAAAACCACTTTAGCACCCGTTTGCTGGGCGCGTTGGATGATTTGCGTGAGATTGTTTTTAATTAACGACGGTTGAAAACCGCGCAGTCCGTCATTCGCACCAAGCTCAAGAATAAAAATGTTTGGTTTAAAATCTAAGGCATGGTTTAATCGGGCAAGTCCACCCGCTGTGGTATCACCGCTAATGCTTTCATTATGGACGACATGATGTGCGCCATTTTCATTGAGCTTTTTTTCGAGAAGTGACACCCAGCCCGCATTCACATTAATGCCATAACCTGCACTGATACTATCGCCTAAAACGACGACTGTTTTTGCATTGACGGTCATTGATATTAACCCCACACTCACCATAAATAAAAATTTCATCATGAACCATACGCCTTTAGTTGAAAATATTATTGTTACCGAAAACCTGAGTAAATCAGTCAAGACTTCCGATGGACTGCTGACTATCTTGTCATCGATTGATTTGATAATCAAATCGGGTGAAAGTATTGCTATTATCGGTGAATCGGGCTCAGGGAAATCAACGCTCATTAGTTTATTAGCGGGACTGGATACGCCAAGTACAGGCACGATTCATCTCAATGGACAATCACTGACGGCCATGCACGAAGATAGCAGGGCAAAAG
>Ga0114962_10004988_pt1 | contig 10458 bp, 7 predicted proteins | sample C_130820_MF_Meta_FD_87017 | JGI IMG/M metagenome (GOLD analysis project Ga0114962, IMG submission 87017) | Freshwater microbial communities from Lake Croche, Canada to study carbon cycling - C_130820_MF_MetaG | ecosystem: Environmental > Aquatic > Freshwater > Lake | place: Lake Croche, Canada...
CAAGTCACAAAATCTGCAAATTGCATTTCAACAACAGACTTCATTCCAGCAATGGACATACCTAATCCTGCTCCTATAATTGCAGACTCGCAAATTGGTGTATTTCTAATTCTATCTCTACCGAATTCTTCAACAAAACCTTCAGTAATTTTAAAAGCTCCTCCATATTCTGCGATATCTTGCCCCATAATAACCAATTCAGGATATTTATGCAACGATTGACGTAATCCATCCGAAATAGCATCAATGAAACGCTTTTCTGATTTTACTGCATTCGGAGAAAGGGTATTTTTGCTTTCATATGGAGCAAATAAATCATCATATTCCGCTTGCGTATTAGGTAAGATTTTTTCTTCCGCAAAAGCTAAATCTAAACCAGCTTGTATTTCTTGTTTAATTTCTTCACGGATAGTAACAATATCTGTCTCAGATAATATCCCTTCTTCTCGTAAGAATAATTCATAATTTGCTACAGGACATTTTTTGGCCCATTTATCCTGTATACCTTCTGGGTAATATTTGGTACCGGAAGATTCTTCATGCCCACGCATACGGAAGGTCATACATTCCAACAAAAATGGTCTAGGTTTTTTACGAATGGAAGCAGCAATTTTTCTTACAGTAGATACGACCTCCAAAATATTATTCCCATCTACCTGAAATGCATCCATTCCATAACCAATCCCTTTATCAATAAATTGTTTACATTTAAATTGTTCCGCACTTGGAGTAGATAAACCCCAAGCATTATTTTCTACCACAAAAATCACCGGCAATCCCCAAACAGAAGCAACATTTAAAGCTTCATGAAAATCACCTTCACTTGCTCCTCCGTCTCCAGTGTATACTATTGTTGCTTTGTTTTCATTTCTCAAATTAGATGCAAGTGCTACTCCATCTGCCAAAGCAAGTTGTGGTCCCAAATGTGAAATCATCCCAACCACTTTATGTTCTTTAGAACCAAAATGAAAAGAACGATCTCTCCCTTTTGTAAACCCGGACATTTTACCTTGAAATTGTGCAAACAATCGATTTAAAGGAATATCACGAGAAGTAAATACACCAAGATTACGATGCATTGGAAACATGAATTCATTTTTATCCATTCCTAAGGTAGTACCTACTGATATCGCTTCTTGTCCCCAACCGGAAAACCATTTAGATATTTTTCCCTGACGAAGTAATATCAACATTTTTTCCTCGATCATTCTAGGTTTAACAAGTGCTTTATAAATCGTTTTTAATTCAGCATCTTCAAAGCCTGAGCGATCAAAAGTAATTGTACGTTTTTCTAGTGTTTCCATGTAAAAAAATTTGGTAGGTAAAATTAATAAAAAAAACCGGCCCCTTTACGGAACCGGTTTCTAACTTTTATATTTTGGATTCGATTATACCAAACCTTGGTCAATCATAGAATCAGCAACTTTTACGAAACCTGCAATGTTTGCTCCTTTCACATAATCAACTGTTCCATCTTCACGTTTCCCGTATTTAACACATGCTTCGTGGATAGAAACCATAATACCATGTAATTTAGCATCTACTTCTTCCGCTGGCCAAGACATACGTAAAGAGTTTTGAGACATTTCTAATCCTGAAGTAGCAACACCACCAGCATTAGACGCTTTTCCTGGAGAGAATAATACTCTTGCAGCATCAAAAGCTTCAATTGCTTCTGGTGTACATGGCATATTAGCTCCTTCTGCAACAGCGATAACTCCGTTTGCAATAAGTGTTTTAGCTTCTTCACCATTTAACTCATTTTGTGTAGCACAAGGAAGAGCAATATCTACTTTAACCTCCCAAGGACGTTTACCAGCAACAAACTTAGCAGAAGGATATTTAGCAACGTACTCAGAGATACGACCTCTTCTTTCGTTTTTCAATTCCATTACGAATGCTAATTTTTCAGCATCGATACCTGCCTCATCGTAGATGTAACCCTCAGAATCTGAAACGGTAACAACTTTTGCTCCTAATTGTGTCGCTTTTTCACAAGCATATTGCGCAACATTTCCTGAACCAGAAACAGCAACAACTTTACCATTGAAAGAATCACCTTTAGTAGCTAACATTTCTTTTGCGAAATATACAGTACCGTAACCTGTAGCTTCTGGACGGATTAAAGAACCACCCCAGTTACGCGCTTTACCAGTTAAAACACCTGTAAATTCGTTACGAATTCTTTTGTATTGACCAAACATGTAACCAATCTCACGACCACCAACACCGATATCTCCAGCAGGAACATCTGTATCAGCACCAATATGACGAGATAATTCAGTCATAAAAGATTGACAAAATTTCATTACTTCATTGTCTGATTTTCCTTTAGGATCAAAATCAGAACCTCCTTTACCACCACCCATTGGCAATGTAGTTAAAGAGTTTTTGAAAATTTGCTCGAAACCTAAGAATTTTAAAATAGATAAGTTTACAGATGGATGAAAACGTAAACCACCTTTATATGGCCCGATTGCAGAGTTAAACTCAACACGGTAACCTCTATTCACTTGAACTTCACCTTTGTCATCTAACCAAGGAACTCTGAAGATGATTGTTCTTTCTGGCTCAACAATTCTGTCTAATATTTTAGCAGCTTTGTATTTTGGTGTTTCTTCGATTACAGGAATTACTGCTTCAGCAACTTCGTGAACCGCTTGAATAAATTCTTTCTCGTGACCATGTGTAGCTTTCACCTTATCCATGAACGCGTCAATCTGAGCTTGGTATTTACTTGACATTACAACTAATTTAAATTATTTACGAGGCAAATGTATATAATTTTAATATATGCTTAATAAAACATTTTGAAAAAAATAAACGGATTATTAACAAAATTTTGTGATAAAATTCAAGATTATTTTTTTGCCATAATCTGTCAAAATAGATTCTGGATGAAATTGCACACCAACCACCGGAAAAACGGTGTGTTCAAATGCCATAAGCACTCCACTGTCGGAAATTGCTGTTTTTCGAAATTCAAGTTCATTCTTCAACTCAATCCCCCAACTATGGTATAATCCGACCTTAAATGATTTTGGAATATCACTAAATAATTGATTAGGTATTATTTGTTCGCAAAGTTCTGAAACGCCATGCTTGACCTCTTTTTGATTATATAAATTAGCACCTTTAAATTCTGCTAAAGCTTGCATACCTAGACAAACGCCAAGAATTGGTTTTTTCCCAAATGCATATGCAATAACTTCCATCAATTGACCAGCTTCTTTTGGTAGTCCTGGGCCTGGCGATAAAACAACTGCATCATAAGCATCCACACCCATTTTATTCACCTCATTATTACGAACTACATCCACATTACAATCTAATTCTTCTAGATAATGTAAAAGATTATAGGTGAAAGAATCAAAATTATCGATTAGTAAAATACGCATCTCGACAAAATTAATATTAAACGAACAAACTTCCTTAATTCAGAAAAGTTTATCTTTATCCTGAAAAAAAATCACCGACATGAAACAAACTTTTAGTATTCCTGGCGCACCAGCCCCAATTGGGCCTTATAGTCCTGCAGTTTTAAAAAACGACACCTTATTTGTTAGCGGTCAAATCCCAACCAACCCAATTACTGGAAAATTAACTTTAGAAACTATTGAAGCGTCTACCAAGCAAATCATGGACAATATTGGCTTATTACTTCAAGAAGCTGGGATGGATTATTCAAACATTGTTAAGTGTACAATCTTTGTTACCGATTTAAATGACTTCGTTAAAGTTAATGGTGTATATGGTTCTTATTTTACAGCTATGCCGCCTGCGAGAGAGACGGTTCAAGTGAGCAGATTACCTTTAGATGTTCCAATTGAAATATCTTGTATTGCTATTAGATAAAAGTCAAAAGACATGAGACATTAGATAAAACATATCAATTATCTACAAATCCCTAAAAACAAAAAGCTGAATCAAGAAATTGATATATCTATCATCATTGTTAACTACAACGTCTCTTATTTTCTTGAGCAATGTTTAGTTTCAGTGTATCGTGCTTTGGAAAACATTTCTGGAGAAATATTTGTTGTAGACAACAATTCCATCGATGGATCTGTAGAAATGGTGGAGCAAAAATTCCCAAATGTTCATTTAATTGCGAACAAACAAAATGTTGGATTTTCTACCGCAAACAATCAAGCGATAAAACAATCTCGAGGTAAATATGTATTATTATTAAACCCGGATACGGTTGTTAGTGAAGATACATTTTCCAAAACAATTACTTTTTTAAACGAACATCCAAATGCAGGAGGATTAGGTGTACGTATGATTGATGGAAAGGGAAATTTTCTCCCAGAATCAAAAAGAGGTTTACCCACTCCTTCCGTTGCATTTTATAAAATCTTCGGCCTGTCAACACTTTTTCCGAGATCCAAAAAAGCAGGCCGTTACCACCTAGGATTTTTACCTGAAAATGAAATTCACAAAGTAGACATATTAAGTGGTGCATTCATGCTCATGCGAAAAGAAGCGTTAGATAAGGTTGGATTATTAGACGAAGCTTTTTTTATGTATGGTGAAGATATCGATTTATCCTACCGAATTCAACTCGGTGGATACGATAATTATTATTTTCCTGAGACAAAAATAATTCACTATAAAGGAGAAAGTACAAAAAAAAGTTCTGTAAACTATGTATTTGTGTTCTACAATGCAATGATCATATTTGCGAAAAAACATTTCACAGAAAATAATGCAAAGCTTTTTTCCTTTCTAATAAATGCGGCTATCTATTTAAGAGCGGCAGGTGCGTTATTCGTTCGATTCTTAAAAAAATCATTTTTACCATTTATTGATTTCAGCGTAATTATAATTGGACTTTTTGGAATAACTAATTACTGGAAAATATATCGAGCTATCGTTTTTGAAACTTCAATTTTAAATCTTGCACTACCAATTTACACACTAACATGGCTTATAAACATCTACTTTCAAGGCGGTTATGACAAACCTTTTAAAATAAAATCAAGCTATATTGGAACTTTTTTTGGCACAGTAATTATCTTATCCATTTATGCATTATTACCAAAATCATTTCAATTTTCTAGATTATTTATTCTTGCTGGTGCTTTTATTACGTGTAGCTATTTTATTCTAACTAGGATGTTTTTAGCGCGCTTTGTCGGTGGAAGGTTTGCTGTAAATAAAAAAACACATAAAACATTTGCGATTATCGGTTCCAATTTAGAAATAGGTAGGGTTGAACAACTATTAAAACAAAGTGCAACTTCAGATTCTATTATACTAGCAATTTCAGCAAGTGATACTAAATCTGAAAATCAAATAGGTACACTTTCACAATTAGACCAAATTGTACATCTTCATTTAATCGATGAAATTATTTTTTGCGCAAAAAATATTACATCTAACCAAATCATCAGTTGGATGGTTGAATTAAATAAATACCCTATCGATTTTAAAATTGCACATCCAGATTCATTGTTTTTAATAGGAAGTAATTCAACCAACACAAATGGTGAATTATATACATTAGATTTATATAATATCAACACTCCTAAAAACAAAAGAAATAAAAGAACATTTGATTTTATTACCGCTTTATTTATTCTGTCATTAAGTCCTTTCATAATTGCTTTTTATAAAAATAAAAAACAATTAATTAAAAATTTAATAGATTGTGTAGTGGGTAAAAAAACATGGGTAGGATTATCACTTAATAAAAAAACACAAGTCCTTAACCTTCCTAAAATTTCTAACGGTATTTTCAGTCCAACTAACGATCTAGACAAACAAGATGAATTATTGATTGAAAAACTCAACCTAATATATGCAAGAGATTATACGTTTTTTAAAGATTGGGAAATTTTAAAAAACAATTTAAAAAATTTAGATAAAAGAATATGAAAATCTGAATCTCATTTCTATTTAATGTCTTTTTCTTACACAAACTTTTCAGATTAAATTTATTTTGAAAATTCATATACCTTAAAAGTTCTAATAATTTTGACAACTTAGCACATTTATTCGTTGTTCGTTTAGAAAAATGACTTATTTTTGCCGTGGAATTAACATTTAAAATCCACTACAACATGGCACAAATGGAAATTAGACTTCCTAAAATGGGAGAAAGTGTAACAGAAGCTACAATTACAAATTGGTTGAAGAACATTGGCGACTCTGTTGCAATGGATGAAGCTTTGGTGGAAGTTGCTACAGACAAAGTGGACAATGAACTACCATCAGAAGCAGAAGGGATTTTAGTTAAGATATTTTTCGAAAAAGACCAAGTTGCGCAAGTTGGTGATGTAATTGCTATTATCTCTACAGATGGAGCTTTAGATACTGAATCACCAGCACCTAGTGTTAGTGAGATAATTAAAGAGATTGCTCCTGTGGTTAATAATGAGGTTCAATCCTTAATTCAACCAGCGTCGGATTCTAACGGTAACAAATTCTATTCGCCTTTAGTAAGAAGTATTGCTGAAAAAGAAGGTATCTCCAATAATGAATTAGACAGCATTTCAGGTACAGGTCAAGAAGGACGAGTTACTAAAAAAGACATCTTGGATTTTGTTGCAAATCGTGGTAATCAAACACAAGTTATTGCACCATCTCCAACACCAACATCCCCTGTTGTTCCAGCTGTACAAGCGGAAGTTCCTTCGACAACTAAAAAAGAAATAGTTGCAATCCCTAACGGAAATGATGAAATTATCGAAATGGATAGAATGCGTAAATTAATTGCAGACCATATGGTAATGTCAAAACATACTTCACCACACGTAACTTCTTTCGTTGAGGCTGATGTTACGAACATTGTGAAATGGAGAGAAAAAATCAAAGATGAATTCAAAAGAAGAGAAGGTGAAAACATTACGTTTACACCTATTTTCATGGAAGCTATCGCAAAAGCTATCAAAGACTTCCCAATGATTAATGTTTCTGTAAATGGGACACAAATCATTAAAAAGAAAGATATTAATCTTGGAATGGCTACTGCTTTGCCAAGTGGAAATCTTATTGTTCCTGTAATCAAAAATGCAGATCGTTTAAATTTAACAGGATTAACTAAAGCTGTGAATCAATTAGCACGTAACGCACGTGACAATAAATTAAAGCCAGAGGATATTCAAGGTGGCACTTATACTGTAACGAATGTTGGTTCTTTCGGAAATGTAATGGGAACTCCAATAATTAATCAACCTCAAGTTGCAATCTTAGCACTTGGAGCTGTTCGAAAAATGCCTGCCGTAATAGAGACACCTGAAGGAGATTTCATAGGTATTCGTCACAAAATGTTCCTTTCCCACTCCTACGATCACCGTGTAGTAGATGGTTCTCTTGGGGGTCAGTTTGTTCGTCGTGTTGCTGATTATTTAGAAGGCTTTGATATCAATAGAGAAATTTAATCTAATATGTTTAAGTAAATTAAAGCTCGATTTATCGGGCTTTTTTTATTTTAATAAAGAAAAATAAAAAAATATAGTTTATATTTACTATTTTGAAATTGAACTCATTAAGGTTAATTTAATTTAAAGTAGTCTTATTGTGCTTAATCAACTTTAAATCAACTCAATAAATTATTTATGAAGTTTTGTTTATTTATTGTCTGCTTTTTATTTACATCCTTTGCTTTTAGTCAATTTGCAATCGATGATATTAAAACTTTGATTAAAGGAGCTACCTCTGAAGAACTTGTATACACCTGGAATGGTTGTATTGAAGAGACTGAATATCAAGCTGCTGATTTAATAAGTGATGCTTTACTAAAGAAAAACCCTAATAATAAAAACTTTATTTATCGAAAAGGTTTATCTACCTTTTACTATAAAAAAGATTACAAACTCGCATTAGGGTACATGAAAAAGGCAGTAACTAATGTTTCTCCCAAACATGAACCAGAATCTGGGATGGAAACAAAGGCACCTTTGGAGGCTTATTACTATTATGCGTATTGCTTGGAAAATTTAGGAGATTATTCAGAAGCAGAAAAATTTTATAAAAAATATCTAGAAAGTCAAGTAGGAAAAACAACCAGATTAACTAAAATAGCGAGTTTAAAAGTTTCAAATACAGCTATTGCAGCTAAATATAAGGCAACACCAAAAAAAGTAGATATTCGATTAATCGGGGATTCGGTGAATACTATAAACCCTGAGTACGCACCAATAATTTCTCCTGACGGAACTACAATTTATTTTACATCACGCCAAACCTGGTTAGAAGATTCATTAAAAGAATACGTAGAAGATTTCACCAATTTATCCCCTGAAGATATATACGTTAGTTATAAAAAAACAGAAACAACTTGGACTAAACCCAAGAAACTAAAATTTTGTAAATTAGAATTAAATGAAGCAACGGTATCCATTACACCTGATGAAAGAATGCTTTACGTTTATCGTGATACCAAACAAAATGGAGATCTATTTCAAATTGATTTATTAGCAACTTCCAGAAATACGGACTCTTTGACTTTAATAAAGATTCCTGAAGTAAATACTAAGGCATGGGAAAGTCATATTTACTTTAACGATGACAATAATTTCGCTATCTTTTCATCGGATAGACCTGGTGGTTATGGAGGAAGGGATTTATATCGAATCGTAAAATTACCCGATGGAAATTGGAGTAAACCTCAAAACATGGGACCTACGATTAACACACAATTTGATGAAGACGCACCATTTATTTCTATTGATTCTAAAAATCTTTATTTTTCAAGTAATTGTGAAAGAAGTATGGGAGGTTTCGACATCTATACGTGCGTGAAAATTGATGATAATTTATGGAGTACACCAGTAAACTTAGGTTACCCTATAAATTCGGAACGAGATGATATTTATTATTCAACTACCGCAGACGGATTAAAAGGTTATTTTTCTTCCAATCGATTAAATGGCGTAGGTCAAGTAGACATTTATGAAATCAATTACGTACCATTAGACATAAAAACTAACTTTTTACTAACTGGTCACATCCAACGTACAGATAAAAAACAATTAAACAAATTAACAGATGTTGAAGTTTCTTGTCAAAACTGCGATTCCAACAAGAAAAAAATTCTTAGACCTCGTTTACGTGATGGATACTTCATTAGTGCGCTTGAACCATGTAGAGATTATTTAATTGAAGTATTAGGTCCGAACAGAGAGGTATTATACACAGAAAACATTAGTACATCTTGCGAATTGAACGTAGAAAAAATCGAAAGAGAATTAACGATAAACGAACCTACGTTAAACGTTAAGAAATAAGTTTACACTCTCCAAAACCATGAAATTACATCTTACAAGGCCCTTAGCTATTTTTGACTTAGAAGCTACTGGCTTAAATATTTCAAAAGAACGCATCGTAGAAATCGCCATCCTTAAAATAAATCCTAATGGGAGTGAAGAACGTTTTAAATCTTTAGTCAACCCAGAAATGGTTATTTCGGAAGAAGTGACCAAAATTCATGGAATATCTAATGAAACAGTGAAAGACGCACCATTTTTCAAAGATTTAGCTTCTAAGGTGATAGAATTCATTGCAGATGCAGATTTAGCTGGATATAATTCGAATAAATTTGATATCCCTTTATTAGCAGAAGAATTCATTCGTATAGGTAGTAATTTCGATTTGTCGAATAGATATTTTGTGGATGTTCAAAACATTTTCCATAAAATGGAACAACGAACTTTAAGCGCCGCATATCAATTTTACTGTAATAAAGAATTAGTAGATGCCCATGATGCAATGAATGACACCAATGCAACTTGGGAAGTACTAAAGTCTCAATTAGAGAAATATGATAATTTAGAACAAAACATACCATATTTAGCACAATTTTCTTTAGCTGGAAATCTTAAAACATTAGATTTTGCCGGTAGATTAGTGGTTACAGAAAATGGTGAAGGCGCTTATAATTTTGGAAAACACAAAGGTAAAACAATAAAAGAAGTTCATGAAGTAGAACCTGGTTATTATAGTTGGTTCATTTCTCCAAATACCGATTTCCCATTATACACTAAACAAAAGTTACGGGAAGAAATGGATAAAATCAAAAATGAAAATAAAGAAGAAAAAGTAAGTTCTGAAGACTTAAACAGTCAACTTGAAGCTTTAAAATCAAAATTCAGCAAGTAAATGAAAATCATTTGTATCGGTCGAAATTACGCAGACCATGCGAAAGAAATGAATGCTCCAACTCCAGAGTTTCCATTGTTTTTCTTAAAACCAGATTCAGCAATACATCCTAAAAGAACACCTTTCTATTACCCTGAGTTTACGAAAGACTTACATTACGAATGTGAAGTTATCGTTCGAATTAATAAATTAGGGAAAAATATTCACCGAAAATTTGCACATACCTATTACGATGAAATTGGTTTAGGAATCGATTTTACTGCGCGCGATTTACAGGAAGAATGTAAAGCAAAAGGATTACCATGGGAACGCGCGAAAGCGTTCGATGGTTCTGCTATTCTAAGTGAAAAATAC
>Ga0114962_10004989_pt1 | contig 10457 bp, 9 predicted proteins | sample C_130820_MF_Meta_FD_87017 | JGI IMG/M metagenome (GOLD analysis project Ga0114962, IMG submission 87017) | Freshwater microbial communities from Lake Croche, Canada to study carbon cycling - C_130820_MF_MetaG | ecosystem: Environmental > Aquatic > Freshwater > Lake | place: Lake Croche, Canada...
ATGTGCGTACAGCGGATATTTACGCGGCAGGCACGCAAAAAGTGAGTTGTTCACAAATGGGTGACGCTGTTGTATCTGCGCTCAAAAACAGAGGCTAGGGAATGACCAAAACATTTAATATTGCTGTCGTTGGTGCGACAGGCGCTGTGGGCGAAATGATGCTCTCTATTTTAGAAGAGCGTCATTTTCCTGTGGGTGAAGTGTATGCGTTAGCGAGTGCAAACTCAGTGGGTAAACGTTTATCTTTTAAAGGCGGTACGCTTAAAGTTGAAGATTTGGCGACATTTGATTTTTCAAAAGTGCAAATTGGTCTGTTTTCACCTGGCGCGTCGGTTGCAGAAATTTATGCGCCGATTGCGGCGGCGGCTGGTTGCGTGGTGATTGATAATACATCGCAATTCCGCTACGACGATGATATTCCACTCGTTGTGCCTGAAGTGAATCCACACGCCATTGCGCAATACAAAACACGCGGCATTATTGCTAATCCAAATTGCTCAACGATTCAAATGCTCGTGGCATTAAAACCTATTTATGATGCGGTCGGCATTACACGTATTAACGTGGCGACCTATCAAGCGGTATCGGGAACAGGTAAAGAAGCCATTGAAGAATTAGGGCGTCAAACATCGAATATCTTCAATTTACAGTCATTTGAACCCAGTGTGTATCCAAAGCAAATTGCGTTTAATGTTCTGCCGCAAATTGATGTCTTTATGGAAAATGGTTACACCAAAGAAGAAATGAAAATGGTGTGGGAAACCCAAAAAATTATGGGTGACAGCAACATTTTAGTGAATGCAACAGCGGTTCGCGTGCCTGTTTTTTATGGTCACTCGGAAGCGGTGCATATTGAAACGCGCGATAAAATTAGTGCGAGTGAAGTACGTGCTTTGCTTGAAAAAGCCGAGGGCGTAACAGTTGTTGATGAGCGTGTCAACGGGGGTTATCCAACCGCTGTGACGCATTCAGCGGGTCATGATGCAACGTTTGTGGGTCGAATTCGTGAAGATATTTCACATCCACGCGGTATTGATTTGTGGGTCGTATCAGATAATATTCGCAAAGGCGCAGCACTCAATAGTATTCAAATCGCTGAAGTATTAATACGCGATTATCTCTAATGTTATCGCGGTAGGTTATTTTTAAAGTAAGGTGAAACGGTTCTATGCCTCTTATTAGTTTTATTATGACGTTTTGGCTGGTGATGTGTTCGCCAGTGGCTTTTGCAACAGATGTTACAGTTTCTGTGGATCGTCATCCGATAAGTTTGGATGAATCGTTTCAAATTATTTTTACGGCGCCCAGTTCACCCGATGCTGATCCCGATTTTAGTCCGCTTGAACAAGATTTTACGATCATCTCGCAAAGCCAAAATAGCAGCTCATCATGGGTAAATGGGCAATCACGTCAGAAAATTGAATGGGTTGTGAATGTCACGGCAAATGATTCGGGAAATTTAATTATTCCTGTGATTAAATTTGGCCATGATGCGAGTCACGCGTTGCCCATTTCAATTTTGCCTGGCTCGGCAAACAAAGGCGTGCAAGATGACGATGATTTATTCTTGGAAGTGACGGCAACACCCGAAAAACCTATGATTCAATCGCAAGTGCTATATACATTGAAATTATTTCGGAGAATTGATTTAGCGAAAGCGAGTTTGAGTGATCCCGAATTAAATGACGCGGTAATTGAAAAACTGGGTGATGATGCCAATTACACCACGCAAGTGAGTGGCGTGACATATATGGTCATTGAGCGTAAATATGCCATTTTTCCACAAAAAAGCGGTGTGATTACCCTAAATCCGCTCGTCTTAACCGCTGATGTCATTTCACGTGGCAGACAAAATCCCAATTCGTTTTTTAATTCACAAATGACGCAGCGTCGCATTGTCAAATCCAATGCCGTCACGCTCAATGTTCAAGCTATTCCAAGTACGTTCGCTGGGCATTGGCTTGCAGCTGAGCATGTTGAGCTGACTCAAACATGGTCAGATGATACGTCGCAGATGAACGTCGGTGAACCGCTAACGCGTACGATTAAACTCGTGGCAAATGGGTCAACCGTTGGACAATTGCCTGAACTCAATACTGCAAAACTGGATCCACAGCTCAAAGCCTATAATGATCAACCCGTTTTGCAAGAAACGAAAAAATCCGATGGCTTAATGGCCATTCGTGAAGAAAAAATTGCCTTGATTCCATCTAAAACCGGTGACTATACGTTGCCGCCTATTCATGTTGTCTGGTTTAACACTAAAACGCAGCGCATGGAAAGTGCTGATTTACCGGAAACCGTGTTGCACGCTACTGCCAATGAAAATGGCTTGCAAACACAAGTCACGCCAGTCCAATCTAACCAAGCATCCACTGCAAATGAGTTTGCTCTCACGCCAAGTCATTCATCAAATGAATCGGGTATTTGGAAAGGCATTGCAATTTTCTCTAGTATAGGTTGGCTCATCACATTAGGATTTTTAGCGGTAAGAGGGTTTATGTCGCGTAGCAAAGGCGTTGAGGTTATTGAAACGCCAGCGGAAATATCACTGAAAATGTGCTCAAAATTGTTGAAAAAAGCCTGTTTAAGCAATGATAAACAAGCGGCAAAAGAAGCATTGCTTCACTGGGGGAAAATTCAGTTTAACGCCACTAGTTTAGGGGCGATTGCGCCGCATTGTGAAGCGCGTCTGCGTGATGCCATTTTAGAACTCAATACCGCGCTTTACAGTCAACACAATGTCGCGTGGGAAGGTAAACCACTTTTTCAAGGATTTAGTGAAAATGCGGCTCGCGCTAAATTGTCTAGTCGCAGCGAAGATGACGTATTAAAACCGCTTTATCGTTTGTAATGTTTTTACCCAAAGATTTTATTCAAACCGCGCAAGGACTTTTATTTGCTGTTGTTGTCGCAGGGGTTGAAGAAAATAAAGTCCGTTGTTTTTTGCGTTATGTGCACCATGAAAATGGGCAATGGCGCAAAATGGCTACCAATGATGCGAATGCTTTATTAACAGATTATTATCCCACGTATTGTTTCCACTCTCCTTTGCTTGATGCGTTTTTGCATGGCGTTTCACTCGATTCCATTACGCATCATCACCGACCTACTGAACGATTAACTCAGCTTTTACATGAAAAAAATCATGACGCGATTGAAAAAGATTGCGTGGATTTATGTCGATTATTTGAAACGCAGGGGATTGATTTATCAGGTATTGGCGTGACAGGTTCACTGCTTATTTCACAGCAAAATGCGAATTCAGATATTGATTTAGTGTGTTATGACTTGGCTGTTTTTACACAATGCCGCACTGCGCTGCGTGCATTACTCGCGCAACACACATTGACCGATTTAAGTGAAACGGATTGGCAAGCGTCTTATGAAAGGCGTGATTGTGACTTAGATTTTGACTCTTATGTGTGGCATGAGCGTCGCAAATTCAATAAAGCCTTAATTAACGGACGTAAATTTGATTTAAGTTTGGTTGAGCCACAACCCATTTCTGCTATTTCTTATCGTAAACGTGGCGCGATAACGTTATCCGTGCACGTGACAGATGATGCTCGCGCGTTTTGTTACCCAGCGGAGTTTCAATTAGCGCATCCGCACATTCAAAGCGTGGTGTGTTTTACCGCCACTTATACGGGGCAAGCAATGGTGGGTGAAACGATTGAAATTGCTGGCATGCTTGAAGAAGATAAACACGGCAATCAGCGAATCGTGGTCGGTTCAAGTCGAGAAGCGCAAGGCGAATATATCAAAGTGATACGCGAATGAATTTAGGCGATTTTGACGCGGTTATTTTTGATTTAGATGGGTTGATTCTCGATACGGAGCCAACGTATTTTATCGCATGGCAGAAAGCAGCGGCTCAAATGGGTTTTGATTTACCGTTTGAATTTTTTACGCATTTTTCTGGGCTGTCCTATGTGGAAATTCGAGCGCATTTTCAATCGCAATGTGGTGAGGATTTTGATTTTGATTTGTTTCATGTGACGAGCAGTCAATGTTGGCGTGACATTGTTTTGCATCAAGGGATTGCCGTGAAACGGGGTGTACTCAATGTGGTTGCGCGGTTAAACGCGAAAAAAATACCTTATTGCATCGCGACGAATAGTCCGCGAGTGAATGCGCTGGAATGTTTAGCCTTAGCCAAAATAGACCATGTATTTCCCCTGGTCATCGGGAGAGATGATGTGATTCACGGTAAACCGATGCCGGATATTTTCTTCAAAGCGGCTGAGATGCTGGCCGTAAATATTCAATCATGCGTGGTGCTTGAAGATTCTCCCACGGGCGTCCTAGCCGCAAATCGGGCTGGGGCGTTCACGGTGTTTGTGCCGTCTGCTTTTCCTGTGGATTTGCAAGCAAAAGCGCTTGCTGATTTAACGTTGGCGCATTTGGATGAATTTTGAAATGGCTTTTATTTGCGATTTTTTTAAGAATAGGATTTAGCGAACTTTTTTACATGATTAAACGTTTCCAGCAAATTACCCGCTAGTCTATAGGACTGATTTAAAACGCGAGTCTGCAACGCTAAATCATCGGGGTAATCGTGAGAAAACGCATTACGAACTTCCCATAGTAGTAACCAATCGTCTGCGCTGTGAATAGCGCCAATTTTTTCTAATCGATTTAATTTATCAATAAACGCTTTTAAGTCCCCTTGTTCTTTCGTGGCTTTGAGAACAGCAGGGAATAGCTTTGCACCGATTGCATCCTGTAATTTACCAAAGCGTGTTGAAAATTGGTCGAGAATCGCAATATCGACATCGGATAAATTTTCTAAACTACTAGCCGAAAGCGGGAAATGGTTTTGTAATGCGGTCATTGCCCAATTTAAACGATCTGCATGGCGATCGCAGATTTTAATAATTTCAATAATAGGGTTCATTGTAATTAGATACCCGTTTCTTTAGCGATGTCATAAACGGCAAGTGTGTTGGCATTTGCCAAACGGAGTACGACATCAATTTTTTGCTCACCGAGTTCAGAATGAAGTGAACGCAAAAAGTGTAATTTTGCCATGGCGATCAGTGAAATGTCTTGATTTTCGGGTTCGATATAAAGATCAATGTCGCCGCCACGTTTTGTCTCATCCACACGCGAACCAAATAACCAAACATGCGTCATCTCACCGAAATAGAGACGCGCCTTTTCGTAAATGGTTTGCTGTTGAAAAACCATTAAACGCATCTGACTATTCTCTCTGTTGAACGTGCTTTATTAATCCTACTATCTATTCGAAAAGGGTGAACCATCGTTATATGGATTTACTGGCCGATATCTTTTGCAATAAAGGTTTCACCTGCGGTACTCCCTTTTGCTGAACGTGCCATGAATCAAAGGCTAATTGCATCTTCAGCCATGTTTCCGCAGTTGTGTTACCTAGCCATTGTTCAAGGCGCAACGCTAAGTCTGGCGAAATACCCGCTCGCTCGTTGAGTACGCGCGATAATTGCACACGCGACACGCTCAGTTGTTTAGCGGCTTGCGTTACCGTCATGCCTAATTCTGGAAAAATATCATCACGCAAAATGCTTGCGGGATGGGGTGGGTTAAACATAAAAACCTCCTAGTGATAATCTAGATAATCAACTAACTCAGCATCCTCACCGTCGAATCGAAAGGTGAGTCGCCAGTTTTTATCCACCCAAATGGCGAAATAACCATCGAGCTGGTGACTAAGTGGGTGAAAACGCTAACCTGCAATATCCATTTCTTTTGGTGCTTTAGCATTGTTCAATAACGTTAATTGACGTGCTAATTTATTTGCATGTTGCGCTTGAATGCCCGCTTTAGACCCTGTTTCAAAAAACAGCTTAATGCCCTTGTGAGAAAAATTTTTAATCATAGGAAAATTGTATCTTGTATAGATACAGTATTCACAAATGTTGATTTTTGAAGAGAATTACGTTTCGAGTTCGTTTTCTGTTTTGTTAAACAGTGGCGTTTGCAGGAATTTAAAATACAGTTTGTTTTAGAAAATATCGCCATCTTGTTCTTTCAAGCACACATCACGACGAAATTTCAATTTTTCTTACTTTTGGACGTATTCAAAATTCAAAATGGAAAGGAAGCAAACAGGCAGTAATTCAAAAATCATATTCTCTTTTATGCTTTTTACGCGCATCACACCAAACCCCATAAAAAAACCAAAACAGGAGCGACAGATAAACTGAAATCACTTTACAAATAAAAAAATCCACTTACGGATTTGATTGTAAGGGGATTTTTTGGTTATTGATTTTTAAACTTGGGGATAACCCACTTTATGAATAGCCGAAGCATTATCAGTTGTCAGTAATCGCTTAAATTGTAAATAATGCGAATGGCTATATTTTATTCTAAATCGAAGTAGGCGTAGGAACCACATTTAGATTGCTCTTTGCTTATCAATAAGAATACACGTGTTTCATTATTTGAAGAAATACGTGATGAGCTGAAAAATCGTAAACTAACATCATTTTGAATAAAAAAAACAGCTATATACGGTAAAATAAAATTCAATTAACCGTATATAGCCTTGTTTTATACACTATTCAAATCAGACTTACTGCATATCCACGTAGTTGCTTGATTTGAATTTTGAGCCTTTGACTTGGCATTGCAGAATGGCTTCATTCCACGGTGTACTCGCATGAATTAGTTTTTGGAAACAAGAAATGGTTTGATCGGAATCATTTGTTCCCGAACATAAACGCAGTGCATTTTCCCATTCCCATTTGTCGCCTTCACCCCATTTGACATGGCCGTTCATGACTTTGTCAAAGCATTCACCGGGTTCTTTGGCAACGGTGGTGCCGTTGCATAGCTTGGTAATATTGTTTGTTTCCCACTTGGTGTGGCCACTGCTATCCCATGCGACTTTATCTTGAATGTGTTTTGCACAGTCCACTTCATGTTCATTTGCCATGGCTGGACTCATATGGAATGCGGTAAGAAAACCTAAAATTGAAATAGATTTTAAAACTGTTTTTTGATTAATTGCGACCATTATCTTCCCCTGAATATTATAGTTTTTTGATTCATAAAGTAAAAAATAACCAACTGCGCAGCTAGGTTATCACCAGTCGTAATTTGTTGTCAATTAAAAAAGATATCCAACGAAAGCAGGAGCTCTATTTGCCGTTTATTTAGTGGGGTAGGGGCATTGATTGAACGCGTTATTGGCTGCTTGAGAGGTGGTATTAAAATTTTTAGTGAAAAAGAAAAAAATGATTAGTATTAACTGATTTTATGTGGTAAATTTAAATCGAACAGAAAGTTTGGACTTCTGCTAATGTAATTTTGAAGTTTTTTTCTGTGTATGGTTGTTAGCGGCTACATGTTTGTTTGGTGTTCTTGTAGATGAGTTAACACTGTTTTGCGTACTGTTACAGACAGCTTAGATTTTTCTTCTGTATTTTCCTCTTTTTAGATGGATGTTGAAGTTAGTTTTTGGTTGCCGCCGCAAAGGTGGCTTTTTAGAAGTATAATTTGTGTAATGTTCAATTCTCAATTGAAGTATATATTTTAACTCTAATGCGCAAAAGAAAGCCGCCTAATAAGCGGCTTTTTTTATTGTCTAAAATAACGTATCTCCGCTGATTGTAATGGTGCATGATGCACAAGGGCATATCATTGTTCAGGCTAGAACCACTGAGCCAAATCAAGGGACGGCTTTTAGATTATTATTTCCGACTTTAGGTAATCTGCCCTAGAATACTAAGTTAACTTTAATGAAATATGCTTATATCAACTCATCAGCAAATTTATGTTAATCAATAAATTCTTCACGCTAATGCAAATTCTTGCTTTAGCTTTTGTGTATTTGCTGAGCAGTCAGTTATGTAGCCTTGTAGGTGCACCTAGCGAATTTGGTAGCGTGATTTGGCCACCTGCGGGAATTTCACTGGCTTGCCTTGTAATATTTGGCTCTCGACTTTGGTTGGGGGTATTGATTGGCGCATTTTTAGCAAACCTCTATTTCATTTTCAATTTAGCAAATACGTTAACGTCATTGTCTTATATTACGGCAAGTATTGAAGCTGTTGGCGCCACCTTGGAAGCGTTGGCGGGTGTTTGGTTAATGAAGAACCTAGCCCATTTCCCAAATCCCCTGCATACAGAAAAACAAATTGGTTTGTTTGTTGTATGCGCTTTTCTATCTTGTTTTATCTCGCCTACTGTTGCGATGGCAACACTGATGTTAACTCATCAAATTCCCCTCAATGTTGCTGAATCTCATTGGATTGATTGGTATCTAGGCTACTTCATCGGTATGCTCATTTTTACACCATTGATACTTATTTGGCTGCATCGTTCTTTGTATTTTGCTGGAAGACGTTTGGCCGTTACTGCATCAGTGCTTGCTGCATTGATGCTGACTGTATTACTGGTGAGTTATGAATTTGATGAAGAGCGGACGCGCCTGCGCATTGAATTTGAAAAAGATACGCAAGAGGTTAACGCGGCAGTAGAAAAACAACTCTCAGGGCATTTTAATTCACTTAATGCGGCAGCGAGTTTATACAATAGCACGGAGGAGGTGAATCGACGTGAATTTGGGTCATTTGTCCGTCATCTCTTTCATGTATTTAAAGGCATTCAAGCACTCGAGTTTAGTGAAGTGGTCACGAATTCGCAGCGTCATGAGTTTGAATCCGCTATTCGAAAAGAAGGTTTTAGTAATTTTTACATTACCGAGCGTGATAAAGATAAAAATTTCATACCTGCAGGGCAACGCGATCGTTATGTGGTAGTGAATTTTGTTGAACCCATGAAAGGTAATGAAAAAATCTTTGGCTTTGATACGCTTTCTGATGCAAGTCGCAAGCAAACATTCAATCAAGCGATAGACAGCGGCAAATTGACCTTTACTCCCAAGTTAACTCTGGTGCAGGAGCATGGCACACAATCGGGGGTATTAGCCATTTTGCCTGTGTATCGCAATAATATGGCTCACAATACAGTTGAAGAGAAAAGGGCGAATATCCAAGGCTTTATTGTCGGTGTTTTTCGTATTGGTGACATGCTTGACGCGGCATTAAGAGAAATTAACCATGAAAATTTAGCTATACAACTTTTTGACACCAGTAGTTATGATGAACCAGTGGTTTTATTTGAAACGCAGGACGTTTTAGAACGCTCATTGAATGTGACTAATGCGTTCAATATGCCATTGGGTGACCGTGTTTGGCAAATGAAAATTTCAGCAACAAAAGCTTATTTAGAGAATCATGATGAATTAAGCGCAAATCACATTCATTCCAATTTTGCTTGGCATATTCTGCTAATGGGCTTAATCATCACCAGTTTAATCGGTAGTGCTACGTTAATTATTACTGGCCGCAAGATGTTACTTGAGGACCTCATTAAAATTCGCACGGCTGAACTGGCAAAAAGTGAGGAAAATTTTCGTACGATGGCTGATGCTACGCCTGTACTAATTTGGCAAGCAGATAGGGATGCGATCTGTTTTTGGTTTAATCAAGTTTGGCTAGATTTTGTTGGGCGATCACTTGAAGAAGAGGTCGGAGAGGGCTGGTTGGACGGTGTTCATCCTGAAGATATTGAACATTGTTTTGATATTTATCATATCAATTTTAATTTACGTCTTCCGTTTAAAATTGAATATCGACTTAGACATCATAGTGGTGACTATCGCTGGATACTCGATACGGGCATACCACGCTTTAATGCATTAGGTGATTTTGATGGGTACATAGGGTCTTGTATTGATATTTCGGAGTTTAAACATACTCAGCAAATCATGAATGAAGCCAAAGAAGCCGCCGAAGTTCTTGCGCAATCAAAAACCGATTTTCTGGCGAATATGAGCCATGAAATTCGCACACCCATGAACGCGATTATTGGCTTATCTCAATTAGCGCTGAATGTACCCGCTAATCGACAAAGTGATTATCTTGAAAAAATATTAGGGGCATCTGAAACGTTGCTGGATATCCTAAATGATATTTTAGACTTCTCAAAATTGGATTCTAACGCCATCAAAATGGAGTATGCCTCCTTCAATTTAGATGATTTACTCAATAATTTACATAATTTATTTAGCGTCACCGCAAGACAAAAAAATATAAAGTTCATCTTAGATATTGACCCCCTCATACGTCGCGAATTAATGGGCGATGCGCTGCGTCTGCAACAAGTATTAACCAATTTACTTAACAATAGTTTTAAGTTCACTCAACTCGGTATGGTGCAATTAATTGTCACCCTGGCGCACCAAGAGAATGAAAAAATCGCATTAACCTTTGCGGTCATTGACACGGGCATTGGAATGAATGAAGCCCAGCAAAAAGGGTTATTTCAAGCGTTCTCGCAAGCAGATACTTCAATTAGTCGACGTTTTGGTGGTTCAGGACTTGGCCTTGTCATTAGTCAAAAATTCGTTGAATTGATGGGTGGTAAAATTACTTGTCAGAGTATGCCTGATTTGGGTAGCGAAT
>Ga0114962_10004991_pt1 | contig 10454 bp, 7 predicted proteins | sample C_130820_MF_Meta_FD_87017 | JGI IMG/M metagenome (GOLD analysis project Ga0114962, IMG submission 87017) | Freshwater microbial communities from Lake Croche, Canada to study carbon cycling - C_130820_MF_MetaG | ecosystem: Environmental > Aquatic > Freshwater > Lake | place: Lake Croche, Canada...
CGAGGCTCTTCCCAAGACCTGGGATCCCGGCGCGGTAGAGACCGGCATCTATCAGGGCTGGGTAGACGCGGGCTATTTCACCGCCGACGCCGCCAGTGCCAAGCCGCCGTACTCCATCGTGCTGCCGCCGCCGAACGTGACCGGCAGTCTGCATATGGGCCATGCACTCGACCACACCCTGATGGATGCGCTGACCCGCCGCAAACGCATGCAGGGCTACGAGGTGCTCTGGCTGCCCGGAATGGACCATGCCGGAATCGCCACCCAGTCGCTGGTCGAGAAGCAACTTGCCGTGGCCGGCACGACCAAGGATGAACTGGGCCGCGAGCGATTCATCGAGAAGGTCTGGGAATGGAAGCGGGAGTCCGGCGGCACGATCGGCGCGCAGATGCGCCGGCTCGGCGACGGGGTCGACGCCAGCCGTGACCGGTTCACCATGGACGAAGGACTGTCCCGCGCGGTTCGCACCATCTTCAAGAGGCTCTACGACGCCGGGTTGATCTATCAGGCCGAGCGGTTGGTCAACTGGTCACCGGTGCTGCAGACCGCGATCTCCGACCTTGAGGTCAAGTACGAGGAGATCGAGGGCGAACTGGTGTCGTTTCGCTATGGCTCCCTTGATGATTCAGCACCGCATATCGTGGTGGCCACCACCCGGATAGAGACCATGCTCGGCGACACCGCGATCGCGGTCCACCCCGACGACGACCGGTATCGGAACCTAGTGGGCACCACACTGGCCCATCCTTTCCAGGACCGCGAGATCGTCATCGTGGCCGACGAACACGTCGACCCCGAGTTCGGCACCGGCGCGGTGAAGGTCACTCCGGCACACGACCCGAACGACTTCGACATCGGCATGCGGCACAACCTTCCGATGCCCTCGATCATGGACACCCGAGGCCGGATCACCGGAACCGGAACGCAGTTCGACGGGATGGACCGTTTCGAGGCCAGGGCCAGGGTGCGCGAGGCACTGGCAGATCAGGGCCGCATCGTGGCGGAGAAGCGGCCCTACCTGCACAGCGTCGGACACTCAGAACGCAGTGGCGAACCCATCGAGCCGCGCCTGAGCCTGCAGTGGTGGGTCAACGTCGCGTCGATGGCCACTGCGGCCGGCGACGCAGTTCGGGGTGGCGACATCGTCATCCATCCCAAGAGCCTGGAACCGCGCTGGTTCGACTGGGTCGACGATATGCACGACTGGTGCATCTCACGTCAGTTGTGGTGGGGGCATCGCATCCCGATCTGGCACGGCCCGGATGGGCAGCGGGTCTGTGTAGGACCGGACGAGACACCGCCGGAGGGTTGGGAACAGGACCCGGACGTGCTCGACACCTGGTTCTCTTCGGCGCTGTGGCCGTTTTCCACCATGGGGTGGCCCGACCGAACTTCGGACCTCGAGAAGTTCTATCCCACAAGCGTTCTCGTCACCGGCTACGACATCCTGTTCTTCTGGGTGGCCCGCATGGTGATGTTCGGCACGTTCGTATCGGACGACGACGCCATCACTGATGGTAGCAAGCGCGGTCCGCAGGTTCCGTTCCGGAACGTCTTCCTGCACGGTCTGATCCGCGACGAACACGGCCGCAAGATGAGCAAGTCCCGGGGCAACGGTATCGACCCGTTGGACTGGGTGGAGTTGTTCGGCGCCGACGCACTGCGGTTCACGCTGGCCCGCGGCGCGAGTCCCGGCGGCGACCTGTCCATCGGTGAGGACCATGCCCGCGCCTCGCGCAACTTCGCCACCAAATTGTTCAACGCGACGCGATTCGCGCTGATGAACGGTGCCGCACCGGCGGCCCTTCCCGCTCTCGATGCGTTGACCGATGCCGATCGGTGGATTCTCGGCCGAGCCGAAGAGGTTCGTGCCGAGGTGGATTCGGCATTCGAGTCCTACGAGTTCAGTCGTGGTTGCGAGGTGCTGTATCACTTCGCCTGGGACGAATTCTGTGACTGGTATGTCGAGTTGGCGAAAGTTCAACTTGCTCAAGGCGCTGCGCATACCACCGCGGTACTGGCAGCCGTACTCGACACTCTGCTTAAGCTGCTGCACCCGGTCATGCCGTTCGTCACCGAGGTGCTGTGGAAGGCGCTCACCGGCGGTGAGTCGCTGGTGATAGCGGACTGGCCGACGCCGTCCGGCGTCGCACCGGATCCGGTTGCCGCACAACGCGTTGCCGATGTGCAGAAGCTGGTCACCGAGATTCGTCGGTTCCGCAGCGATCAGGGTCTGGCGGACCGCCAGAAGGTACCGGCCCGCCTCAATGGAATCGAGCAGGCGGGACTGGGCGAACAGGTGGCGGCGGTGACGGCGCTGGCGTGGCTGACCGAACCGGATGACGGGTTCAATGCCACCGCACTGCTGGAAGTGCGGTTGACCGCCGGCACCGTCGCGGTCGAGTTGGATACCTCCGGCACGGTCGATCTCGCCGCGGAACGACGCAGGCTGGAGAAGGACCTGGCCGCCGCGCAGAAGGAATTAGCCTCCACCGCAGCCAAACTCGGAAATGAGGCTTTCCTGGCCAAGGCTCCCAGCGATGTCGTCGACAAGATCCGTGAGCGCCAGCAACTGGCCCACGAGGAGACCGACCGGATCACCGCACGCCTGGCTGCGCTGGTATGAGCATCCCGGCTCCGACACCTGATGAGATCGCGTCACTGCTGCAGGTTGAACATCTGCTGGACCAGCGTTGGCCGGAGACGAAACTTGAACCCAGCACGGCCCGAATCGCTGCTCTGCTGGAACTCCTGGGCTCGCCGCAACTCGGCTATCCGTGCATCCACATCGTCGGCACCAACGGTAAGACGTCGGTGGCCAGGATGATCGATTCACTGCTGAGCGCCCTGGACCGGCGGACCGGTCGCACCACCAGTCCGCACCTGCAGTCGGCCGTCGAACGCATCGCGATCGACAATGAGCCGATCAGTCCGGCAAAGTATGTTGAAACCTATTGTGAGATAGAGCCGTTCGTGCAGATGATCGACGCGCGGTCGCAAGCCGGAGAACTCGGACCGGTCGGTCCCGCCATGAGCAAATTCGAGGTTCTCACGGCGATGGCGTTCGCTGCTTTTGCTGATGCGCCGGTCGATATCGCCGTCGTCGAGGCCGGTATGGGCGGGCGTTGGGACGCCACCAACGTCATCGATGCCCCGGTCGCGGTGATCACCCCGATCGGTATCGATCACGCCGAATACCTTGGCACCACCATCGCCGAAATCGCAGCCGAGAAGGCCGGCATCATCGGCGCCCCCCGGGGTGACCTCGTCCCGGTCGACACCGTCGCGGTGATCGGTCGTCAGACGCCCGAGGCGATGGAAGCCCTGCTGGCCCAAGCCGTGCGCGCCGACGCTGCAGTCGCCCGGGAGGATTCCGAGTTCGCGGTGCTGGATCGTCAGGTGGCCGTCGGCGGACAACTGCTGCAGTTACAGGGTCTCGGTGGGGTCTACTCGGATATCTTCCTGCCCCTGCACGGGGAGCATCAGGCCCACAACGCCGTACTGGCACTTGCCGCGGTGGAAGCCCTCTTCGGGGCCGGGCCGCAGCGCCAACTCGACGTCGAGGCCGTGCGAGCGGGCTTCGCCATCGCGACCAGTCCCGGACGGCTGGAGCGGATGCGCACCGCACCGACGGTGTTCATCGATGCCGCCCACAATCCGGCCGGGGCAGCGGCGCTGACGACGGCCCTGGCAGATGAGTTCGACTTCCGGTTTTTGGTGGGTGTACTGAGCGTGCTCGCCGACAAAGACGTCAGCGGAATCCTCGCCGCCCTGGAGCCGGCCTTCGATCTGGTGGTGGTCACCGACAACGGCTCCCCGCGTGCGCTGGACATCGATTCGCTGGCGATGCGGGCCGAGGAGGTGTTCGGTCCTGAACGTGTGGTGCGCGCGCCCACGCTGACTGACGCCATCGAGACCGCCACAGCACTGGTCGAGGACGCCAAGGTCGACGGACTGTCCGGAGCCGGCATCGTCGTCACCGGTTCGGTCGCCACCGCCGGGGCCGCCCGCACATTGTTCGGCAGGGAACCGCTGTGACGGACAAGCCCGCCGATCCCTGGAAGAGCTTCCGCGGCGTCATGGCCGGAACCCTGATCCTGGAGCTGATCGCTGTGTTGCTGGCCCTGCCGGTGGTCGGGGCCGTCGGCGGCGGTCTGACCCCGTGGTCGACCGGCTACCTGGTGGGTTTCGCAATTCTGCTCGGGCTCCTGGCCGGGTTGCAGGGGCGGCCATGGGCCATCTGGGCGAACCTCGGCGTTCAGCTGATCTTGGTGGCCGGCTTCTTTATCTACCCGGCCATCGGGTTCATGGGCGTGTTATTCGGTGTGGTCTGGGGCGTCATCGCCTACCTGCGTGCCGAGGTGTTGCGCCGGCAGCGGCTGGGCCTGCTACCGGGCCAACAGTCGCCGTCGGCCTGAGCAGGTACGCTGTGCGCCGTGAGTGAGCGCACCCTCGTGCTGATCAAACCGGATGGCGTCCAACGGCGGGTGATCGGCGACATCATCAGCCGCATCGAACGCAAGGGTTTGACCATCGTCTCGCTCGAACTCAAGAACGTCGACGAAGCTCTGGCCCGCGCGCACTACGCCGAGCACGCGGACAAGTCGTTCTTCGGATCGTTACTGGAGTTCATCACCTCCGGTCCGGTGGTCGCCGCTGTCCTCGAGGGTCCCCGGGCCGTCGCGGCATTTCGCCAGATAGCCGGTGGGACGGATCCGGTGGAGAAGGCGACCCCCGGCACGATCCGCGGTGATCTGGGCCTGGAGACCCAGTTCAACCTGGTACACGGCTCTGACTCGGCGGAATCGGCCGCCCGAGAAATCGCACTCTGGTTCCCGGCCGGCTGACCGATTCCCGGGTCCGACCGCGGGTGTGGGATACTCAAGGGGGTCGTCCGGCAACGGGCGCCCGGAATGAGATTTCGAGACGTGCGCGACCACCGCGGCCTGCGGTGCGGCGCGGACCGTCGACAGTTGTCATTCAGACCGAAAGACAATGAGCCCGGGTAACGACCCGGGCCCCCAGCGTTAGCCCTCGCGTGGCCGCGTCATCACGACGCGCCCGGGGGCTTGAGGAGGCTCAGTGGCCGATGAAGATGGCACCCAGTATCTGTCCGATAGTCCGTTGCAGTGGCAGCCGCCGGTAACGGATCTCGCAGCCGAGGAACCTGACGAACCCCCCGCGCCCGAGCGTCTGCGGGTTCACACGCTGGCACGCACGCTGGGCACTACCAGCAGGCGGGTTCTCGATGCGCTCGTGGCAATCGACGGACGCGCCCGCAGCGCCCAGTCCAGCGTCGATGCAGCCGAAGCCGATCGGGTGCGCGAACTGCTGGCCGCCGATTCGACCGTAGAGGCGCCTGTCGTGGAGGCGCCTGTCGTGGAGGTGCCTGTCGCGGAGGTGCCCGCATACATGCCGCTGTTCGTCGCGCCACAGCCTGTCGTGATCACCAGCGCTGATGACGATTCCGTTGACGACGATTCCGCTGTTAACAATGCGGCCGATGACGGTTCCGGTGAAGACAACGCCGCCGATGAGAACGACGACGATGACGATGATGGCGATTCCGGTGAACGGCCCGCTAACCGGCGCCGCCGTCGCGGTCGCCGTGGCCGTGGCCGCGGCCGGGGTGAAATGTCCGGCGAAGGTGAGGACGTGGACTCCGAGCGGGCACCCACCTCGGACGATGATTCCACCGAGGACCGCGCCGAGACCGAAGCCGACGATGAGGCCGGCGATGACGAGTCGGCAACCGGTGAGGGCGCGACACGTCGCCGTCGCCGCCGTCGCCGACGCAAGTCGGGTGCGGGTGACGACGCCGAATCAGGTCCTGACGACCCGCCCAACACTGTGGTGCATGAGCGCGCTCCGCGACAGAAGGCCGATCGCGAGTCCGGCGAAATCCAGGGCATCAGCGGTTCGACCCGACTCGAGGCGAAGCGCCAGCGTCGTCGCGACGGCCGCGACGCCGGTCGACGGCGCCCGCCGATCCTGTCCGAGGCTGAGTTCCTGGCCCGCCGTGAGGCGGTCGACCGGGTCATGGTCGTTCGGGAGAAGGTGCGCACCGAGGCACCGCATGAGGGCGCGCGCTACACCCAGATCGCGGTGCTTGAGGACGGCATCGTCGTCGAGCACTTCGTCACCTCGGCCGCGTCTGCGTCGATGGTGGGCAATATCTACCTCGGCATCGTGCAGAACGTACTGCCGTCGATGGAAGCCGCGTTCGTCGACATCGGTCGCGGTCGAAACGGAGTGCTCTATGCCGGTGAGGTCAACTGGGAGGCGGCCGGACTCGGCGGGGCCAGCCGCAAGATCGAGCAGGCCCTCAAGCCTGGCGACTATGTCGTCGTTCAGGTCAGCAAGGACCCGGTAGGACACAAGGGCGCCCGGCTCACCACGCAGTTGTCGTTAGCCGGCCGATACCTCGTCTATGTGCCGGGTGCGTCGTCCACCGGTATCAGTCGCAAGCTTCCCGACACCGAACGTCAGCGGCTCAAGGAGATCCTGCGCGAAGTGGTGCCCGCCGACGCCGGCGTGATCATCCGCACGGCGTCCGAAGGCGTCAAAGAAGAAGACATCCGCGGTGACGTCACCCGATTGCAACAGCGGTGGGTCTCAATCGCCGAGCAGGCCGAGGTGATCAAGGCCAAGGCCGCCGGTGCCGCGGTAACTCTCTACGAAGAGCCCGACGTCCTGGTCAAGGTGATCCGCGACCTGTTCAACGAAGATTTCTCTGGGCTGGTTGTCGCGGGTGACAGCGCCTGGGAGACCATCACGGAATACGTCAATTCCGTTGCACCCGAACTGGTTTCTAAGGTGACCAGGTACTCCCCGGCGGGCGGTGTTGATGGCCCCGACGTGTTCGCGGTGTATCGAATCGACGAGCAATTGGCCAAGGCGATGGACCGGAAGGTGTGGTTGCCGTCGGGCGGCACGCTGGTGATCGACCGCACCGAGGCCATGACGGTCGTCGACGTCAACACCGGCAAATTCACCGGCGCGGGCGGCAACCTGGAGCAGACCGTCACCAAGAACAACCTTGAGGCGGCCGAGGAGACAGTCCGGCAACTGCGACTGCGCGATATCGGCGGAATCGTCGTGATCGACTTCATCGACATGGTGCTGGAGTCCAATCGGGATCTGGTGTTGCGACGGCTGACCGAGGCGCTGGCGCGGGATCGCACCCGTCACCAGGTCTCGGAGGTGACCTCGCTGGGACTGGTGCAGCTCACCCGCAAGCGGTTGGGCACCGGCCTGGTCGAGGCGTTCTCCACCAACTGCTCGGAGTGCAATGGGCGGGGCATCGTGATGCACGCCGATCCGGTGGACAACGCATCGGCTAACGGCGATAGCCGCAGGGCCGAGTCGAGCGGCGGACGCCGTGGCAGACGTGGCAAGAAGGGCCGCGGCGATGAGCCGGCGATGGCCCGGGTGCCTGCGCACACCCCGGGTGAGCACCCGATGTTCAAGGCAATGGCTGCGACCACCGCCCACGACGGCGATGAGGAGCCCGATGACAGCCTCGTCGAGGGGGATCTCGACGAGAACCGGGCCGCGACCGATGCCGAGCACAGCCTCGTGACCGGGCCGGTCGGTTCCGCCGACGACATTGATGACGAAGACGATGACGAACTCGACCCCCTCGACGATCACGCCCTCGACGAGGATGACGACGACCTCGATCCGGACGACGACGATGACGACGAAGACGACGATGACGACGATGACGATGACGAAGACGACGACGATGACGACGATGATGACGACGATGACGATGACGACGATGACGATGACGAGGACTTTGACGACGACGATGGGGACGAGGATGCCGCCGGCGTAGCCTCCTTGGCCCCGGTGGCCGCCCCCGGCAGGTCCCGTCGGCGTGCCGCTGCCCGTCCCGCCGGGCCGCCGGTTTCCGACATCTGAGGCGGCTCGCAGCTGGTTTGACCCTTCGGTGCTGGTCGGAGTACCCTTGAGCAGTTGTCGCCTGGCCCCGCCGGCGGCAGTGGGACGGCCGGTTACGCCGGTACGGCCCGCACCCCAGACCAGTACGCGCAATTCCGGTTGCGCGTGCCCGCGACACGGCGACCCCGGTCGCCAAGACGGAAGAGGAATGATGGCAGCCGACACAGCCACCTATGCGATCGTCAAGACCGGTGGCAAGCAGTACAAGGTTGCCGTCGGCGACATTGTGAAGGTCGAGAAGATCGAGTCCGAGCCAGGTGCCTCGGTGTCGCTGCCGGTCGCACTCGTGGTCGACGGCGCGAAGGTCACCACCGACGCGGGCGAACTCGCCAAGGTCTCGGTCACCGGTGAGATCCTCGAACACACCAAGGGCCCGAAGATCCGCATTCACAAGTTCAAGAACAAGACCGGCTATCACAAGCGGCAGGGCCATCGTCAGCCGCTGACGGTGCTCAAAGTCACCGGTATCAAGTGATGAGCCCTCGGGCGAAGAACCAACCAACCAAGATGAGCCCTCGGGCGAAGAACCAACCAACCAAGATGAGCCCTCGGGCGAAGAACCAACCAACCAAGTAGGGGAGCGACAGACATGGCACATAAGAAGGGCGCTTCCAGCTCACGAAACGGTCGCGAATCCAACGCTCAGCGCCTGGGCGTCAAGCGGTTCGGCGGCCAGATCGTCAAGGCCGGCGAGATTTTGGTGCGGCAGCGGGGTACTCATTTCCACCCCGGCGTCAACGTCGGTCGCGGTGGCGACGACACCCTGTTCGCGACCGCTCCCGGCGCGGTGGAGTTCGGCATCAAGCGTGGGCGCAAGACCGTCAACATCGTTCGACCGTCCGCGGAGGCCTAGGCTCGCGTGCCCCGCTTCGTTGACCGCGTGGTGATTCACACCAGTGCGGGTAACGGCGGCAACGGCTGCGCCTCGGTGCACCGGGAGAAGTACAAGCCCCTGGGCGGTCCGGACGGCGGTAACGGTGGCCGGGGTGGCAGCATCGTTCTCGTGGTCGATCCGCAGGTTCACACCCTGCTCGACTTTCACTTCCACCCGAACGTTGTCGCACCATCGGGTAAGCAGGGCATGGGTGGCGACCGTGATGGCGCCTATGGTTCTGATCTTGAGGTCAGGGTGCCCGACGGCACCGTCGTTCTCGATGAACAGGGCCGGTTGCTGGCCGACCTTGTGGGTGCCGGCACCCGCTTCATTGCCGCCGAAGGTGGCCGGGGTGGGCTGGGCAACGCCGCACTGGCGTCGCGGGCCCGTAAAGCGCCCGGGTTCGCACTACTCGGTGAGAAGGGACAGACCCGCGACCTCACCCTGGAACTGAAGACCGTCGCCGACGTCGGACTGGTCGGATTTCCGTCCGCCGGTAAGTCCTCTCTGGTGTCGACGATCTCCGCGGCTAAGCCCAAGATCGCCGACTACCCGTTCACCACCCTGGTGCCCAACCTCGGTGTGGTGTCGGCAGGCGAGCACACCTTCACTGTTGCCGACGTTCCGGGACTGATCCCGGGCGCATCACAGGGCCGCGGACTGGGCTTGGATTTCCTGCGCCATATCGAGCGATGTGCGGTGCTCGTGCACGTGATCGATTGCGCAACAATGGAACCCGGACGGGATCCGATCTCCGATATCGATGCCCTCGAGGCCGAGCTTGCCGCATATCAACCCACCCTGCAGGGCGACACGGCACTGGGTGATCTCGCAGACCGGCCGCGCGCGGTGGTTCTCAACAAGATTGATGTCCCCGAGGCGCGGGAACTGGCCGAGTTTGTTCGGCCCGAGATCGCCGCCCGCGGGTTGCCGGTTTTCGAGGTGTCCACGGTGACCCGGGAAGGGTTGCGCGAGTTGACCTTCGCGATGTGGGACCTGGTGTCCGGCTACCGTGCCGCGCAGCCCACCGTGGTGGCGCGTCGTCCGGTGATTCGTCCGGTTGCGGTCGACGCGAGCGGGTTCACCGTCGAAGCCGATCCGGCCCATGCGGGCGGTTTCGTGGTGCGCGGAACCCGGCCGCAACGCTGGGTGGCCCAGACCGATTTCACCAATGATGAAGCGGTGGGCTATCTCGGCGATCGACTGGCCCGGCTCGGCGTCGAAGATGAGCTGATCAAACGCGGCGCCACCCCGGGCTGCTCGGTCACCATCGGCGACATGACCTTCGACTGGGAACCGCAGACACCCGCAGGCGTGGACGTGACCCCGACCGGCCGCGGTACCGATTCCAGGCTCGAGCGCAACGATCGGATCGGTGCGGCCGAGCGTAAACAGGCTCGGCGGCATCGTCGTGAGCAGGACGTCGACGAGTGAGTGCACACCGCGACGCCATCCGTGCCGCGCGCAGCATTGTCGTCAAGGTCGGCACCACCGCGTTGACCGACGCCTCCGGGCTGTTCGACACCCATAGGCTCGCCGCGCTGGCCGACGCCATCGAGGCCCGGATGACATCCGGCACGGATGTGGTGATCGTGTCCTCCGGCGCCATCGCCGC
>Ga0114962_10004994_pt1 | contig 10453 bp, 5 predicted proteins | sample C_130820_MF_Meta_FD_87017 | JGI IMG/M metagenome (GOLD analysis project Ga0114962, IMG submission 87017) | Freshwater microbial communities from Lake Croche, Canada to study carbon cycling - C_130820_MF_MetaG | ecosystem: Environmental > Aquatic > Freshwater > Lake | place: Lake Croche, Canada...
CCGCCGGCACCCCCAGCATCAACTTCTTCAGCAGATCCCCCACCACCACCACCGCCTACACCAATCAATGATATTGAAGTTACTCCAGAAGAAACTGTAAACGAACCAGATCTGCCATATACTTTTTTCGGATAATCATAATGTTCCGCAACGTAAACTCCTTTTGGTGGAGGCGTAATAACATCCGACGTTGGCTTAAAAAACAACGCTGTCAACATAGCAAACGTAAAGGTTTGAGTTTGAGGGGGTGTCAGCAAGGTTGTAAGAGAAACTGAAGGATATTGGTCTCCATATACTGTAGTAGATTGACTTGGCCAAGATATTGTCGTCGAATTCATTAACGCATTATCACTAATAGCTATTGAATCATAAGTTGCCCAAGCACTTCCTTGATTTGAAGAATAGTTTTTTATTGGATATGCAGAAAGATAAAAAGATGTAGTTTGGCCTTGTCTTCCTACTTTAAGATAATCTCCAGCGGAGATAGTTAGTTCCCCATCCTGATCTGATGATACCCAACTAGATTTATTGCTGTTCGGTTTTGCTTGAACCCATTTTGTGTTTTTAGTACCAAATTTATTTAAAACATTATATGGAGGAAAAGAAGCTGAATTTGACTTAGTATTTGCTCTTCCGTAAAAATAGCTATGACCATATTTTAGCTTTAAAGTATCGGGATCAGGAACGCCAGGGGTCTCGAGTGTGCCAGAAACCGCTGTGTTGGAAGTCCATCTACCAAATCCCCACGAATTCTTCTCGTAGGTATTATACCATGCAAGAGAATATATGTTTGAGTTAAATCCACTTGGATTTGCTGAAGTTGCTGAGACAGTGGTTTGAGAAGTCCAAGTTCCGAGATCAAAATTATCAAAGTTGCTTAAAGTATCTTCAACAATATAGTCAGCAAGGCCGTTATTGTCCTGAAAATTAAATCCAGAGTGTCCTAATGGAGAATAATACACCTGTTTACAAGTACACTTTTGCCACTCGTATGCCGAAACGGAAGGAACCCCCGTTACGAAAGGACAATCAACCTGATGTGGAACGGATACGAATACACTAGAAAGAGGTGTATTGTCAGCACCAGTCCATACAAATCTAGTTATTTGACCAGCTGATAGAGATAAAGTTAAACCATCTTGCTTTGGGAAACTATGAAGACCAACTGTATCCATACCACCAGAAAGCCAAACACACTCTAGCGCATTAGTTTGTTCGTTATCGGAGTAATATCCAATCTTATAAATTCTATCTGCAAGATCAATAGAAGACGCAGCTGTAAAATAAGAAGTATCTAAATCATTGACAGACGTTGGAACACAAACGTTTTCAAAATTTTGGTTTTGTAAATGTTCAGGAAGATAGGACAAAGTAGTATCGACGATATCATATGGCCATAAAACAACATTAGGTTGAACAGGAGATATTGGCAACGCAGTTTGATTAAACTTATACAACCAAGCTCCACTAAGTTCACGAACAGGAAGCTTCGTATCATAAACCATATTACGGTCTCGAAGATAAATTTTATCAGCATTATTATAATCTTCGTCTGCATTAGCTCCAGCTGAAATTGCAGTTGTGTTGTTTAAAAATATATCAAAACAAGAATTAGAAGAAAGAGGACTAGCCCAGTAACTTTGTTGTACTGCTGCTTTTAAATTTTTTGCGAGGAATGGATATTCTTGATCTGATACCAAACTAGCACCAGTCCATAGAGTATCTTCTGAGGAAAGACCATAACCAGGGAAAGGATAGATGAAAGATGTAGTTGTATTGTGATCAATAAGTGCATCCATTTCAGCATTTGTATTATCATAATCGATGTACCTATACCAAGCTCCTTTTATAGTATCTCCGTATTTTACAAAGATACTATCTGATTGTTCTAAGGTCGTTCCTGTTCCCGCTCCACTCAATTGAACGGAGCTAAGAGCTATAGGAACCGTTTGACCAGTGATCGTAAGAGTTGTATCAACCAATCCATATGGATAATAAAAACGATTATTACCAGTAGATAAAGGAATGTTTGTAACTGTATAAGAAGAAGGAGCTAATGTATACGTTAAAGTGTATTTATTTTCAGCAAGATACTTTTGAATAAAATTACCATAAAGATTGACGTCGGTAGTTTCAAACACGTTTCCTGTAAGTCTATTTACAAGAGTGTTGAGATCTCCTGATACTGGAAGATTAAAAGTTTTGAACAACCAACTATCAGAAGACAATACAATACCTTTTGTTTGAAAGAAACTAGCTGTTGCAGCATCTAAAATATTTACATAACCAGATAAAGGAGCGGTTGGAGACCTATCGAAGTATTGATTGTCGTCAAACAATTCTTCTACAGTTACAACTAACGATTCCTGTATAGAGGAAAACATCGGCATTAAAGTTAAAAACTCTGGAGAATATTCTAAATTGTCGGGAGTAAGAACATTTAGTAAATATGAATATATTTCGTGCTCTATGCCTTTCTTTGTTCCAACAGTATTATACTTTAATTTTGTGTTTTTAAGTTGCTTACGAAGAGATAGATAATAAATTGCAATATCTCTTAATTTTCTTGCAAAATACGGAATAGCTGTCAACAACTCCTTTTCGTCTGAAAAATTAATTTGATTATACCAGGTATTCTTTTCTTCTTCCGTAAAAAAAGTTTGAAGTTGTTCCAACAAGAAAAGATATTTTTGTCTTAATACAAATTTAGAAGAAACTGTTTTAGTTTTATTCTTTGCAAACCAAGCTAAAACATACTGATTGTAATGAAAATACGCATCTTGAGAAGGAGTAGCAGAAGCTTGATCTCTCCATTCTAAAAAGGACAGAGGGGAATTGACGTCACTTGTAGGAAGACCTTTTAAATTCTTGTCCGTTAATTGTTTTAGATATAGATTATCCACTCAGAATACTTATTGTAGAAATCTCGTTTGAAAAGAGTTTACTCTGTCAATCTCTTAGTTAAAATGTTATTAAACATTGTCTCAACTAAGCCGTTATCTCCGTACCAATCTTGATTTGAAGAAAGAGTATAGTCAAATGTTGTATATAAGGAATCCCAATTAATAATATTTTCGGTATATCCTAGTGTAGTTTGTAAATGTTGAAAGAAATAATAGTTATCCACTAGCGGAGTTTTAAATCCTGCAACGTTCAAAGACGATAGAGGATAAATTTTTAATCCGTTTGAAAGAGCTGTTACATATATTGATTGATAGCTATTAGAACTCTTTTCTTTTGCAAATAAATATTGTCCTGCACTTACCGTTTCCGATTGAGTTAATAGCGGTCCAATACTATTAGTAAAGTTAGGATCATAATTTATTCTGCCTCTAAGAGAGTTTTTAGATACAGAGAAGATATTAACTAAACGGTTTATTTCTGCTGGAAAATCTATTCCGTATGTTTTAGCGTCTACGGATAACTGAGCAGCATATGACAACAATTGATCAATTTCTGAGGTTTCAAAATCTCCATGCGTTTGTATAAAGTTTGCAATTCTTTCGTATATAACACGCCCTGCACTTTCTTTAGTTGGATTCCCATCTCCAGCGACAGCAGCCAAAAACTCGTTAAAGAAAAGAGTATTTTGTGAAAGAGATTCAGGAAGTGCGAGAGAGTGAAAATACGCAGAAATATCAAACTCTTCATTAACTTTAGCTACACTATATGTTCCGTCTAAGTTAAACACAGTAAATGGAGCAGAAGTTCCATTAATAGGTACTGTATATGCAGGGACAGCATATTTTTGATACCATTTGTTTCCAGTCCAGTCTCCAGTTGCTTGAGACGCATGAATAATGGAAGTAGGAACGTCTATTCCACTTACAGGAACAGGAAGAGCGATTGCTATAGTCGAAAGAGAAGGCTGAGTTGAAATAACTCTAATGTTAGAAATATTTTCAGCATTGAATACTAAAACGTTGTTTGTCTTTGAATCAATAGCCCATACTCTATTGTAGACATCAATAGACAAACCTCCCCACATTTCATTTTCAGTTGGTATTGAACTTATTTGTTGGAGCTCTGTTGTATAGAGAGCAGAAGCGCTAAGAGTTGAGATTTGCCAAGAATTTAAAGAACTTGTAGTAACATTAAACTCACTAATAAAATTATAACCATGCGTAAACCAAACATTGTTTGATCTGTCTATAGCTAAGTTATTTGGTCGGGTAAATCCCCCACTTAAGGTACGAAGTAGTGTTCCTTCGGTTGAAAAATTCAATATCATATTTGAGTTATAACATGCAACCCAAACTGAATTATTAATATCCACCGCTAGAGAAACTGGTACGGATTGTAAAGAGGAATACGAAGAAAGAGGAATGTTTAATAACTCAGAACCACTTAAATTAAAATGTACGAGATAACCAGCACTAAGTTCTGCATAACAAGCCCACAAATTTCCACTCAAATCCGTTTCGACAGCAGGAGGAGCAACAAGTTGTTCTTCTTCAGTGTACGTAGAAGGCTCTGCAGTATATAATACGTTTAAGTTTGAGTCAAGCTTTAATAATGTTTCTTCTCCGTAAAGAGATACCCAAATATTGTGATTGTTGTCAACTGCAATACAACAAGGATTTGCTGACTCTCCGCCAAGAACATATGAAAGATTTACGGGAGCAAATTTTAAAACGCCGTTTTTATCAAAGACATCAATATTTCCAGTTATTGGATTGCAAACATAAGTTACGTTTAGAATGGGGTCGAACGCCACTCCATATACTTGAGCAGCACTTAATGTCTGTATCGATTGACCTTGATTCGTCAATTTATATGGAAGATTCCAAATATCTAATTTTCCATCAGTTAAAACACCCAAATCTTTATAATATTCAACATAGTTATTTGCTTGGGGGTAGTTAGTTAAGGCTAATTTATTTACTACACCATCATAAGGATTACAAATGTAAGCATTTGAGTATATTGGATACCCATTTGGAAAAGCAAAATTGGTAGAATCTCCAGACAATTCTACAGCAGTTGTTGATGCAATAATAGTAATGGGATCCCCTGAAGAAACTAAAGGAGTGACACTGGTGTATACATATCCCGAATTTGGATTACTGTTTTTGTCTGTATTTGTAAAATATGCTGCACTACTTTCAACGACAAACGGTTCATTATTTGATAAGTTAAGAGAAACTGGAAACATACTTCCTATATCATTAGTTTTAGGATATCCTAGAAGATTGGCAGTTATGATATCGGTATTAGTAAAGTTGGAATTTAATCTAGAATCAAACTGACAGGTTACCATTGTTGAGATTGGAACGTTTGTCCACTTAGTTGGATATACTTCACTAATAAAATTTTCGGTCACTTTTAAATTAGTAGGAAAGTACTCGCCAACCTGCCATAATACAGCTGCCTTAGCAGAATCGCTATTAGCGTAGCTATTATAGGAATAAATTTGAGAATCCAGAGGATATACAAAATTTTCTGTACTAAGAGTAGCAACTAACAATAAGGGAGCTCCGCTAATACCGTTAAATTGAGTTGCAAGGTCGTCTATGTAATAAAAAGAAGCTGTTCCTGAAACTGCAACTACTCTAGGTACCCCATTATTTATTTGATATAAAGGAGAGGTTTTAACTAAAATACCGTCCGTAACTACTTTATTAGAAGTAGCATCAACAAATTGCCATTTAGGAGTAATAAATTGCCACTTGGGTGGAACATACGTAATAGGAGTAGATGTTGCATTAAGAGATTGAAGAACAAGATATAGAGAATCGTATATTTCAGTACAAGTCAAACTCACTACAAATGGTTCATTTGTACGTTGTCCAGGAACTCCATATGAACTAGGAATTTGTGAAAAGATTACATTATTAGAATAAACATAATCTACATATATATCCTGAGATGATATATATGGTTCGGATCCATCGTTTATCCAAGCTGAATTTGAAACAGTATATGTACCAGGATACTGATAAATGTGAGAAGTAGAGGGTCCTTTATAAGAATAAACCGTATCTCCAAAATCCCACGCAAACGATGTTGCAGAACTCACAGTAGACTGAAACGTAAATTCGGTCAAGAATACATTTCCTACCGAACTACTAGGAGAAACTGAAAAAGTATCAGACATAAAATTACGAAGCAGCAATTATAATTTTTGACGCGATATTAGAAAGATTATTAAAATATACAACCTCAAAACTTCCTACAGTTGGAGAACTTGTTACGTGAGAGATATCTAATGTTGGAAATGTCGGATTCCACATAAAGAAAGAAAGACCTTGATAGATATCTCCAGTATCTGTTCTTACTGTTTTAATCTTCGATACACCATCTACTGAAAGAATATTTGTTAATAGGGCAGAATAATCAAACACTCCTCCAATAGTAAAGTTATCAGGGCTAAAGAACGATGTAAAGACTGCAGCAATTTCATTGATAATAGAACTGTCTGATCTTCTACTAACAGAATTTCTTATAATTTGAAGTTGAGAAAAGTCCGCTTCGGATGCTATTGTTCCGTTAATTGAAGGAACACCAAACGAAACTGTTTTATAAATTGGATCGACAAATGTAACTTCAGTGGATAAAACCTTTAACGGATTTACGTTGGATAAAATAGCTTCTTTTTGAGCTGGAAGTAAATATTTTAAAGAAGAACCTTGAGCTGCTTTTGGTTTGACGCAAACGTAAATATTATTAAAATTGCACGCGTCCGAATAAAGAACTTGGTTGAGAAGTATTTGTTTAAATTCTGTAGGAGATACTTGAATATCATTAAAATATTTTAAATATTTTCCTGTATAGTCCCAATTGCTGAATACTCTAACGTCTGAAATAAAGTTTGCAAAATTAGTTGAAATAAAAGTTTGATAGTCTTGTTGAGTAACAAGACGATACTGACTTCTAAAGTTCGATGGAGCGTTATTACGAATACTGTCAGCATTTTCAGCATCTACAGGAAAAGTAGATCCAACCGTATTAGCAAATAATATATTTTTAAAACCTGCTGAATCGATTGGAGTATATTGTTCTGCACTAGTAACATCGTTCCATAAAGAATCAAACGTAGTTGTTTTATATATAACAGAAACAGAACTTTGGTTATTGAGAGTATTTGGACCAACTACTCCAGCAGACCCTGAACTCTGAAGAGCGTATATTGCTACTTGATCTCCAGCACTTAATTTACGTCCATTAATTCCATTCCCAAAAGAAATTTCATATACTCCATTTTGATTTAAGCGTTTTTCAAAAGAGCGAGAGAAGGCTTGTTCTGTATGTAAATTAGGAATATTGAAGTATTGAAACCATTTGTTTTGTTTAAGTTCATATACATAAACATCAATGTTAAAATGATCTATAATACTATTTGAAAGAGTAATTGGAACAATCTCGTTTGGATCGCCCGTAGCTGTATATAAAGGATTTTCCCCATAAACTCCTTGATATAATAATTTTGTGTTTGTAAGATCTGTTAACGGAGTTGCGATGCCTGTTTTTGGAATCTTAAAAGAAATATCTTCATTAAAAGAAAACGATACTCCACCAACAGTAATATAGGAATATCTTGGAATTGTATAATTTCCTTGATTGAGTAAATTATTTGCAGATGCTTGAAATACGAGTGTGGACGTTTGATACCCAATTGGCTTATAATCAAGAAGCTTAACGATTCTGTTAATATTCTCATATAACTGAGCTTCCGTAAAAGTAGACTCCGTACTTGTCTTGTTCAGATAGTAGATAAGAGTATTGAACGAAAACGAAATGATATCGATAACCGAAGCGAGGTTTGATCCAATATAATTCTGATCTGTAAACAATCCCTGATCATTAAGTCTTTGAATAACGAGGTTTCTTAAGCTGATAGCATCAAATGCTGCATAGCTGTTAGAAGCGAGAGGATATTCGTTTTGATTTGTTGTGCTCATTTATCGGTTGCGGGGAGTACTAAGTTGTATGAAGGATTGAGTTTTAGCGTCTAAAGTAGTATTTAATGTTGTAGTCGTGTTAAAAATAGGGATTTGTACAACAATATCAATTTCGTAAAGATTATTTTCGGGATCAGATACGACATTTACATTAACTATTGTAACTCTTGTTTCAAACTTTTCAATTGATGTTACAATCTTTTCACCAATCAACTGTGCATTGATTGGAGTAATAGCTTCAAATAAGAACTGATTGAGATCTAAACCATAAAGAGGAAATAAGAATCTTTGTCCTGGCTTTGTATTAAAAAGGTTCCTTAAAGAATTCTTAATAGCGTTCTCATCATAATCAGCTTTTATGTCATTTCCTTTTATGGCATAACCAAGTGCAGTGTTGTATATATCAGATGTTGAGAAATCTAGATGGAGATCTGTGTATACAGAAGGCTTGTTTGAAGTATATTGCTTAGCAATTTGTTCCAATGATTTAAGTTTGATCGCCACAATAAATACTTATGATAACAAGTTTAAGAACTGCATCGAAAAATAATTTGTGTTTGAGTGACAATTTCAGAAAAATTTGATAAATAATCCTATATGAGTCAATTTGATAAACTATTTGAGAGCGAAGGTGGCCGATTCCAAACCGCTGGGTTTTGGGTGGGTGACAGAGTTCGCTTTAAAGAAGATGCTTTGAAGCATGATTTCGTAACAAGCAGAGGAGCCTCTTATCAAGATATTATTAAGGCTTGTATGGAACCTGGATTTGATTTGAATCTTCGCATTGGTTCATTAAAGTCGATTTACCCAACAACTACTCAAAACTATGTTGGAAGCAATACAGACAGCCCAGATGCTATCTTTGCTGATATTTACATCGAATATGCACCCGGATTGTATCGCAATCCCATGACAGTTCCTGTTGAAATTATTGTTCTGCAGGACGACGAAAACAATCGCGGACCAATTCCTGATAGTCTCGTTCGTAAAAATAAAGTTCACGGTCCAAAGGAACAGGAAGCAGAACAAAACAACAACGCAAAGGGATTTGATGTAAATCTCAATAATAAAAACGTTGTTATCCCTGGAGGGAACAGCTGGGACGATAATAAGCCCGGCGGCGGAAATTTCTAATAGAAGTTTCTAAAAAAGACTGTATAATACTACTCACGCACAAACTATGTACTCTAACCAATGAAAGACCTTTTAAACACAACTTTAGTTCATATTTTTTACTTTATAGGTAATCTCGTTTCCCGGTTGCCTGACTGGTGTTTTAGAGTAGACTTCACATACGATTTCTACCAATGGTTGATGGAAAAATCTTTATACTTTGATGAAAAACTTGACCATAAATTTTGGACTATGTCCTCAGATAAGCACTCTTAAATAACTCTACTATTATGATATTCGACGAACAAATTAGCCGTAAACCAAACAATTATTCTTGGACTGATGAATTCATTGAAGCTATGCACAACGGCTTCTGGACTGATAAAGAATTCTCTTTTAAGTCAGACGTTCAACAATTCAAAGTTAATCTTACAGAACAAGAGAGAGAAATCATTATTCGCACTCTTTCAGCTATTGGTCAGATTGAAATTGCAGTGAAAACGTTCTGGGCTAAGCTTGGAGAAAATCTTCCTCAGCCTTGTTTTCAGGACCTCGGTTATGTTATGGCTAATACTGAAGTTATTCATAACAACGCATATGAAAGGCTTTTAGTCGTTCTTGGACTGGAAGATATTTTCGAAGAGAACTTAAAACTCGATTGGATCGAAGGTAGAGTCAAATACCTTCGCAAGTACACGCACAAGTTCTACAAAGACTCAAAGAAACAGTATCTCTATGCTATTATCCTTTTTACTCTATTTGTTGAAAATGTATCGCTTTTTAGTCAGTTCTATGTAATCAACTGGTTTGCAAGGTTTAAGAACGTTCTTAAGGATACGGATCAACAAGTCAAGTATACACGCAACGAAGAAAACATTCACGGTATCGTTGGCACGAAGATCGTCAATACAATCAGAGAAGAATATCCAGAGCTCTTTGATAAAGAACTAGAAGAACGTATTTTACACGAAGCTCAAGAAGCTTATAAGTCCGAAGCTAAGATCGTTGACTGGATGGTAAACGGAATTAAAGAAGAAGGTCTATCTGCTCCTATTCTCAAAGAGTTCATTAAAGATAGAATTAACGAATCTTTGAAGGGAATTGGATTTCCAACGGCTTTTGAAGTTGATAAAGATTTAATATCTTCTACAATGTGGTTTTCTGAAGAACTGCTTGGAAACAATATGCAAGATTTTTTTGCAAGTCGCCCAACAGAGTATGCTAAGAAGAACCAATCATTTTCAGAAGACGATCTATTTTAATAACTATGAGTGAACATATATACTGGCTTAATAAGGACTCAAGGAAGTTCCTTGAACGTGGTTACCTTATTGAAGGAGAAACTGCCGAACAACGTATTAGAGACATTGTGGATACTGCTGAAAAGATTCTCAAGATAAAAGGCTTTGCTGATAAGTTTGAAGGATACGTCTCGAAAG
>Ga0114962_10004995_pt1 | contig 10449 bp, 6 predicted proteins | sample C_130820_MF_Meta_FD_87017 | JGI IMG/M metagenome (GOLD analysis project Ga0114962, IMG submission 87017) | Freshwater microbial communities from Lake Croche, Canada to study carbon cycling - C_130820_MF_MetaG | ecosystem: Environmental > Aquatic > Freshwater > Lake | place: Lake Croche, Canada...
CTTAACACCTTCCTCACCCATATAAGCAGACAATAATTTTGGGTCGGTCTGAGTTAAATCGACAACAATCAGTCCATCTAAGCAGCCGCCAAATCCTTGATCCACATTAAAGGCAATCAGTCTGCCATTTAACTTGAGGTAATGTTTTAAGAGCACGGGTACCGCTTTGGCATCAGGCTCGAGATCACTGACTAAACCGGAAACGTGTTCCAGATCGAACGCGCAGCGTTGCAGAACTTCTAGGTCTGCATCACGTAGACTCATTGAGCGTGGAGGATTTTTTGCACGCACAAGCGGTGCTAAATCTTCGGCTGTGCGATTATGTTTCAAATAGGATAAAATAAGTTCCTTTGAGGCCTGACCATACTCTGGATTGATACTCACTGGACCGAATAATAAATGGTACTGAGGAAATCTAACAACATAGCGCCCAATACCACGCCATAATAACGGAAGGCTCGTCGGTTTGCGCTGATATTCTTCACGAATAAACGAACGGCCCATTTCTAATGCGGGGTCCATACGACGGAAGAACTCACCTTTGAAATCAAATAAAGTAGCCGTGTACATTCCGTGTTTTCCTTTTAACGGAAGAATTCGATTGGTCGGACCCAATCGATAACCACCGACGATCTTAGACTCTTTATCGTCCCATAAAACAAGTTGATCGTACCAATCATCGAACGCATCACGGTCACAATCTAATCCCGTACCCTCGGACACCGCACGGAAAGTAATTTCGCGAAGGCGGCCGATTTCTTTCATGGTGTGCGGCAGTTCCGAACCCAAGAAGCGGTAAATTTTAAAATCTCCGCTGGTCAGTAAAAGGTCTTCCGTAGGTAAACTTTCTAATTCCGCACGAATTAATTTAGGATTAATGGGCGGAATGACTTGAGCCCAGTGACTGGTCTCTTTGGCGGTTTTTTTGACCGACTCATCTTTTCGGTTCTGCAAGAGCTCACAACGCAAACGAAGAAAACTGGTGGCTTCCTCGTCGTCCGGATGGTCCTCCAGTTGCGAATGGTGAACCGCTTTTGCAGTTCTCAGTCTAATGACTTTTCCTTTTTTAGAATTGAACTCCCGCAATAGCATTAAGGTCCGTAGCTTAGAGTGAATATAGCCGAGCGAATAGAAAGTTTTAGAGTTACCACCCTCAATATGTAACGGTAAAATCGAGGCTTTAGCGATACGAGCCATCCGAACCACTTGCGGTGACCAGACAGGATCCTGTGCTTTCATGGCACTAAAAGTAAAACTGGAAACCTCACCTGATGGGAAAGTTAGAATCGCACCACCTGATTTAAGGTGAGTAAGAATTCGTCGTGTGCCCGCTAAGTTACCAAAGTCAGCTTGATTGGGATCAAATGGATTTACCTCAATTAACCAGGGACGAATTCCAGGAATTTGTGCGAGCCACCGATTGCCTACGACCAAAATATCCGATCGAACACGGAGTAGAAAATCCATCGCCAAAATACCATCGGCCATTCCATGCGGATGATTGGCCATAACCACGAGCGGACCCTCTCTGGGAATACGCGCTAAGCATGAATCATTCCATGTAGATGAAAGTTGTGCCTGTTCTTTAGCGGATGCAAAAAAATCGGATCGCCCAGCGGCCAGTACTCTTTCCAAAAATTCGTCGAACTGTCGTGAATTAAAAAAGGTATCGATTACCGGGGTCGTCCATCCCAAAGGTCCTAATGCGGCCTTTAAACTTTGTTCGTTAGCTCCTCGACGCAAATTTGTCATCCGCTTGTATCCTATTATACGAATACCCTTTTTATGCGTCAAACGTGTGACAATCAGGTTTCATACAGTTAAATTCCGAAGAATTGTCGGGTATTTAAGGTCGCAACGGTCGCGATCTCATCCGCCGGTAGATTAAGAATTTCCCCCGCTTTTTGAGCGATTTCTCCTAGGTAGGCCGATGAATTTTCCTGTCCGCGTTTGGATTGAGGAGTTAAGTAAGGAGCATCGGTTTCGAGCATGAGTCGCGTCAGCCCCTGCGCCTTTAATGCTGCCGAAACAATGGGTGCATTAGGGTAAGTAATCACACCCGTGAATGATGCGCGACCTCCCCGCTTGTTTAACTCATTCACGCATTCGGGTCCTTCCGTGAAACAATGAAAAACAACTTTTTTCCAGTCCGCGCCGCTATCATCAATCATCTTCACACAATCATGAAAAGCGTGACGTGAATGAATCACGATCGGACATCCAAATTGATACGCTAATCTCAACTGTTGTTGAAAAGCACCTTTCTGCCATTCCTTAATTTGTGCAGCTTCGCTGGGATCTTCAGGCAAACGGTAATAGTCCAAGCCAATCTCCCCCAGGGCAACTGGATGCCTTTTATCGGCGAAGTAAGGTGAGATTGCGGCAACGGTTTCCTCCCACCCCTCTGTGACATACCCAGGATGAAGCCCTACGGTATAGTGAATAAATTCAGGATGTGATTCTGCTAGATTTCGGTATTCAGTCCAGTCAGCCAAATCCGTGCCAATCGCAATCACACCTTCTAACCCCACTGCCTTAATTTCGTTTAACCATGACTGCACCTTGCCCGTTTTAATGAGGGAGAGCGGATGACAATGGGAATCAAACAAACGCATTTATAATTAAGTAATTTAGTAATCTTAAAAGTGCAACGACAGTAAAATGTATTTTCAAAACTTGTCATCGTAAGTAATCTGAGAGTTATAAAGACATGAACATTTGGCTAATGAAATCGGAACCAGATGAGTTCTCCATCGACGATTTAAAGAAACGTAAAAAAGAGCCGTGGACGGGTGTGCGAAATTACCAAGCCCGCAATTACATGAGGGCTGCAAAACTAAACGACGTTGTGCTCTTTTATCACTCTAACTGTGCCGAACCTGGAATCGTGGGTATAGCACGGGTGTCCAAAGTGGCTTTCACCGATCCGACCCAGTTCGATTCCAAGTCAGATTATTATGACGCTAAATCCGATCAGCTCAATCCACGCTGGAGCTGCATCGAAGTATCATTCGTCGAGAAATTTAAGCAGGTAGCAACGCTACCACAAATTCGTGAAAATAAAAAGTTACGAAGCATGCTAATTTTACGACCAGGCAATCGACTCTCGGTCACCCCCGTTGAGCCGTCCGAGTATCTAGAAATTAAGAAACAGTCTTAATTTTTGACTGGGGTAGCCGCAGGAACTGGAACCACTTTCTTCACTGGCTGGGGAACATATTTCGGGTTCTTTTCTGAACCTGGCGCCGCCGTCTTTAAATTAGGAGTTAAATCGGCTGGTGCATCACCGGTAGCAAACTTGATTCCACCGACGAGGATCTGACGGAAAATAGGGTTGGTCCAAACGTCTTCACGGTGTCCCATCGCAGTATAGAAAACACGTCCCTTGCCTTCCGCACGCGCCCAGCAATTAGGATAGGCGGGGCGGTCATACATAGTTCCTTCCATCTTCGGTGAGTCCATCACGGTGAGAACATGGATATCGTCCTTAAAATCTTTGAGTGAATACCACTCTTCATTGAACGTAAAAGATTCACCTACTTTTTCAAAGCCAGGAAACTTGGGGTCAATGACGATATTCTTAGCCTCTTGTTGCTTGCCATGAATAATAAATTCAGCGCCTAAAAAGTGAACATAGGGATCGGCTTTTTCGCAGTGATTTAAATAACGCTCAGGACCTTTGTCGGCTTCGTTATCGGTATGGAATGTATCGGAGGCCGAGTGGAGACCGACAAAGCCTTTACCGGCCCTAACGTAGTTAAAAAGAGCTTGTTTGCCTGCCGCGGTCATGGGCGGATTACCGTCTCTACCTTTATCACACAAGTCACCGGTAGTATAAAAAATCAAAGCATCAAATTGCGCGAGATACTCGTTCGAGAATTTGGATCCATCTTTGGAGAATTCAAATTTCCAGTTATTTTCCGTACCTAGTTTTTGTAATTCTTTTTCAGCGAAGCTGGGAGCTCCGTCCTTCCAAGAAATTACAACATGTTCATAACCACTCGACTTGGTGAAAAAAAGTAATTTGCGCTGGGGTGCATCAGCAGCCGCCAAAGCAGAACAACTAATTAAGAGTGTAGTTAAAAATTTCATCATAGGGGTATAAAGTATTACAGGTAAAACCGTTGAAGGTTTCAAGATTTCTTAGGCAGAATAGCGCCAATCGACAATTTCAACCTGGATACTCTTGCGACCCTGCCAACGATTCCAGGCAAGTTTCACCGCTAAATCGACAGTTTTACCGACCTCGGGAATCCGACTACTCATTCTCCATGCGATAAAACTGAGTCGACGCTGGGCGGAGAGTGAAATCTGAAATCTGATGTTTCCTTCTCCGAACTGGGTTGGGCTTTTATCAAAAACAAATCCCCGCACCCCAAAAACAGGTTCACTATTAGATTCTCCATAGGGTTGTAGTAATTCCATGTCATCGAGTAACCCTTCGTTAATTTCATTTAGTTTAAGCCAGTGTGTAATATCTAAATCGCGACTATCCGTAACTAAATTTGTACTCTTTTTCTGCAACGCAACCGCAGCCGTAAACTTAGCACGAAACTGTTCTACATCCGATGCAGCGAGCGAAATACCTACGGCCATCGGGTGACCACCGTAGGTTTTTAAAATATCAGCACAGGAATTAAGTGCTTCGACCAAATTCACTCCAGGAATACTACGGCCCGAACCTTTGGCGATATCACCCTCTTTTCCTAGGACAATCACCGGACGATCCATGGCTCGGCAGATTTTACCTGCTGCGATACCTACGACACCTGGATGCCAATCGCCAAATAAAACATAGCCCTCTTGCTCACCCATCGATTTCGCCTGCTCGGTGGCATCTTCGGTCACCCGTTTATCGATCTCCTGTCTTTCCCTATTAATTTGATCGAGTAGCTCAGCATCGCGTTCAGAGTCTTCTACGGTTTCCGCGAGCAACAAATTCAGAGGCAATGACGCATCGGCTAATCGTCCACTGGCATTGATTCTCGGACCGATGCGGTAAGAAACATCCACCGAACTCAGGGTGGCTCCGGGCTCCATTCCACTGACTGCGATTAGTGCTCTAACTCCAGGACGCTTTGCTTCACTCAAGGCTCTCAATCCATGGGCGGCAATGATACGGTTTTCAGTGAGTAATGGAACTAAGTCAGCAATCGTACCCAAAGCGGCTAAATCAAGATACTCTTTAACTGCGATATGAGTACCACGTGGATCACCGGCGAGTCTTAATACTTTTAATATTCCATGGATTAATTTAAAAACTAAGCCTGCCGTGCAAAGCGTTTGCCAGGGAGCTTGGGCATCATCATTCACTCTTGGATTAACCAAAATACAATCAGCAGGTGCGGACTTAGCAACGTGGTGGTCGACCACGATGACTTCTACACCGTTCGATTTTAAAAACTCGATCTCGGAGATAGAATTAGTGCCACAATCTAGAGCAATAAATAATTGAGGCTGTGCTTCTTTAACAACGCGTTCCAGTGCCGCCATGGTTAGACCATAGCCCTCTTCTAATCGGCGAGGCACAAAAGCGGCGGGCTCGGCTCCTAAGCGACGAAGAAGATGCACCAACATCGCCGTGCTCGAAACTCCGTCCACGTCGTAATCACCCAGGAGGGCGATACGTTGTTTTTGACCAACCGCTAAAAGAATTCGTTCAGCCGCAACACGCAGATTGCCGACTGCGAACGGATCGGAGACATGCGAAAGCTGTGGACGCAAATGTTGTTCAGCCTGCGACTCATCGGTAAACATGCGTGCCAACACATGTGCAAGCGGTTCAGAGATTCCTAAACTCGACGCAATACGCTGGGCCAGCCCGCCGTCGGTAGCTCGATATAACCATGCGGCCATAACAGTTCTATTTGGCGTCCGATCCAGCCTCCCATGAATAGCTACGTGGGCGTTCCGCTGCATCTACACCTTTGCGTTCACCCTTGTGCCACCAATAGAAAATCGGACTTGCGATAAAAATGGAAGAGAATGTTCCCGTTAATACACCGTAGATGAAAACTTCGCCATAGAGACGAACATCGCCTGCACCGAATGCCCACAGCGCAACGGCACAGAGGAAAACGGTGGATGAAGTGAGAATGGTACGGGACATCGTTCGGTTAATCGCGAAGTGGATGACATCGCGCAACGAGCGGGTCGGATTATTCTCTAACTCTTCACGAATACGATCAAAGACAACGATAGTATCATTCACCGAGTAACCGATGATTAATAAAATCGCTGCAATGAGAGCGGCATTAAACTGTCCTCCAAAGAAGACGAACAGTGCCACCGTCATGAGGACGTCGTGCAACGTCGCCACCATTGCCGCAATACCGAAACCGGTTTCGAAACGTAGCGAGACGTAAATACCAATACCGACGAGTGCTAACACGACTGAAAGGATAGCATTGAAACGTAATTCATTGCTGACCGATCCACCAATGGCTTCACGCACTAATAGTATTTTGTCAGTGGGAGCTTGGGGGTCCTTCAAGATCTGCGGATAATTTTTCTTAATCTGATCAACAATTTTTATTAAATTTACGAAGTCGGCTTTACCGTGGTCCTTAGATAATTCGGTTTCAATACGGAGTCGCGTTTCGCCTCCACCAATAGGCTTCTGCACCGTAATCGTAGTGTCAGGTAGTCCCGCGGCTGTAGCTAACTGAACGACCTTATTGGTGTCCACCTTGACGGTGTCATTCAGGGCAATCATGGTCGACTCGCCTCCACGAAAATCCTTACCAAAGGCGTCTTTTCCTTTGTAGGCGAGCTCACTGATACCGAGAGCAATAATTAACCATGATACAATAAAGGCACCGCGGGCATACTTTAAGAAGTGAATATCTAAAGTGTGCTTGAATACAGGGAGTCCAAATAGACGACTCATAATTCCTTTCTCTAAAACAAATTCTTGGATACCTCGACAGGTTACCAGCGTCGTAAAGAGCGTCGTGAAGATACCGATAATCAACGTGATACCGAATCCGCGAACGGGTCCCGTACCCATCGTGGCGAGAATAATCGCAACCAGTAAGTGGGTTAAGTTTGCATCCACAATCGTCCACATGGCTCGGTTGTATCCTTCGCGAAGTGAGGCGGCACGATCTTTGCCCACCCGCGCTTCTTCACGAACACGCTCAAGGATTAAGATGTTGTCATCGACCGCCATACCCAGAGTTAAAACCAACGCCGCCACACCCGGTAAGGTAATGGTGGCTCCGAGATAGGCCATCGCGCCAAGCATCAGGAATAAATTCAACACCATGCCGATCACGGCGACGAATCCGCCCCAAACGTAAAAGCCGACCATGAATAACACAACCAATGCCACCGCAACGACTGATGCGACGACTGATTTGTCTTGGGCGTCTTTCGCTAATGACGGACCCACTGAAGTCACGTCTTGCGTGATTAACGGGAACTCCAGCGGATTATTTAAAACATTGGAGAGATTGATCGCTTCTTCGCGAGTGAAAGACCCGGTGATTGACGCACCCGTGCTTCGGATAGCTTCACGCACAGTAGGAGCCGACTGCAAGACACCATCGAGTACGACCGCTAATTGTCCAAGCGAGTTTGTTCGACCATTAGCTTCAGAAATTTTTGCGGTTAAGTCTCCAAATTTCTGCGAGCCTTCATTGGTAAACTTCATATCAACGTAGAACGACATACCATCGTCGGAACGCGCGGAGGATGATTTGATAATCGCACCCGTAGCATCTGCACGTTTACGAACATAATATTTAGAAACCTTCGTTTCACCCGTGCGACGATCCACATTACGCTCGGTTAAAACTTCATAAACTGCGGTAGCCCCACTTTCGTCTTCCAATGATTTTGTAGAACGCTCGCGCTCGTCATCTAACGGACGGCGACCACGATAAACCTGTCTAAACTCAAGTTTCGCTGGTTTTTTCAACGCATCGATGACGTCAGGATTATTGGCGGCATCTTCTCCAGGTAGTTGGATTTCTAGGGATAAATCACCCACTGGACGTAAAACGGGTTCTGCAACGCCGAATTGATTGACGCGTTGTTCCATCACTTGGACCGCTTGATTGACCATTTCAGAATGTGAAACGTTGGCTTTTTCATTTCCAGATTTTACACCAGATTCTGCGCCAGTCGGATCGACCTTCAGGGTAAACGAAACTCCCCCTTGTAAATCCAGACCTAATTTCAAACGTCCCTGCGAACGAAGTAACAACTGTTTTAAAACGATGGCATTTCTCTTATTCTGATCAGGCTCACGAATAAAATTCTTTTCATCGAAAAAGAAAGGACGCAAATCCACCGCGGCTGCTCGACCCTTGCCTTCTCCGATATCACGTAGGGCCTGATAATAAGAAACTGCTTTTTGGTCAGCGGCGACGGTACTGATTTTACTATTCGCTACGCGCGTTTTTGCCTCTTGATGAATTTTAGTGAACTCAGCCGACTGGTTGATAACCTGAGTCGGAACGAAGTCTTCGAGTGGGGTTGGAGCGATTGGGTAGAACTCATAAACCGCACATGCAAGTGCAACCAATGAGAGGCCAACCTTCCAGAACCATGTCCTGGATGTCATAATATTTTTATAAAAAAAGGTTAAGCAGAAAGCGCTTTAGAGTCATCCGACGCTAAACCAGCAACGGAGCTTTTATGAATCGTCATTTTGCCACTGTCTAATTCGATGGTGACGCGCGAGTCAGTGATGTGAGTGATGCGTCCGTAAATTCCGGTGGACGTCATAACTTCCTGACCCACCTCTAACTGAGATTGAAGTTTTTCGCGTTCCTTTTGCGCCTTACGAGCGGGAGCAAAAAGAAAGAAATACATCGCTGCAAAAAGCAGTGCATACCCGATTAAGGGTAAAAACGGATTAGGCGGTGCATCAGCTGGTGCGGCTGGTGCGACTTCCGCTATATAAGAGAACAGTGCGTGAGGGGTGGTTTTCATATTTGTTTATTTGGAAAGGGGTTAAATGATGCAGGAAAGCCCAAAATTGCCGAAGTGTGACAAAAAGGCAAGCCCCAGCTACTTGGATTGGTTTTGCTTTGCTCAAAAAAATGCCTCAATGTGAATAACTCAATTCCATGAAAGAAGCCAAACCGGAGGCAACGGCTCAACCGACCTCTTCAACCCCTATTCAGCGAATTACGCTGGCTTCAACAATCGCGGCACTGGGGGTTGTCTTTGGCGATATTGGAACGAGCCCACTTTACGCGTTTCGTGAGTGTATTCGTAACGGCCTACATGAAGGTGCGACTCCGGTGCAAGTAATCGTGCCCGCACTCTCACTTATCATTTGGTCGCTGATCTTAGTCGTCACAGTAAAATATGTTTTATTTATGATGGAAGCTAATGACGACGGCGAAGGCGGCATCATGACCCTGGTCTCACTTGCCTCCAAAAATAACGACGAAGAAAAAGTTAAGACAGGAGTAACTAATTCAAACAATAAACCCAAGCACCGTAATATTCTCATCCTACTCGGAGTTTTCGGAACTGCACTTTTATTTGGTGATGGAGTGATCACACCCGCCATTTCTGTCTTATCGGCGCTTGAAGGCGTTAAAGAGCAAACTACATCCAGTGCTGGGTTAATTCGTTATTTTATTCCCGTCACCGCGGTCATTATTTTAATCGGTGTTTTCGCTATTCAGAAGCGTGGTTCAGGAAAAGTCGGTATGTATTTCGGGCCTATCACTCTCATCTGGTTCGCGGTTATTGCCGCAACCGGAATTAATTCACTCTACGAGCACCTCCAACAAGCACTCGTAGTTTACGAAGCTTTCAATCCATTGGTCGCACTCGATTTCTTAGTAACTAACCCAGGAGTCGGAATTGTGGTTCTTGGGGCGGTTTTCTTGGCCGTCACAGGAGCTGAAGCACTCTACGCCGACATGGGGCACTTCGGACAAAATCCGATACGCGCCGGGTGGTATTTCATCGTCTTCCCTGCCCTGATTTTAAATTACCTCGGACAAGGTGCCTGGGCCATCGCCAATCAAACCCACATTCTCAGCGGGTCCTATAATCCATTTTATAATATGGCCCCAGCTTGGTCGCAAATTCCTCTCGTAATCATTGCAACACTTGCGGCAATCATCGCCTCCCAAGCTTTAATTGCTGGTGCTTTTTCCACCACGGTTCAAGCCATCCAATTAAACTTCTTACCGCGGATGCGTATCAACTACACCTCCGATCAAGAGTCGGGACAAATCTACCTGCCCGTAGTGAACTGGTTACTCCTAGCTGGATCAGTCTTTTTGGTACTCCAATATAAATCATCCGAAAACCTAGCGAGCGCTTACGGTATCTCGGTATGCGGTACCATGCTCGTCACCACTATTTTATACGCCCAATACCTACATAAGATTAAGAAATTTCCTATCGCCACATCCTATATCATCGTCTCTCCGATTTTAATGATGGAACTTCTCTTTATCTGTGGAAATGCCACCA
>Ga0114962_10004996_pt1 | contig 10446 bp, 9 predicted proteins | sample C_130820_MF_Meta_FD_87017 | JGI IMG/M metagenome (GOLD analysis project Ga0114962, IMG submission 87017) | Freshwater microbial communities from Lake Croche, Canada to study carbon cycling - C_130820_MF_MetaG | ecosystem: Environmental > Aquatic > Freshwater > Lake | place: Lake Croche, Canada...
CGATAGCTCCGGTGCAATGTTCAAGGTCATCGCCACTTTGTTGCGGTTCATCACGCGCGCCGTGATGATCGAGCCTCTTCGTCCATAATCGAAGCCGCTGGCGAGGCTGAGCGTGATCTGAGCGGGAGCGTAGAAATTCCCAGTGACCTCCGATGAAAACCAGTAGGCCTTGTTGCGGTCGATGCGGTCGCTGCTGGTGCTAAATAGCGGAGCCGGATTGGTGCTCCCCAAATCGCCGCCGATGTATTGGTACACCTTCGTGTTGGAGGCAATGCTCGCTGGAAAGGTAGCAAAGTAACTGGTGAAGGTCGGGTAGCTGTTGCCGTTGAGCTTGGTGGGAAAGCCCATCAGATTCGCCCCGGCGCGCACCCAGGTAGCCGTGGGCGGCTTGGGCTTTTGAGGAATTGAAACAGAAAAGGTGCTGTTAGCCGTTCCAGAGCATTTCACGAGGTAGGCACACTGGCCCGTAAGCTGGGTGAGCGTACCGGTGTCAGCGCCTCGCACCCAGGTGCTCCACTCGGGCGTGTTAGGCGTGGGCGCGCTAGGAGTGGCGGTATACCCTACCTGGCTGGGATTGCTGTTCCAGCGCCAAATCTCAGTGACGTTGGTGTTTGTGATGAGGTTGTCGATGGTGTCGTAGCTGGCATCACCGTGTAGGTAAATCGCGTTCCACCCGCCCTTGAGCGTGTAGGTGGTGGTCTTCCACTGGGCGTGGGCAAGCGTGGTCAGAAGTAGCGAGCAAATGGCTAAAATCAATTTTTTCATCGGAAAGTAAAGGAGCGGGGACATTCCTGTCCCCTTCTTAGAAGAGTGTGATTTCATCGAACCGAGAGGCGGTAGAATTCCTTAGTGCTAGAGCGCGGTGCCGCAAAGGCCGAGAGAATCCCCACATCCGTCGCCTGATACGCCTGCCCACCCTCCCCCGGTGCACCCACCGCAAAAGCAACCCGCGTCCACGTCTTCATGTTCAGCGTGCTCTCAATCGTGTAAACCTTGCCGGTAATCGCAAAGAACTCGAAACGCACCTTGTCCGCGAGCTTCTCCTTGATGCTCAGGCCGAAACGCTCCGTGGCGTCACCCGCAAAAGTCCCGGCCACGTATTCCATCCAGTTGCTCTGCCCGTCCTTGTCGAAATCGCCATTCCGATCGATCAGCGTGAGATCCCATTCACCATTGTCATTCTGATAGTAGCCAGCCTGATAGAGCTGCCAGGCTTCCCAGTCGTCGGGCAATCCATCCTTGTCCTTGTCCGCACCGAGCGTGAGATCCAAACGGACGCGCTCACTCCCCTTGCCTGCCGTGAGGTTTCCACTCACTTCGATCGGATAATACCAGGTCTCAATCTTGGTGACCGGATCCTTCATCGACACCGCGAGGCTGAAAAGCCCGCTCGCCGCCAAGGCCCGATCCGAATAAATCGTGGTGCCGGAGCGCGCTTGGTCGATCCGGATCTTGAGCTCGTAGCTTTGGTCGATCTGGCTCGAAGTGACCGGCGTGCGGGCCATTTCCTTGGTGCCCTTGAGTAGAACCACCTCGGCACCTTCGGCCGTGATCGTCTGACCGACTTGATCGCGCACGATCCCGAAAAGCGTGTAATACGGCGCTGGCGGAAAAGCATCGGCCGTCCCGAGGCCCAGCAGACACACAAAACCCAACACAAGCAGGCCACGCTGGAACAAAGCCCTCACCCCCTGCAGGGAATGGCAGTTGGCGGAATATCGGCTATTGAAGAAAAGGCTCATGAGGCTAAGTAAGCTCGGTTGTTCAAAGAGATGCAGCGCTGTTGATTGGTTGCCTTGATAGTGCTCCTTGAAGCGCTGGCAATCATCAGTCGATGAATCGGCCAATATCGTCGTTGAATAAGTCATCGCGCCGATCTCAGCCTGCATTTCCGGGACCACCATGCGCGCCTTCGTGACGGATGTGTGCATTCTTACAAGACCGCTTTGAGGCGCCTGAGCTCAATCCGGCTCAGCAGCAGCGGTTCCGCGATGCCGTTTAGGAAAACCTGGGAGTTTTCCCGGTCCAGCCGAGCGATATGCTTGATTTGTTTGCAGTTGATCAACAGACGGCGGCTAATCTTGTGGAAAAGCGAAGATGGAAGTTTTCTCTCCCAGCTGGAAAGTGTGCTTTTAATCATGACCACCTTGCCACCCGCGGCGAGAATACGGGTGTAATCGCCATCGACTTGGGCAGCGGCGATCTGGCGGACTTCAACCATCCGAATGTAGCCCCCATCCTGCAAACGAACGAGGTCCATGGCCTCCAACGGAACGGCTGACGCCTCAGAGCTGGGAGAGTCCTGCTTTTTATCAGCTCTGGCGGCGTGGCGGCGGTCGGCAAGCAATTGCTGGAGCCGCACGATGGTCTTGGACAAACGTGCGGGGTGCACCGGCTTGGTAAGGTAATCGAGGGCGTGTGTTTCAAAGGCCTTCAGGGCGTATTTGTCGTAGGCAGTCACAAATACGAGGGCTGGCTGGGGCTCGACCCATTCCAGCCGGGGCAGCAGATTGAAGCCGCTGTCGGGCGGCATTTGCACATCGAGAAAAATCACATCGGGCTTGGCCGCAGCCACCAGATCCGCGGCGGACCTCACGCCGTGGGCCTCGCCCACGATCTCGACTTCCGGATGGGCCGCCAGCCGCTCGCGGAGGTGCTCGCGCATCAGCGGCTCGTCATCCACCAGAATCGCGCGGATCGGGTTAGCGAACGAGTCTGCTGCGGCGGGGCTCATGCGGCGGCTTGGATAGGAATTGAAACCTGCGCCTTCACCGCCGCTTCCGAACGGTCAAAGGAAAGCTCGGCTTCCGCCCCATAAAGCAGCTGAAGGCGCTTTCTCAGATTGGCAATGCCGATGCCAGAAGAGCGCGCGAGACCTGGCTCGACCCAGCGACCCGTGTTTTCCACGGTAAGATGCAATTTACCCCCCGCCACCTGCGCCGTGATGCCGATGCGCAGCGGCAGCGGGCTCGTTTGCTGGCCGTACTTGATCGCGTTTTCCAGCAAGGGCTGGACCAAGGCCGAAGGCACCCGCGCCGCACGCGCCTCTGCGGTGACATCCATGCGGGTTTCCAGGTTTTTCTGAAAGCGGATCCTTTCCACTTGAAGATAGTCCTCGAGGGCGTCGAGCTCCTGCCCTAGCGGATGACTGCCCGGATTCGCTTCCTCTTGAGACAGCGAAAACCGCAGATAGTCGGCCAACGACTGGGTGACGAGGGCAACTTTCTCCTCCTCCTTGCGCACAGCCATGATCGTGGTCAGGGCATTGAACAGGAAGTGGGGATTCACCTGCGATCGCAGCAGACGAACCTCTGAACGTTGGAACTCCCGCTCGATCTCGGAATGGCGCAGAAAGGATTTAATCCAAAAGTAGAGCAGCAGCCAAAACAGCAAGGTGATGGAACGATACGCCCAAACTCCCACCCAAATTTGACGAGCAAGATCGGGCAAGCCCCCAATCCGACACAGCCAGCTGACCCCTTTCAATTCAGCCCAGCCGATCGTGATCGCAGCAACCACCAAAACAGGCATCAAGAGATAGGGATTGATGCCGCGCTGAAAGATTTTCGAGCAGTAATGGCGCAGCGCCAGCGTCACCAGAAAACCGCTCAGGGGACGAGTGAATGAAAGCCAAATGAGGCTCGAATCGGTGATGGTTTCAGTCATCCAAATGACGAAAGGAAACAGCGCCGAAACCGTCCAACCTCCGATTTGCATCGGCCAGAATGAAGGAATCGTGACACCAAATGGCCGCGCCTTCATCCAGCCACGCGAGTCACCACCCGGGCCACCTTGAGCCAGCGCCGATGGCCGAAATTCCTGTTTTTCATCCATGTCAGAGGCACGATAACCTAGGACCAGAGACCCCCGCGTGCAAGCCCCGTATCCGCGAACCTGACTTACTCACCCGCATTTATGACTCATTCGTCGAAAAAGTGAACCTAAGCACCACCCGCATTCGCCATCTGAATCGAGCACCCCGATTTTTCTCGATATCCAGATGCCTAAAAAGAGTGGCTTCGCCCTGCTTCCGAAGCTCGAGAATCTCACCCTGCAGCCAGCGGTCGTCTTTGTCACAGCCTATGACGAGTATGCCATCCGGGCCTTCGAGGCCAATGCCTTAGACTATCTTACCAAGCCAGTCAGCTCGGCGAGGCTTGCCAAGACGATCCTACGCCTGTCCAAGCCGCCTGATGCTGAGACGGGCGTGCCTCATCCAGTCGCCAAAGCAGGAGAACGACTTGAAGCCGCGGACCTCGTGTTGCTTCGGAACAAATCTCTTTCCATGATGGTGAAAGTCGAGGAAATCGCCGCCATTGAGACTCATGGCGACTACACCCGGATCCTCCTGAGTGAAGGCAAAACCCTCATGATGAAACAGACCCTCTCCCTCTGGGAGAGCCAATTGCCCGCCGGTCTCTTTGCCAAAGTCAGTCGCAGCCTGCTCGTGAACACTCCGTCCGTGGTCAAGGTGGTGAAAAAAATCTCCACACATGGGAGCTTCAGCTGCAGGGAACCGAAGAACGGATTCAACTCAGCAACCTGGAGAGCAAACGCCTCAGAGCCTTGCTGTAAAAAAGCAGGGTTAACGTAAGCAGGTCCTAAGCGCCTTGCGCAGTAGGGTGCTACGGCGGATTCATCGATGTCAAAATCGCCCCCACCGAGCCGCGAGGAAGATGCGGATTGAAAAACCAGCACAGAAAGCCATCCTGTGCCCATGTCATCTGATCGCTTGTCCATTCCTCAGTACGCCATGGCCCTCGCCCACGTTGCGAGCCTGCGGTCCGAGGATCCCTACCGCAAGGTCGGCGCGGCCGCGCTGGACTTCGACAATCGGGTGATCGGCACCGCCTACAATGGCCTCGCGCCCGGCTACAACCCCCACCCTGGATTCTGGGATGACCGCGACGCACGCCAAAAATTCATGCTCCACGCGGAGGTGAACCTCTGCAGCCTTTTCCGTCGCGGCGAGGCAAAAATCGTCGCGACCACCACCATGCCCTGCACCGCTTGCATGCAGACCCTCTGCGCTTATGGCATCAAGGAAATCTACTATCGCGAGATTTATCACGTCTCAGACGCACCGGAGATCGCCGCACTCTATCAGGTAAAACTCGAACAAGTGTCCGATTTCCCCCTTGGCTAAAGCAGCTGCATTCACTTTGGTCAGCTCCCCGGTCACAGATCGATTCTTTCACCACCATTTGCGGCGCTCCGATAGATGGCTTCGATGACCTCGACCGCCTTGCGCGCTTCGGATGCCGATGTGGCGGGCTCCCTGCCCTCACGGATCGCCCGGACGACATCCTCAAAATTCCGCTGGTGTTGGTGAAATTGAATCGCCGTGGGATCGTTGCCACCCAAGCTTATTTCCGACCCACGCATGAGGGTGCTGCGAATGAACTCATCTTCGGGGGCTTCATTTTGAAATTCCCAAAGCTCGAAGGCTTCATCGGCCACATAAACTGAGCCTTCGGTACCAGCCAATTGCACCCGCGCCGGTTGGCCGGATTTTGACCAAGTGCAGGTGGATCCCTCGATGACCCCATAGGCACCACTCGCGAACTCAAGCATGGCAACCGCCATGTCCTCGACTTCGATGCGCTCGTGAGCCAGACAAGCGGCTCGTGCCTGCACCGACTTCACTGGCCCGGCGAGGTGAAGCAATGCATCGATGCTGTGGATCCCCTGGTTCATCAGTGCACCCCCGCCATCCAGCGCCCATGTCCCACGCCAATCTGCCGAGTCGTAGTACGCTTGGCTGCGAAACCACTTCACGTAGCAAGACGCCGAAACGATCTGCCCCAAGCGCCCGCCATCGCAAGCTTGCTTGAATGCAGCCATCGCGGGATGAAAGCGCCGGTTCAGAATAGCCGCCAAGGTTTTCCCGCTCGCTTGAGCCGCAGCGATGAGGCGGTCGATCCGCTCGGTGGAAACTTCGAGTGGCTTCTCACAAATTACATGTTTCCCCGCTTCAAGCGCCGCGAGGACTGGCTCCAAGTGGGCACCCGACGGCGTCGCAATCGTGACGATATCCAACTCAGGATCTGCTAGAAAAGCGGCAAGCGATCCATGCGCCACCGCTCCATATTTCGTAGCGAGTGCCACCGCACTCTCCGAGCGATGATTGAAAACGGAACGCAAAGTCCCGCCGCTCATCGCTTGGATCGCCTCCGCATGAAACGCACCAATGATCCCCGAACCGATGATGCCGAAATTCATCGCAGCTGAAATCCTCGGCGAATCGCTTAGATCACCGAGGTTTCTTGATTCGTCATCGCCACCCGTGGCCATCGGCCTCACGCGTGGGAAGCGGAGGCACGGCGAATTTCCCGCATCAAGCTGCGAGTCTCTTCCTGCCAACCATTGAGAACCTCGCGAGAAAGCTGCACGCGATCGGAAACCGATTTTTCCAACTCATGATAATTGGCAGAGAGCTTCTCCACCATTTCGTGAAGGGCATCTGCCGCACGATGAGCCGCCGATGCTGGATGTTGGCGCATTTCCGCCAAGTGCAGTTGCGCCTTGCGACGGGCCTCACCCATCTCCGCGAGAAGGATCCGACCATCTGGCACACGGCGGAGACCCTCAGCCAGACCGAGTTTCGAAAGCGTCCAGATCGTCCACTTGCTCGGATCCCACTGCCATGGTTTCACTCCATTGCGGTAGTCATGCTGAAACTCGTGGTGGTAGTTATGGTAGCCCTCACCGAAGGTCAAAAAGGCCATCACCGCGCTGTCGCGAGCACTGTGGCTGGTCGAATACGGCTGACGCCCGACGGTATGACAGAGCGAATTGATGAAAAACGTGCAATGCTGGGCGACGACAATTCGGGCCACCCCGGCAAGGAGAAAACCACCGAGCGCGCCGGTCGCAGGATCCATGCCATTTGAGAGATTCCAATAGTACCCGAGAATCGACGGGAGGATCAGCCCCACCACCAATGCGATCCAGTGAACGTAGCGATGTTGCAGCATCACCCACTTGTCCTTGCGGAGGTCAGCGACATTGTCCAACGGTGGCTCGGGGTCGAGCTTGAAGAGTAGCCAGCCGATGTGCGCCCAGAAGAAGCCCTTGGAAATATCATAAGGGTCCTCGTCGTGATCGACATGCTTGTGATGCCGGCGGTGATCGGACGCCCAGTTGAGGCAGGAATTTTCGAATGCGCAGGCTCCGAAAATCAGGGTGAACAATTTCACCGGGAGCTTCGCCTTGAAGGACAAATGCGAAAAAAGCCGGTGATATCCGACCGTGATGCTCATCATCGTCGCGGTGACGTAGAAAAAGAACATCGAGAACTGAAACCAGTCGATTCCATGGTGGAAAAGGTAAATGGGAACCCCGATGAGTGCCACGAGGGCTGTGCCGATAAGGAATGAGCTGGTGACCCAGTTCACCCGGTTGAAAGGAATGCGATACATGTTGAGCAGGATTAGAACTCTCGTCACAGCCGGATGTTTAACCGATCGGTCGGTGCAACTGCACACCGATAGTGACAAGACCATGCTTGATATGCCACATCTCCGCACCAAGCAAGCCCACTTTTTTCGGAAATCCAACAGGTTCTGGCTTGACATCTCGAGGCCTGCCCAATAAGAACCGCGCCCCGAGATTTCTACGGAACCAACCAAAACAACCAATTATTACCGCATGCGTGGAGTGACCATGAAAAAAGGCGAGCCTGTTGACCGGGCTCTCAAGCGCCTTAAGACCAAGCTGGATGCCGAGGGTATCCTCGAAGAAATGCGCCGCCGCCGTGCATTTGAGACCCCAACCGAGCGCAAGCAACGCAAGCTTCGTTCCGCTTCGAAGCGTAATAAAATCCGCTGGCGTTTCTCGACGGGCCCAGTGATGGACCGCCCCGAAGGCATGATTTAATTTCATTGGTTCCAAGGTTTTCGGTTTAAAACGGGTGTCATTTGGCACCCGTTTTTTTATTCTAATCCCCTCCCCCGAAAAACTTAGAATCCGCAGCTGGGATGCGGGTGGGGCGAGCAGATGAGTCAGGCGCGGGCACCGGTCACGGAGGCTCGGTGAGATGATTCTCAATCTGTTTCAGGTGCGACTCGTTGATTATCAGTCCATGCTTGGCGGCCGAAGTGCCTTTCCATGTCTCGCGCACCGGGGTTCCGTTCCGTTTTGCACAAGTGCCAGAACATCGTGCACGGGCGATTTTACATCGTGCACAAGCACCCGAACATGATGTGAAAGTTGTTTTACATCGCGTAACGGAAGGCGCACATGGCGCACGGGGAGGATGAATCGCAAAGCGAGGATTTCGCGAAAATGAGTTGGTTTGGACCGATTCCCAGAGTATACCGAACGCCCATGAGCGAGGCGGCAAATCAGATCAAAAAACCCCGCGTCAACGTCCGACGCCCAGACGTGATGGAGCGGGTCTCAGCAGAGGTCGCGGTGCATTTCCACTCAAGCATCGTCGAAAAGCTCCGCGACCGAGGTGGGAAAATGGCCATCGCCAACACCACAGTCCTGCTCGCCGAGCAATTTGGCTTTTGCTACGGCGTGGAGCGCGCGATCGACCTCGCCTACGCCTCGCGCCGAGTGTTCCCAGAAAACCGCATTTTCCTCATCGGCGAAATTATCCATAACCCCGACGTCAACCGCCACCTCAGGGAGATGGGAATCGTTTCACTTCCTTGGCAAGAATTGGATGCAAGCTACGACGACCTCACCGAAGATGATGTGATCATCGTGCCGGCCTTTGGCGCCCCCACGCATTTCATGGACAAGGTGGAATCGCGGGGTTGCTATGTGGTGGACACGACCTGCGGCGATGTCATGAAGGTCTGGCGCCGTGTTCGAGGCTACGCAAAGGACGGAATCACCTCGATCATTCATGGAAAATCCAATCATGAAGAAACCCGCGCCACCGCCTCCCGCGCCCTCGGGGAAAATGGCGATGGCCATTTCCTCGTGGTCCTTAGCTTGTCCGATGTCGACTACGTCTGCGAATTTCTCCGCAACGGAGGCGATAAGGCGGCCTTCCTGATGCGCTTCCAAGGCGCTCACTCACACGGCTTCGACCCAGATCTCCATTTATCGAAAATCGGTGTGGCCAATCAGACGACCATGCTCAAATCCGAGACCGAGGAGATCCAACACCGACTCCGCAAGGCGATCACCGCCCGAGACGGGAACGATGCAGCTTTCCAAATGTTCGATACCATCTGCGGTGCCACCCAAGAACGCCAAGACGCTCTGTTTGAAATGCTGCGCAAGCCGATGGATCTTCTCTCGGTGGTCGCCGGGTCCATAAAAACAAAAACGGCACACCTCGTGGAGATCGCGGAGCCGGAATTACCAACCTTCTTCATCCGCGGCGCCTCATGCATCCGCTCACTTGAAGAAATCGTCCACTACGACCTCCATCACCATGAGGAAAAAACCTCGGATTACTCACGCTTGTTCTCGCCCGAACGCCCAGTCACGGTCGGGATCACCGCGGGCGCCTCGTGCCCGAACAACCTGATCGAGGAAACCCTCGTGAAGATTTTCGAACTGCGCGGCATCCCTCGCGATGCACTCGCCACCGACTGATCAGGTGTACTTCATGAAGGCGGTGTAAACCTCCGATGGGATGTCGAGAAGCGCGTAGTCTTTCGACGACACGAACAACAGGCTCTGCTTGCCCTTGCCGAGCAGCTCATTGTCCGAGCCAAAAATCTGATGCTCCAACGTGCAGAACTTGCGGTTGAAATCAGCCACACGGATCTTGACCGTGATCGTATCGAACTCGCGGGCCTCACGTACAAACTTATGCTCAAACGAGCGGGTGAGAATGTAGAATTTCGACGTCTTTAGATCGAAGTCAGGCATCGCTGTATTGAAAAACAATTCGCGAGTTTTCCCGACAAACAAAGCGTACATGCCGAAGTAAACATTCCCCACCGAGTTGGTGTCCGCATACGTGGCAATCATGGAATACACGAACCACTTACCCTCAAAATGCCCGCCGAGCGCGTGGTGATCATCAGGCGCCACCACATCAGCGCCGGTCGCGACATTGACGGTCTTGGTGATGGCCTTGATCGCCGGGATTTCTGAGGCCGCCTCGATCACCTCACCCGCTCGCTCCGTGACCACTCGCAGCAAGTCAGCATTGAACACCAGCCACAAAACGTAGGCCAATGGCAAAATCGACCCGACCACCAGCAGCATGGTTTCGCTCTTTAGATAGCCGAATGCGAAAATCGCCAGCGACATGCTCGCCATCGAGAACATCCGGATTTGTGGCAGCGGTTGTTGCGAGTTCGGCACAAAACAGCGCGCGATCGCAAGCGCCGCATACCCCACAAAAAACGAGGCGTAGAACACCATGAAATACTCCAGCTCAAGGCGCAAAAATATCCCAATCAGGGTGATCAGCCCGACCAGCAGGAACGTCGGGATCGGCGATCCCAAAATTTGCTTGGGAATCAGCGAAAC